>JAESFR010000040.1_pt1 | contig 299634 bp, 296 predicted proteins | sample 9266191 | NCBI WGS metagenome assembly JAESFR01 (sample SAMN14503063, study PRJNA617104) | algae metagenome | isolation source: Pleurocapsa minor HA4230-MV1 and co-occurring heterotrophs from cement on... | place: USA: Nuuanu Pali Lookout, Hawaii | collected 2009-07-20 | reverse complement strand
GCGAGTCCTACCGCATGAAAGACGCGCAACACCGAAAGGACCGCCCCTGAAAAACCGGAAACATCAACACGGGGCCGGGGACTTTCACCTGGCCACCAGCGGGGACTTCAACTTGGCCATTGACACGGCAGTTGGTCGAGCGCATCCTTGATCTTCTCCAGGGACACGCCGAGACGCTGAGCTGTTCTGATGAAGGCGATAACCCGCAGCACGTCGCGCCGGTACTCCCGACGGTTTCCGCTCGTGCGCCGACTGGAAATCAATCCAACCTGTTCGTAGTAGTGTAGGGCGGATACCGCGACCCCGGCACGTTCTGCGACCTGCCCGGGCTTGAGCCATACCGCGTCCGTATCCAGTTGTGTCATGACCTGCCCCTCCGGGTTCGCTCACACGCCTTGACGTCAAGTGCACTTGATGAAGTGCACTGTACATCGCAGTCTTCGGCGAGGTCAGGAGAGACAATTGGCTATAACGATCACGAATTGGGCGGACCTTCGGTGCCCATGGTGCTGGATTGGACATCGACAACTGGGGCGGGCACTGGGTCGTCTCGAATCCGGCACGCGGGTCGAGTACAGGAGCTTTCTGCTCGAACCGGCCGGTCCAACTCGCGCCGGCATCACCGTTCGGGAAGCGGCGCTGTCCTCGTGGGGCTTCGACGAAGAGCGATGGGTAGCTCACAGCGGGACGATCGTGGCGGGCGGTACATCGGAATCGCTCACCATCAACATCGACACCGCGTTGGTAGTCGACTCGCGCAATGCGCACCGACTGCTGAAGCTGGTGGCGGATCGAGAGTTGAACAGATTCGACGCTTGGGATGCCCTGTATTCGAGGCACTTCGAGTTCAACGACGATATCGCGGATTGGACGGTGCTCCGCTCGGTCGGCGAACAGGTGGGCCTGGCGGGCGGCGACATCACGATGCTTGTAGAGACCGACGAGTACTCGGCCGCCGTCGACGACGATATACGCGACGCGGCCGCGCTCGGCATCAGCTCGATTCCGACTGTTCTTGCCGACTCGGTGAGAATCACTGGTGATCCGAGCGTCGGTCTCGATCGGGTCGAGGGTCGCCCGGCGGTCGGCCGATGATCAACACGATGCGCGCCGTTGCGATCGACGAACACGGACCCGCATCGGTGCTGAAGACCCGAACGCTGGCCCGTCCGACTCCGAATCCGGGAGAGGTGCTGGTCAAGATTCGAGTGGCCGGTGTGCAACTGACCGATGCGGCGATTCGGGAAGGGTGGGTACCGCCGGGCGCGAAGATCGAGTTTCCGCAGATTCTCGGCAACGAATTTGCGGGAACCGTCGAGGCGCTCGGTGCGGATGTCCACCAGTTCGCGGTCGGTGACGACGTTCTGGGATATCGAGTTCTCGGCTGCTACGCGGAGAACGTGAGCGTTCCGACCGACCAGATTGTAGCCAAGCCCTCTAAAGTTTCCTGGCGCACGGCGGGGTCGCTGTCCGCGTCGGGTCAGACGGCCCACACCGCCCTGGAACGGTTGGGCGCGCGGGCAGGTGAAACTTTGCTGGTCCATGGGGCAGCGGGTGGGGTGGGTTCGATGGCGGTTCAGTTGGCGCTTCATCGAGGCCTGCGGGTGATCGGTACGGCGAGTCGAGACAATCACCCGTATCTGGAGCAGATGGGCGCTGTTGCAGTGACTTACGGTGAGGGCCAGATCGAACGAATCGTGGCAGCGGCTCCGGAAGGAGTCGATGTGGTGCTCGACGCGGCCGGGCATGAGAACCTGCGCACCGCAGTCGATCTGACGTCCGACCGTTCCCGCATCGGAACAATCGTCGATATGGCACTGGCAAAAGAGCTGAATTGCCAATGGATTTCGAGCGATCGATCGGCCGACCGTCTGCGCGAACTCGTCGATCTGTGCGCTACCGGACAGTTGCGCGTCACAGTCAGGGCCGCGTACTTGCTCGAGGAGACCGGCCAGGCGCATCGTGACGTCGAGAACGGACACGGGCGCGGCAAGGTCGTGTTGCTCGTCGATGAAGGAAGCTGATGACCGACTGGGTGGACCGTCCTTCGAGCCCGCTGTCGAGAGAACATCGGCCGCTGATCATCGGCCTGCTGGGAACGATGACGTTCATTGCGTTCGAGTCGTTCGCAATCACGACTGCTCTGCCCGTGATCGTCGATGACTTCGATGCCGATCGCTGGTATTCGCTTGCGTATGCCTCGACACTGACCGCAGCTCTGGTGGGGATGACAATTGGGGGAAATTGGGCCGACCGACGCGGTGTCAGGGTCCCGATGGCAGTGGGCGGTACTGCCTTTCTCGTCGGGATTGCGCTCTGTGTGGTGGCACCCACGATCGAGCTCTTCGTGGCAGGTCGGCTGCTGCAGGGGTTCGGCGGCGGAATCAACTCTGTGGTCTTGTACGTAGTCATTGCACAGTGCATCCCAGCCGAGCTGCATTCTCGAACCTTCGGGCTGTTGACGGCTGCGTGGCTTCTACCCGGAATTTCGGGACCGCTGCTCGCCGGTGTACTCGTCGAGTTCGTCGGTTGGCGAACGGTGTTCGCGCTGGCTTTCGTCGGATCCGGGGTGTCCTTGACGATACTGCTTGTCGCGGTCCGTGGTTCGGTCCAGTTACGTAACGGCACAGCAGTATTCGGAAGTCGAGGAATATGGTCGATGGTTGCAGCGGCGGGCGTGCTCGCGCTGCACCTCGCCGGTCAGCAGAAAGTTCCCATTCTTGTCCTGGGCAGCTCGTGCGCCGTTTCGTTGATCGGGTTGTCGGCAACACGCCTTCTTCCCCAGGGCACGTTCAGGTTTCGACCTGGCATTCCTCGCGCGACCGTGCTGCGTGGATTGCTGGGTGCGACCGTTGCGGCAACGGACATCTATCTGCCTCTCTACCTCCAGCGCCAGCTCGGTTACAGTCCCAGTTCGTCCGGCCTGATCGTTGCCCTCGGAGCGATCGGATGGATTGCCGGAGCCTGGCTGCAGGGTAGAAGCGCCGGCGGTGGTGGTTCCGCTCTGGTACCGAGAGCAGTAGTGCTGGTGTTCGTCGGTCCTGTCGGCGCGTGGTTGTTCATCGCCGGAGCGATACCGGTACCTGCTCTGGTGGTCGCATGCATTGTCATGGGGACAGGAATGGGGCTGGCGTACCCGCGAATCACCGCCACTGTTCTGGCGAAGTCGACGGAGGCCGAATACGGTGCTAACAGTTCCGGTCTACAGATCTCGGAGTCGATGAACCAATCGATCTTGATCGCGGTCTCAGGAGCGGTGTTGTCGCTCGCGATCGCGCACGAGTTCCTGATCGCTTACACGCTGATTGCTGGTGTCGGCGGTGCCGCCGTTCTCGTTGCGCGTCGACCCGACTCGAGCCTGAGACGGAGTCACTGCTGACGCGTCGTCGAATACGGCCCGAGCGCGGGCAATTCGTTGCTGATTGTGTTCGGTCCATTCGACGAGAGCTTGGATTGTTCCCAGCAACGTTCGGCCCAGGTCCGAGAGTCGGTATTCGACGCGCGGAGGAATTTCGAGGTACATGCGCCGATCGATCAAGCCGGCGCGCTCGAGGTTGCCCAGAGCACGGTCAACATGTAAGTGCTGATTCCGTCAGCTCTCGTCGGAGATCGCCGAATCGAAAAGTTTGCTCGTCCAACAGCGCGACCATAAGAGACCATTTGTCTGCAACGCGATCGAGAATCTGCCTGACGCCACAGTCCTGGCGGGCATCCCACTGGTACACGTCGCGGCAACACCCGTCGGCCACCTGGTCACTTGCCTGCGAGTTGTAGGCGGTGTGCGGCTCCGCTCCAGTGGCGTGCCTAAGTGCCCTGGGCGGCACTTTTTCGCACCACTGCCGACGGCGCTGGACCGTCGTATCGGGCGATCGGGCGAATGATCTTGCTGTCGTGCGACTGCTCGACGATATTGGCGCACCACCCCACCATTCGACTGCATGCGAACGTAGGGGTGAACATGGAACGCGGAATTCCGCATAGCTCCATGACGACGCCGGCGTAGTACTCCACATTCGCGTACAGCTTGCGGTCCGGCTTGAGATCTGCGAGCGCTGCAGCGATGACCTTCTCGACCTGGACGGCCTTGTCGATCAGGTCACCGCCCAACTCCTGAGCCGTATCGCGAAGCATCACCGATCGGGGATCGTCGGTTCGATACACCGGATGACCGAAGCCCATGATGCGCTCGCCTGCAGCAATTTTCGCTCGCGCCCAGGCATCCGCGGAATCGATGTCGGCAATCTCGTCCAGCCCGTCGAGGGCGCGATCCGGGGCACCGCCGTGCAATGGGCCAGCGAAGGCACCGATCGCGGCGCACACTGCGGACGCGATGTCCGACCCCGTCGACGCCACGACTCGCGCGGTGAAGGTCGACGCGTTGAATCCGTGATCGATCGTGGCGGTGAGGTATCGGTCGATCGCTCGGGCGTGGTCGTTCTCGGGCACCTGCCCGGTGATCATGAACAACCAGTTCTGCGCCGTCGTCAGATCATCGCGTGGCTCGATGTGATTCTGGCCGGTCCGAATCCTGTGTACCGCAGCCAGAATGGTCGGCGTCATCGCGCACAGTCGCAGCGCCGTCGTTCGCTTGTCCGATTCCGACGACTCGTACAGCGGCACAGCACCTGCCATTCCCGACAACACCGTCCGCAACGCGAAGAGTGGTTGCTCGGGACCCGACAGTGCCACCGTCTTCACGGCTGCGGCGACGTCCGTCGGCAGCACGCGCAGTGGTGCCACCGTACGCAGGAACTCGGCGCGTTCGGAGTCGCTCGGCAACCGGCCCTCGACCATGAGGAACCATGCATCCTCGAACGTCATGTGTAGCGCGATGTCGATCGCCGAGTACTGGCGGTAGTGATAGAAACCCTCGTCGCCTCGTACATCTCCGATCGATGTGGTGGTGACGACGACGTTGTGGAGCCCGCGTGGGGCGTCGAGAACGGTCATGGCTGCACTCCTTTGCGCTGGTCAACCCCTACGATCCGCGCTAATGTTGATTCTTGTCAATGTTGATCGAGTCAATACGAAAGGCGGCCATGACGCACGCCGACGGTCGGAACATGCTCACCACCGCGCAGGCCGCCGCGCGGCTGGGCGTCAAGCCGGAAACGGTGTACGCCTATGTCAGCCGAGGTCTGTTGACCAGCACTCGGCTTCCCGGAGTGCGGGGGAGCGTGTTCGACGTAGACGAGGTCGAAGCCCTCGCAGGACGCGACACGGCTCGGCGCACCGACATCGGTGCCGTGGAACGAATTCGGACTCGGATCACCCTGATCGACGACGGGCATCTGTACTACCGGGGGCGTGATGCGGTCGAACTCAGCTCACGCACTTTCGAGTCGGTCGCACATTTCGTGTGGACGGGTGAGTTGCTGGACGCAACGCGATTCGTCGCCGATCCCGTTGTGGTGCAACGATGCCGAGACGCGCTGGGTCTGATGGCACCGAATTGCCGGTCCATCGATCGGATCCGTATCGCCGTCGATATCGCCTCCACCTACCGACCGATGCGATTCGACACTGGATCCACATCCGTTGTTCGCGAGGCAGAGCAGCTGCTGGTGACGGTCGCAGCAGCCCTCGGTCGTGGTTCCGCGGACCTGCCGATCGCCGAATCGCTGTGGGAAGCAATCACGTCGGACGAGACCGATCCGAACGGGTTGACGGTGCTGCAGGCCGCGCTCGTCCTGATGTCCGATCACGGTCTGGCCGCGTCGACGCTCGGAGTTCGGGTGGCAGCGAGCACCCGGGCCAATCTGTACTCGGTTGTCGCCGCAGGACTGGGGTGCATCGACGGCCCCCTGCACGGCTCCGCTGCAGACCCCGTCATTCGATTCATGTCGTCAGCGATCGACGATCCGATAGGCGCTCTCGCAACACATTTGAGGTCGGGAGAGCGGGTTCCCGGCTTCGGACACGTCATCTACACCGACCGAGACCCACGCGCCGAGGAACTGTTGCGATTGCTTCGGGACCCTGCCTACGGTGCGGACCCCACAGTGGTCGCTGCCGCGGACGTCGTCATCGAGGAGGTGAGCAACAGATTCGATACCTTTCCGAACTCGGACTTCGCTCTCGCCACATTCACGCTCGCCTACGGGCTCAGGGTGGATACGCCGGAAACGGTGTTTGCCTTCGCTCGCATCGTCGGGTGGACCGCACACGCCCTGGAGGAATACGACGAAGCGCCCCTGCGCTTTCGGGTTCCCGGCATCTACACGGGAACTCGACCGGGAACCTACTGAGGCGTCGGGCAATCCAGTAACGCGAACGCAGCACGCAGCTGCACATGCGCGGCGGCGATCTCCGCTGCATTGCCGGCCAAGTGGTGCAGAAGGGCGCGCTGAAAGATGCCGTCGAGCAGGATGTAGGCGGAGGCCTTGTCGAGCGCAGGAGTGGTGCCGCGAAGTTCGCAGTATCGAGATACGACGCGCCAGATCATGTCCTCGCGACGCTCTTCGATCTCGAGCACGTCGCTACGGAACGAGCCGTCGAACAGGGCCTGATTGCGCAGGTCGTACCAGAGCCGATGGATGCCGGCGTCTGCCGCCAGAGTGGCGAAGTACTTCGCTTCGAAATCCGCGCAGAGGCCGGTGGCGTCGACCGCGTTGGCCACCACCTCGTCGTAGCGGGTGACGCAGATGGCCTCGTATTGGCGAACGGCGTGCGTGATGAGGTCGAGTTTGTCGGTGAAGTAGTAGTGCAGAACGCCGTGCGAGTACTCGGAATTCTGCGCAATCTCCCGCAGTGAGGTGCGCGCATAACCCAATTCGGCCAGTGTGTGCAGCGTCGCCTGGGCCAGTTCGGTTCGTTTGGACTCGAACTTGTTGCGGGCGCGCTCCTCGATACGCGCGCGCGGATCAGCGGTTCGGGTCATGGTCCGTGTCCTTTCCGCGCGTGGTCGTCACCTCAGTGTATGCCCGACGTCCGATCGGGAAACCTCGGCGTCCGGCAGATCTTGGGCAGTTGTCCAGAAAAACCTTGACGTCTGTACAAATTCTATCTTAGTGTGATCCACGGCACACGTCAGAAGGGCGGATGTTCCCGACGTCCCCTCCGGTGCCCGACGTCTCAACCCATCTCGGTCCGCCGCGCGGACGGGCCGATCACGAGAGGACTTTTCATGCCAACCGACAAGCGCGTCGTCGTCTACGGAGCGTCCGGATACACCGGCCGACTGATCTGTGAATACCTGCGCGAGTACAACATCCCGTTCCTGGCCGCCGGACGCGACGAAGGCCGAGTCAAGGGCATCATCGACGTGGTTCCCGGAATCGAGACCGTCGAACACGACGTCGTGGAGGTCGAGCACACCGCAGCGGCTCTCGCCGAAGCATTCCGGGGTGCCGAGATCGTCCTCAACACGGTCGGACCGTTCTCGCGATACGGGCACGAAGTTGCCCAGGCCTGCATCGAGATCGGTGCGCACTACACCGACACCACCGGTGAGCAGGACTGGATGATCGACGCCGAGGCCAAGTACGGCACCGAGTTCGCATCCCGAAACCTGGTACTCACACCGGGTTTGGCGCAGATGTACAGCATCGGTGAGATCGCAGCGAACATCTGCCTCGAGACGCCGGGGTTGGACACGCTCGACATCGAGGTCTTCTGGAAGGGACACCCGACGGTCGCGTCGACGAACACGATCCTCACCAACGCCGCGTTCTCCAAGGCCTACTACCTGGAGCAGAATGATTACGTCGAATGGCCGGACGACGGCGTCATGCAGGTCATTGTGCCCGGCCAACACGACCTGGGCCTGGCTCTTCCCTGGGGTGGGACATCCCATCCGGTGTGGTTCAAGAACGATCCGCGCGTAGCGAACGCCCGGGCCCTGGGCGGCGTGATCAACAAGCCGTTGATGCTGGCAGTACCCCAGATCATCTCTGCCGCACTGGCTCAGATGGAAGGCAAATCCGACGCAGAGAAGTACCAGATCATCGACACGGTGTCGTCGTCGGTGCGCAGCGAGACGCCCCCACGGGAGAACCCGCGCATCAACACCTCACTCGACTCGGTCTACGCGTCGGGACCACTCGGTCGCGTGCATACCGTGATCCACGGCAACTGCAACTACAAGCAGACAGCTCTGCTCAACGCATACGCAGCGGCGCATCTGCTGCAGGGACCGCCGAAGAAGGTCGGATTCGCCTCCAGCTGCCAGGCATTCGGACATCGGGAACTGCTCGGCGTGCTTCGCGCGTTCGGGCTGGTGCTCGAACCCATCGTCACCGCACACAGCTGAGGACAGGGCCGATGCGGCTGTCCGACTATCTCGACAAGGGTGTGTCACTGGGCCGAGACGCGCCGTGTCTCACCATCGGAGACACCACCCGAAGCTACGGCCAGGTGTACGACGACACGGTGACGATCGCCGCGGCTCTGCAGCACAACGGGATCGAGGCAGGTGACCGGGTCGCGGTGCTCTCCGCCAACGACCCACTTGCGCTGACCTGCGTCTTCGCCATCTCGCGAGCGGGGGCAGTGTGGTGCCCGATCAATCCACGCAACGAAGCCGACGAGAACCGGCAACTGTTCGACCTGTTCGGTTGCCGATTCCTTTTCTTCCAGAAAGCTTTCGCGGAGCTCGTCGGACGCATTCGTGATCAGCTACCTCGGCTGGAATGGCTCGTCTGTCTGGACGGCGACGTACCGGGAGCAGTGTCGTACGAGCGATGGCTCGCCGAACACCGCTCCGATTCGGTTGCCGACAGACGACCGGCAGACGGGTTGTGCATGATCGCCGGCACCGGCGGGACGACGGGAAAGCCCAAGGGGGTGAGGCTGACCGAGGAGAACATGATGACCTCCACGGCCACCGCACTCATGAGCTATCCCTTCGGGGACCGGCCTCGGTACCTGGCTCTCGCGCCGCTGACCCACTCGGCGGGTGTACTGACGTTTCCCATCCTCAGTCTCGGTGGACACGTCGTTGTGATGGGTGCCCCCGACGTCGGAAAGTTTCTGTCCCTCATAGAGAAACACGGGATCACTCACGCGTTTCTGCCGCCGACAGTGATCTACGGTGTTCTCGATCATCCGGACCTCGACGTCACGGACCTGACGTCTCTGCGCTGTCTCTGGTACGGGGCCGCGCCGATGTCACCGACTCGACTGGAAGAGGCCCTCACCCGCATCGGGCCGGTTCTCGGACAGCTCTTCGGTCAGACCGAGGCGCCGAACATGATCGCAACACTCGCTCCGGCCGATCACTTCCGCAGCGACGGATCGATCGCCACCGAACGACTGAGTTCTGCAGGCAAGCCGACGCCCCTGACGACGGTGGCGATCATGAACGACGACGGTGGACTGGTCGAACGCGGCGAGCGTGGTGAGATCGTCGTCCGCGGTCCGCTCGTGATGCAGGGCTACCACGAGAATCCGGACGCCACAGCCGAAGTCGGTGCCCACGGTTGGCACCACACCGGAGACATCGGGTACCTCGACGACGACGGCTACCTGTACGTCGTCGATCGTGCCAAGGACATGATCATCACCGGCGGGTTCAACGTCTACTCGGCCGAGGTGGAACAGGCCCTGCTGTCGCATCCGTCGGTGAAGGAATGTGCCGTCGTCGGACTGCCCGACGACAAGTGGGGCGAACGCGTCACCGCGGCAGTCCTGTTGCGACCCGGCCGTGACGCGTCCGACGAGGATCTGATCACCCACGTGAAGGCACGAATCGGAAGCATCAAGGCACCCAAACAGATTCAGATCTGGACCGATCTTCCGCGCTCGAAGGTGGGGAAGATCCTCAAGACCGAAGTACGCAGCACCATGTCTCACTCATCATCGAAGGGAAACACACCATGACCGAGTTCGAGGGCAAGCGAGTATTCGTGACCGGATCCGGAGCCGGCATCGGAAAAGCCATCTCCCAGATGTTCATCGAGCGCGGTGCACGCGTCGTCGTCAGCGACATCGACGAAGGCGCAGCAGCGAAGACGGCCGAGGAGATCGGGGCCGCCGGAATCGCGAACTGCGATGTATCCGACGAGAGCCAGGTGCAGAGTGCGGTGGCACAGGCCGTGGAGATTCTCGGTGGACTCGACATAGTCGTCAACAATGCTGGAATCGAAGTGTCGTCGCCGCTTCTCCAGCAGTCGACGGAGAGCTTCGACAAGATCTACTCCGTCAACGTCAAGGGCACCTTCCTGGTGATGAAGGCCGCGATCGGTGCACTGGTCGAGTCGAAGGGCAATATCGTCAACATCGCTTCGCTCGCCGGAGTGGGCGGAACCGCGTTGCTCGGGTCCTACTGTGCCACAAAGGCTGCGGTCATCCAGCTCACGCGCGTCGCCGCCATCGAGATGCGCGCATCGGGAGTGCGGGTGAACGCCGTGTGCCCGGGATTCGCCGATACCGCAATGGTCGATCGATTGGTCCCGGATTTCGAAGCCGCAACCCAGATCCCGTTCGGTGACCTCGTCGCCGCCAAGCAGGGACGACTGGGCACTCCCGAGGACATCGCGGAAGTGACGCTGTTCCTGGCCTCCGACCGGGCGTCGTGGATCACCGGAAGCCACTACATCCTGGACGGAGGCTTGTCGGCGTCGCTCGTCTAGGTTCGAGGGTGCCCCGTCGTCATCCCAGGGCGACGGGGAGCAACCCTCGAGGCGTCTCGGACGCAATGTCCGCCAGTGCACTGTCCAGCTTCGGATACCGAAACTCGAAACCGCTGCCCGTCAACACTTGTGGATCCACCCAACGACTCTTCAAGACCAATTCGGCCTCGGTGCGGATCACCCGTGCACCGAATTGAAGCAGCCATGCCGGTGTCGGTAGACCGTGACTGCGGCCGAGAGCGATCCTGACCTGCCGCATCAGCTCCTCGTTGGTCACCGGGAACGGAGTGGCGACGTTGACCGGGCCGGAGATGCCAGTGTTGTCGTAGAGGTGATCGAGGACGCGCGCCACGTCGGCGACATGTACCCAGCTGAACATCTGGCCGCCGTCACCCATTGTGCCGCCGAGCCCCACCCTGGCCAGGTCGATGATCGGATTGATCGCCCCGCCGCCTGCACCCAGCACTATCGACATTCGAAGCGCCACTCTGCGAATGGCCACATCGGCATCGAACAGCTCCCGCTCCCACGCGCGGGCGACCTCGACGGAGAATCCCGACCCGATGTCGCCGGATCGTTCGTCCATCGGCCTGTCGCGCGAATCGCGATAGATGGTGCCGGTGCTCGCATTGACCCACAAATCTGGTGCGTTGGGCACGTCCGCCAGGGCGCGGCCGAGTCGAGCAGTCGTCTGGATGCGCGAGGACATGATCGCGTCCGCGTTCGTCTTGTTGTAGCGACAGCTCACCGAGCGGCCGGCGAGATTGACGACCAGATCGGAACCGTCGAGCACATCGACGAGGCTGCGATGGTCGGACCACGTTGCGTCGCTGGATGTTCCGCGGCCCACGGTCCTGACGCGAATGCCATGATCTTCGTAGTATCGACGCAAGTAGCCGCCGATGTAGCCGGAGGCACCGCACAGGACGACGGTCGACGGTGAATCACTCATTGTTCGAGCCCTTCTGGGGACGTCATGCGTTTCAACAGCCCGGCCACGTCGGTGACCAGCCCCCGCGCCACCGGGAGTCGAGCGAGGCGTACGGCTTTGGCAACCACTGGTACGAGCCCGTCGACCAATGTGCGGGTGCGTGCCTGATTGTCCGAGGAATCGGTGACCCAGTGAAGGGTGACACCCATGTAGATCATCCAGAGCAGCTGTGGAAGCACGTCTTTCAGAGACGTCGGAACCTTCTGCTTCGACGTTTCCAAGGTGGTTCGCATGAGGTCGATGGCCATGGACCTGGCGTCGGACGATTCCTCCGAGAACGGGCTGGAACTGGACCGCGTGGGCAACGCCAACTGCAGGAAGGATCCACCGAAGGCGTGATACGGCTCCATGACGTCGAGCCCGGAATGCAGCACGGCAGCGAGGTTTTCGGACAGTGATCCGCCGTCGACGAGGATGTCGAGGGCGCGCTCGCGGTGGTCGCGCTGGATCACCATGTACAACTCGTTGACCAGCTCGTCCTTGCCGGCGAAGTAGTAGTACGCATTCCCGAGAGAGACGCCCGCTTCGTCGGCGATGCGACGCATCGTGGTCGCTTGAAACCCTTCCTCGCGAAAGAGGCGTAGCGCTACCTCGACCACCTTGTCGCGAGTCTCGGACGTGCGAGCCATCGATTCACCTCATTTCTGAACGTGTTCAAATTTGACCGTAGACCATTGTTTGAACATGTTCAAGATTCCGGTTCGACGGAAGATCTGGTTCCGATGGGCTCGACCGAGGAGAATGCCTTCATGCTGTCGCAGGAGAGGACGTACACCGAGTTTCCCGCGCCCGTCGAGGGGATTCGGTGCACCTGGCAGCGTCGATCGCACGCGGGGGACCGGCCGTTGATCGTTCCCGACGGATGTGTGGATCTGATCTGGTTCTCCGACGGACGACTGGAGGTGGCGGGCCCGGATACCGCAGCTCGACGAGCCGGCACGGTTGCTCCGATAGAGATGGTCGGCGTGCGTCTCGCTCCTGCAGTAGCTCGACGGGTCAGTGCGATTCCGATCGGCGAACTGTGCGATCAGCAACCGCATGTCGCAGATTTGGGAGCGTCGTTGATGGAGGTTGCCCGTTCCCTCGCTGATCACGATGCGAACGCTGCGATGCCTGCGCGGCGAAAGCTCCTCGCCGACCTGACTGTTCGGGCCATGAGGCCTGCCGAGGACGGGCTGGTCCTGGCCGCTGTGCGGGTACTCGATGCGCGGCCGGGTATCAAAGTCGTCGATCTCGCCGACGGCTTGGGAATCGCTGTCCGGCAGTTGCATCGGAAGTTCGTCGACGAGGTCGGCTACGGACCGAAGATGCTCGCCCGAGTGCTGCGAGTCGGTCTGCTCGTCGACGTCGCCGCCACCGTTCCCGATCTGGCGTCACTCTCGTATACCGCGGGATTTGCGAGTCAGGCGCACATGTGTGACGAGGTGCGTGCACTCACCACACTGACACCCGTCCGATTTCTGGAAGAACGCCGCGGACCGTCATACGTAGGGTCGCTGGTATGAATCGAGAATCCGTCGTGGCGAGTCGGCATGTCAGTCAGGTCATCGGGTGTACACCGGATCAGGTGTACGAGTTCGCGGCGAACCCTGCGAACCTACCGAGATGGGCAGCAGGACTGGCGAACAGTCCCGTGACCATCGAGGGCGACAGACTTCTCGCTGAATCGCCGATGGGACAGGTGGCAGTACGTTTCGTGCCACGCAACGATCTCGGCGTCCTCGATCATGACGTGACGCTGCCGTCAGGGACCGTTGTGAACAATCCCGTACGGGTGCTGAGCCACCCGAATGGCGCGGAAATCTTGTTCACGGTGCGTCAAATCGAACTCAGCGACGAAGAATTCGAGCGCGACCTCTGGATGGTGGCCGAAGACCTGAGAAGGCTGAAGGAAGTACTGGAAACTCAGTGACCACATTGGTCCATCAACATCGAGACGTACGCGTTCAATCGATCCTCCACAAGTCGCGGCGTCAAGTCGATGCGGCCCGCATCGCGCCACGGGGCGGCCCAGGACTGCACCTCCTCTGAGCAGGCCAGTGCATCGCGTACGCGCCAATACTGTCGCGTCAGAGTGCTTTCGGAGAGAGCGCCGCCGGCCTCTTCGTAGGCGAGGGCGAACCGTGGTCCCCACTGCGGCCCGTGCAGCAGAGCCAGGTTGGTCGAACAATGTGCCACGTCGAGATCCGTCGGCCCCCATGATGCCCCCGCCCAGTCGACAACCCCAGTGATCCTGGGCGCGGCGTTCTGCGATACGTCGAACAGAACATTCCCGGGTTGGAAGTCGCGATGCAGAACTCGCCTGTCGTATGTGGGTACAGGCCTGCGAAGTAAGTCGATCGCGGCGGCCCACACAGCCGCTTCGGCCCGTGCAGGGACCACGACGGTATCGGCCGTCGTCCTCGCCTGATACTCACGGGGCCGAGTACTGGAATCCACTGCATGAATCTCGACGAGTTGCCGAGCGAGGAGGGGGACTCTGTCGTCCACGCCCGCGTCGGAGAGAACCGTCGAACCCGGCAGATGAGTCATCAGTAGCGAGGGATACTCGCAATGAGTGGCTGTGGAATCGAATGCCAACAGTTCGGGGACCGGTACGGCTGACCTCGAAAGCGTTGTCAAAGCTGCGCTTTCCCGCTCCAACGAGTCCTGTGCGTGCTGCACACTGGCTGGTTCTGTATAGGTGCGCAACACGAGGTTCCGACTGAATCCATCGGTGGTCCAGACGGTCAGCTTCCGCATCTCCGCGGTGATACCACCGGATAGCATTTCGGACTCGGTGATGCGTTCACCGGTGTTCAGGTGTCGACTCACCCATGCACGAGTGGACGGACGCACTGTCGAGGGTGGTCCGGATTCGGTCACGACGTCACTGCACCAGACGACTCGAGCATGTGCAAGGTTGTTTGCCTGACGGGACAGCGACGATTCGGTACTGCACTGACCGAACGTCACGGAACGACTCCGAGGATCGCGCCCGCTACTGTTGCTCCCGTGAGGTGATAGCTTGCGGTGACAGCTCCGAAGACGAATGGTTGCGGTGTGTGGGGCGTCAGCGCGTTGGTCAATGATGCTGCAGCGGAGGCCAATCCGACACCGAGGCCGACGAGTACGCCCGATGTCACGGCGTCCGCGTCGATGGCGTCGAGAACGAGAGAGATCACGATGGTCGTCGCCACCGAGCAGCAGAGCGGAACCACGTAGTAGGACAACGGGAATCGGCCGCCCGTCTGCGCCCGATCATGCCCGATCGAACGATCCCACGCACGCCCGAACAGGGGACCGAACCAGAGCGCGCCGAGGGCGTAGTACACAACCGCCGCCACGGCTACATACAGCCAGTTCACGACACTGTCCTTCGGCCCGGTTGAGTCGCCCGGTCGACGACGGTCCAAGATCTGGTGGTCATGACGTGATCGTCTCGAGACTGAAGGCCGGTTGTATTGCAGAATTGCGACATGGAAGAAAGGCGGGCCGTGTCGAAGCCCATCGACGTTCACGAACGATCCGGCGTCATGGCTCCCTCGCTTCTTCGTCGCTTCGACGCAACCTGGCACGATCCGGCTGCAGAGGTTCGAGATGTAGTCGACGCGTACTGGAGTGTGCGATGGGAATTGTCCGCGGACGAAACCATCGAGCAGCGAGTCCTCGAGTTTCCGGCAGTCACGGTCAGTGTGGAGACCGGTGCAGTGCCTGCGCCGTTCATGCTCACAAATGTTCAGCGCAGGGCGTGGTCCCGGACGATCGAAGGTCGAGGCTTCGTGTTCGGCGTCAGACTGCGTCCAGCCGGCCTGGCTGTGGTGTCCAACCTCGATCCCACGAGACTTCCCGCAGCGCAACCGATCACCAGAGAACTCGATGACCTCCTCTTCGGCATGCTCGGCGCCGTATCCGCGCAGGATTCGGCTGCCGACCATGCTCGACGGGCAGATTCGGTGATCACCGAGATGGTGGCGAATCGACCACCCACTCCCGAACACCGACTCGCGAACGCCGCGGTCGACGCATTGGCGCAGGGGGCCGGCAGGGAATCCGGGCAATCCGTGGCAGGAAGGCTCGGGGTCAGTGAACGTGCCGTGCAGAGGGCACTGCGATCGACACTCGGGATGGGCCCCAAAGCAGTCGCCCGGCGGGTTCGACTACAGGAAGTGTTGCAGCGACTCTCGCTTCCCGATGCCGACGCTGCCCACATTGCCGCGGATCTCGGATATGTCGATCAAGCCCATCTGATCAACGACTTCCGAGGCGTCGCAGGAATTACGCCGGGCGCGTACCTTCGTGAACTCGCTGCACTCGTCCGCGCCTGAGAGAGGTTCTGCCGAAGGTCCTCTGCGCGCGGATACCTCGGCCTCCGTCACCGTGTCGTGTACCGACTACTCGGAATCGATCGGCGCGCCGGCGTCCAGTGGTGACCGAAGCTGCGTAGTGGAGTACTCGCTGCACTGCGCGCATCGGGTGAGCAGACCATGCGTGCACGAGACGACGTGCGCGAGAAAGCGCTCGGCATGGTCGAGTTCGGCTTGTTGCCGTCGTATTCGAGCCAGATGTTCTTCGATCACCGACGTTCGTTCGGGCTCGTCTCGATGAAGTATCAGGCGAATATCGGCCAAGCTGATTCCGACTCCTTGACAGGCTCGCAGCACCCGCAGTCGTCGTACATGCTCCTCGCTGTAATCGCGGTGGCCCGACGGTAGGCGTTCGGGCACAACAACACCGGCGTCGTCCCAATGTCTCAACACATGGGTCGGAACCCCGAGCTCCTGCGCAACCTCTCCGATCTTCACCCGCCGATGCTCTCACGTTGACTTCAGGTCGACCTGAAGTTTTAAGGTCATCGCCATGACGACCGACAGATTCGATCTACCGGAGCCCATCTTCGTGTCCGTGGGCGGCGATCAGGTCGCAACCTACGAGCTGACCCCCGAGTCGGACGTGCCATCCACTGACGTCGTGCTCTGCCATGGAACTCCCTGGTCGGCGCAGGTCTGGGCGCAGGCCGGTCGTCACCTCGGCGTCGGTCATCGGGTCTACCTGTGGGACATGCCCGGATACGGCCGCTCCGCGCAGGGACCTCGGGTGCGGACCGACCTGGCCACGCAGATGTCGCGGCTCGCGATGTTGCTCGAGCACTGGAAGTTGGTGCAGCCCTTTGTCGTCGCGCATGATATCGGCGGTGCTGTCGCTCTGGGAGCCCACCTGATACACGGATGCGACTACGGCAGTTTGTTCTTGTGGGACGTGGTGACCCTGGACCCGTGGGGGTCCGAATTCTTCAGGCTGGTGGCGGACAACAGTGAGGTCTTCGCTGCGTTGCCGGCGTCCCTGCACACTGCGTTGGTCTCCGAATACATTGCCGGAGCAGCGCATCATCGGCTGGACGCGAACATCGTCGCGTTGTTGACCGAACCCTGGATATCCGACGAGGGACAGTCTGCCTTCTACCGACAGATCGCCGAACTGCGGCCCGAGGACACGCGACCGATCGTGGACGCGCTTCCCCGAGTCCGCTGCGACACCTCCATCGGATGGGGCCGACAGGACCCCTGGATTCCCGTCGAACAGGCATATCGATTGCGACAGTTGGTGCCGGGTAGATCGCCTGTGATCACCCTCCCGGGTGTGGGGCATCTGAGTCCGCTCGAAGCTCCAGCACTCGTCCAACAGGCCTTGGACGCGTGGTTGCGTTGACCTGAGTGGGCGAGGCCGTATCGCCGCGCCTGACGGATACTGAACTCGTGGTGCTGAGACGAATGGGAACGTCCCTTATCGGAGGCAGAGGGGCCCAGTGGGTTCGGGAGCTGAACGAGCGACACCCGTGGAGTCACAACGACTACTTTCACAGCTGGATTCTGGCGAATCTGCCGGACCGGCGTATCCGAGCAGTCGACATGGGCTGTGGACGAGGCGGTCTCGTGCGTGCGTTGGCCCCACACTTCGATCAGGTCACCGGGCTGGACTCCGATTCGGAGATGCGCCGAATCGCAGAGGTCACCTCTGCCGATCTGAACAATGTGTCGATCACTGATCGCCAAATCGACTCCTGGGCAGACAATTCGATCGATCTCGTGACCATGGTCGCCGTCCTGCATCACCTCGACATGGACGACGCATTGCGTCATGTCGAACGAATACTTGCGCCGGGCGGGCGGGCGCTCGTCGTCGGGCTCGCACCACCGCGAAGCCTGCGAGATCTGCTGTGGGATTCGGTCTCCATCGTGACCAATCCCCTGATCGGATTTCTGCACCACCCATGGCCGAGCCCGGTGACAGCACCGCCGCCACCGTTCCCGGTCAAGGACCCCGTGGTGAGTTTCGACGAGATCGAGGACATGGTCGACAAGTGGCTACCGGGTGCGATGATGCGACACCGCATAGGTTTTCGCCACACAATCGAGTGGACCAAGCCGGGTGCACGCAGGTGACTTTCGACCCTGAGCGCCGGATGTGGGACGCACACAGCCCGGGTGTGCTGCAGCTGCCGTCGGGCAGCGTAGTTCGTGGACGCGCCTTGCGTGACCCGATGCCTGACGGACCTTCAGCGGATTTCGGGGTCTACCTGCAGGGCAAGGATCCCGGCGGGTTCGACTGGGACAGTCGCTGGGTTCGTTGGCCCGACTTCTGGCTCCCGTCCGACTCGAAAGAACTCGAGGTCGTGCTTCGAGAAGTGCTGCGACGCTGCGCAACCGAGAGAGTCGAGATTGCGTGCACCGGCGGTGTCGGACGAACTGGCACCGCATTGGCATGTCTCGTCGCGCTCGACGGTCTGCCCGGCGACACGGCCATCGACTACGTTCGGCGACGGTACTCGCCTCGGGCCATGGAAATGCCCTGGCAGAAGCGCTTTGCGAAGACGTTCGTGAAGCCGGGCTCTCTGCTCTGAGCAGAATTGCCGACCCGTCGTGGAATCGAGGCCTAGGCTCCGATCATGGGCGAGGTGATACGAATCGACGAGCGTCGAGCAGCACGCGCAGTGGAACCGTTGTGGCGCGAAGTAGTCGGTCGAAGGCTACGCGAGCGTAGAAACGCTCGCGGTGACACTCTGGCCGATACCGCTGCCCGGGCAGGCATTGCGCCGCAGTACTTGTCGGAGCTCGAACGCGGCCGCAAGGATCCGTCGAGCGAGATTCTTGCGGCCGTCGTCGGTGCATTGGGCACGTCCATGGCGGAGATCTCAGGCCTGGCGCATCACGACCTGTCCCGCGGCGACGCGACCTTGATGGCTGCCTGACGACCCTCTAGCACCTGGTCGACGACGCCGTAGTCACGCGCAGCCGGTGCCGTCAACACCAGATCACGGTCGGTGTCGTGGCGGAGTTTCTCGACGTCGCGTCCCGTGTGCTTCGCGAGAATTGCTTCCATCTCGGCTCGTACTCGAACCACCTCGTCGGCAGCCAGAATCAGATCGGGGATGGTCCCTCGGCCCTGCGCCGCAGGCTGATGCAGCACCACCCGGCTGTGGGTCAACGCCGAGCGTCGCCCCGGTGCTCCCGCCGCGAGCAGTACCGCCCCTGCCGCCACCGCTTGGCCCACACATGTTGTGGCAACGGGTGATCCGATGAATTGCATCGTGTCGTAGACGGCGAGCATGGCAGCAGTGTCACCGCCCTCGCAGTTGATGTACATCGAGATTTCCTGGTCGGGGGAGTCGGCCTCCAAGTGGAGCAGCTGTGCGATCATCGCATTCGCCACACCGGCGTCTATTCCGGTACCGAGATAGACGATGCGCTCACTGAGCAGGTGCGAATAGACGTCGACGACGCGTTCGCCGCGCGCATCTCGCGTGATGACATTGGGAATCGTGTACGTGCTCATCGTGCCAACTCCATTCCGAACGACACCCGTCGCGCAGGCATGACCTGATCGAACGAGTCGACGATTGCGTCGACGAACCCGTACTCGCGGGCAGCCTCGGCGGTGAACCAGCGATCGTGCAGAGAGTCGTCGAAAATCTGCTCGCGTGTCTGCCCGGTGTCGTCGGCGATGAGGCCGAGAACCGTATCTCGGGTATGCCGCAGATCGTTGGCCTGCACCTCGACTTCGACGGCCGACCCACCGATGCCGGCGGACCCCTGGTGCATCAGTATTCGAGAATGCGGCAGGGCATACCGCTTACCGCGCGTGCCTGACGACAGTAAGAACTGACCAGCGCTGCAGGCCAATCCGAGTGCCAGCGTCGACACGTCGCAGGGTACGAGGTGCATCACGTCGCGGATGGCGAGCATCGCGGGAACCGACCCTCCCGGTGAGTGAATCCACAGGGCGATGTCGGCGGAGGGATTCTCGGCCGCCAACGTCAGCAGGTGAGTGGTGAGGACGGTGCCGTTGTCGTCGTCGAGGGCACCGTCGAGCACGAGAACCCGATGGCGGAGAAGTTGATTGCGGAGTTCGGGCGGGAACATTCGAGGTGATTCGCTCATGATTCGAGTCTGCGTCCGAATCCGGTTGCACTCCAGTGCTTCTGCTGTGGGCAGCGACTCTGCTCACAGCTTCGTAGTACGTGGAGGGACAATAGTGAGATGACCGCACTCGAGTTCTCCGAATCCATCGTCGTCGCTGCGCCGGTCGACGACGTGTACGCCGTCGTCTCCGACATCACCCGAACAGGAGAATGGAGCCCGATCTGCCAGGAATGCTGGTGGAACGAGGCCGACGGCGGTGGCGTCGGATCGACCTTCACCGGCCGGAACGTGGTGCCGGGCCGCACGTGGGAGACCGTGTCGACAGTGGCGGCAGCCGAACCCGGCCGCGAGTTCGCGTGGGTGGTGGGCGACAACTTCGTCCGCTGGGGCTACACCCTCGAGCCCGTGGACGGTGGCACACGCCTGACCGAGAACTGGAACTTCCTGCCAGGCGGTATCGCGCACTTTCACCGCAAGTTCGGCGACGACGCGCAGAAGGAAATCGACACTCGTAGCCAGGCGGCACTCGACGGTATCCCTCGGACCCTGGCGGCAATCAAGCGAATCGTGGAAGCCGAAGCCTGACTGGCCATCGACGGATATCCTTCCCGCATGGCAGCAACGGTTCTGCGGATATCCACAGTGCTCGAATCACGGGGCCCTGCAGCAGCGATCGTGCTCAGTGACGAGCAGGTTGCGTCCCTCGGTTCCACCAAGACTCCACCGGTTCGGTTCACGATCGGTGGGCAAACGGTGCAGGGGCGAATCGGCCGGATGGGCGGAGAAAACCTGCTCGGACTGAACAAGAGCGTTCGCGCCACACTCGGCGTCGAGGCCGGCGACACCGTCGACGTGACCATCGAATTGGACGACCAGCCGCGGGTCGTCGAGCTGCCGCAGGCGTTGGCGCAAGCGCTGGATGCGGATCCCGCTGTTCGCGCAGCGTTCGATGCGCTGTCACCGTCGACGCGAAAAGAACACGCCCGATCCGTCGCTGACGCGAAACGGGACGACACTCGTGAGCGGCGTATCGCGGCCATCGTCCAGTCCCTTCGGTCCTGAGGCCACGTGCTGCCTGCTGCTGTCGAGGCCGCAAACGCGCGCGCATTTGTCAGGTGCGCGCGATTCAGCTGGCGAACAGGTGACCGATTCGCGAGCGTCTCGCGAACGCGCACGCGTTTGCGATCGACGTCTGGGCTCACACCACCGCTGCGGGTCTGCTCGACGCGATGGTCGGTGCAGGCGTACCCGCGGAGCTGAGGCCGGCGAGGATCTCGACGGCCGAGGTGATGTCGGGAAGCGACCGCGTGAACGGTATGCGCTGATGGTCGTCGAAGGCATACCCCGTTCCGAATCGCAGCCCCGGCGCCAGCAGCAATCCGTGCGAATGGGCTTCGGCGACTAAGGAACTGGATCGAATGCCGTCGGGTAGGGAACACCACAACGCCAGGCCTCCGTTCGGCACTCGAAAGTGCCAGTCCGGTAGTTGATCACGCATCAACGCGACGGTGTGATCACGAGCAACTCTCGACGCCTCCGCGCGCACCCGACGCACCTCGTCGTATCGACCGAGCAACTCCGTAGCAGCCAGCTGATCGATGACGGACACCGAAAGTTGTCGTCGCGCATAGGTTGCGGCGATTCTCGTCAGCAGACCTGCCTCGGCTCGAACCCAGCCGACTCGCAGCCCTCCCCACACCGTCTTGCTCGTCGACCCGATCGTCACCGTCGCAACATCCGGAGTTGCGGCTCCGAACGGTTCGATGTCGGGCGATCCGTCGAGAGACAGATCAGCTGCGACCTCGTCGACGATCGTCAGCACCGCGTGGCGGTGCATGGTGGCAGACAGTTGTCGGCGCGTTCGGAGGGGCAGCCGCGCGCCGGACGGATTGGAGAAGTCGGGCATGAAATACGCCAGCGTCGGAGCGCTCTGTCGAGTGGCTCGATCTGCCGATGTCACGAATTCGTCGGTGTCGTCCGGGTCGATGGGAACCGGGATGCAGCGCCCGCCCAGTGAATGAACGAGTTCGACGACACCCGGGTACGTCGGGTGCTCCACCAGCACCCGGGCACCGGGCTCGGTGAACGTGGCCAACACCGCGTGGATGGCGTCGGTGGCACCGGAGGTGACGAGAACGTTGTCGGCCGTGGTCGGTACTCCACGCCCTCGGTAGTACGCGGCAATGGCTTCGCGGAGCTCGAACAAACCGGACGGAGCGTAGCCACCCAGGGAGAAACGATCTCGAATCTTCTCTGCCGCAACGCCGTACGCATCGGACAACAGAGGCGAGGCCGAGGGGGACGCGTTGACGAACTCCAAATTGGCAGTCTCCCGGTCGCCGGCCAGCGATCCCCAGGACGGTAGCGAACCCGTCGGGGAAACATAGGTACCCGAGCCTCGCTGGGCGCTGATCCAGCCGCTCTCCCGAAGATGACGATAGGCCGACGCAACCGTCACCCGACTGACGTCCAAACTGATCGACAGCGCCCGCTCGGCAGGCAGCCGCGTCTGAGCCGATACCTCACCGCTCTCGATCAACCGACGCAGCTCGTCGGCGATCTCGAGGTAGAGGGGACCACCGGATCTGTTCCGCAACGTCGACGGGCCGATCCGTGCGGCCAATTCCGGGGCCGAGATCGCGGTCGCATCGTACGAGTCCATGCATGCCACTCTTGCACACTGGACTGCAGTATTCGACGGAAAAACAGTCCATTGTGGTCCCATGATCGCAATTGGAGCTGTTGTGGCCTTATCCGTCATCGGAGCAGGGTGGACCGTGGTCGCACTACGCGAGGGTGGACGATGCGGTCCCGCCGGACCACCGCGCAGTCGTGTTCGGTCCGACTGAGACCCGTTCAGCGGGCGGTCTGGCTCAGCGAGTCGGTGTGGAGCCTCTGACGATGCAGCGAAACCCGATGTGGGACATCCCGGAGTCGACGGGTTGCGCCTGCCGAGCTGCGGGACGGTAACGGCGGCAATAGTTTTCGGCACACAGGTGGGAACCGCCCTTGATGACCCGACGCGAGACGGTGCCGGCGGGATCGTTCGGATCGTGGCTGCCCGCGGCCGACGTGACGCGCGGATCGACCGCAGGTCCGCAGCAGGCATGGGTGGCGGTCTCGCGGTGATCGGTGCGGTAGAAGTCCGACGTCCACTCCCAGACGTTCCCGGTGACGTCGTACAGGCCGTAGCCATTGGGTGGATACGACCGCACGGCCGTTGTCCTACGGTCGGCGACCGGTTTGAGGTTCTGCCACGGAAATTCTCCGATCCAGTAGTTGGCCAACTGCGTACCCATCGGCGCCAGTTGGTCTCCCCAAGCGTAGGTCGCGCCGTTCAACCCGCCACGAGCCGCGCGTTCCCACTCTGCCTCGGTGGGTAGTTCCTTGCCTGCCCACTGGGCGTAGGCGTTCACGTCCTCCCAGCTCACATGGGTGACCGGATGCAGTTCGCGACCGTCGACACCGGACCCCGGGCCCTCCGGATGTGCCCAGTTCGCCCCCGGGATGAGCCGCCACCAACCCTGCCAATTCGTCAGATCCACCGGGCCCTGCGTCGGGGTGAACACCAGCGAACTCGGGACCAGACGCGTTGGATCGGCATTCGGATAGTCCGCCGGATCCATCGGCCGCTCCGCCACCGTCACATACCCGGTGGCTTTGACGAACCGTCTGAACTGGGTGATGGTCACCGGAGTCTCGTCTGCCCAGAACCCGTCGACACTCACCTCGTGAACGGGTGCTTCCTCGGGATAGTCGACCCAGTCCGACCCCATCCGAAACGGGCCGCCGGGCACCCACTGCATTCGAGGGAAAGGTGGGGCGCTCATGGCGGCGATCGTACACATTGCCGAGGAATCCCATTGTGCTGTGCCGGAATTGAGTCGACTGTGCGCGACCTCTGCCCGTGACCGTTTCTTTGCCGTGCCCGCGTACCCGCACCGGCGCAAACGCGCGCGCATTTGCCGGGTCCGGACCGCGACGACGAGATCCGGATCGCGCCACCGAAGCCCAGGTCGCGCCCGCGGTACCCGTCAGTAGCGAAACGTGATGCTTGCCACTTCTCGAACCCGCTGTTATCTTGGAAACACATTCCATCAGATGGAATCGTTCATGGAATTCAGAGGAGTGGACAGTGGCATCTCGTTCCAACGAAGTACCCGTCGCGATCTCGGGTGCGGGGCCGGTGGGGATGGCGTTGGCCATCGATCTCGCCCTTCGCGGTATCCCGAGCGTGCTGTTCGAGAAGCGTTCGGAGGAGGAACGGATCGTCGCACGCGCCAATATGACCAACGTTCGCTCCATGGAGCACTTCCGACGCTGGGGCATCGCAGATGCGTTGCGCGACAACGATCCTGTGAGTCCATTGGTCTACCGTGACGTTGCCTTCGTGACCCGTCTGACCGGTCATGAGGTTTTGAGGTTCCCCCGCGCATACGAGTGGTCGGAGCGGCTACCCATCGCGTCCGAGGTCGCGGAATGGGCCCCGAACGAGGCGATCGAGAAGACGCTGCGGGACCGCGTGAAGTCCCTTCCTCTCATCGATCTGCGCTTCGAGAACGAAGTGAAGAGATTCGAGCAGAACGACCACGGGGTGACCGTCACCGTTGCCACCCCGGACGGCGAACAGACGCTGCTGGCGCAGTACATGGTGGTCTCCGAGGGCAGTCGCAGCCGACTCCGTCGTGACGGCCTCAACGTGCGAATGGAAGGTCATCCCAACCTCGCACGCAGCTTCCTGTGGCACATCAAGGCTCCGGCACTGGCCGAGCTGTGGAAGGCCACTCCGATGGCCTCGATGCTGCTGTTCTACAACGAGGACCGTGCCGGCGACAGTCTGGTGCCGCAGTCGGGCACCGATCACTGGGCCTACTTCTGCTCGCCCGTACCCGAGGACGTCGATGGTGACGACTGGGAAGCCTGCCGCGCCATGCTCTTTCGCGCGATCGGCGAGGAATTCGAGGTCGAGCCACTCGCGGGCGGTACCTTCATCACGCACTCGATCCAGGCACCTCGATTCGACTTCGGCCGCGTACTGCTGGCCGGCGACTCGGCACACATGGTCTCACCGATGGGCGGATTCGGCATGAACATCGGTATCGGTGACGCCGCCGACCTGGGTTGGAAACTCGCCGCGTTGATCGACGGTTGGGGCGGTCCCCTCATGCTCCCGAGCTACAGCATCGAACGTGGTGAAGCAGCGCGCTTCATCCTCGCTGGTTGCGAGAGCAATCAGGCCGTGGGCTCGAGGGAGTTGGTGCGCGACGGCATCGAGGACGACGGCCCCGTCGGTGAAGCGATCCGCGCCCAGGTGGCCGAGGACATCGCGATCCAAAAGGCCCGTCAGTTCAAGCGAATGGGCGGCCAACTCGGCTACCGCTACTCGTCGTCTCCCATCATCTACCGCGACGGAACCGACCAACCTGCACCGTCTTTCGAGGACTACGTACCGTCGTCCTATCCCGGAAATCGTGCACCGCATCATTGGCTCGCGGACGGCTCGTCGCTGTACGACCACCTGGGGAACGGCTTCACGCTCCTTGTGCTCGGCGACGTCGAACACGGCGCTCTCACCGATGCCGCGGCAGAACGCAACGTGCCACTGCAGATCCTCACCGTCGAGGATCCCGACCTCACCGATCTGTGTGAATTGTATTCCGCCGGAGCGACATTGATCCGCTCGGATCACCATGTCGCGTGGCGCGGCGACGCGCTTCCCGACGATCTCGACCATCTGCTCGATGTCGTCACCGGATCGGTCTCGTTCATCTGAACTGCCAGGCCCTTCAATTTCCATCCACCACATCACCGAAAGGCTCACTCTCATGCCCAAAGTCACCCGTCTAGGCCACGTCGGATTGTTCGTCTCCGACCCGGAGATCATGATGGAGTTCTACTCGACATTCCTCGGAATGACCGTCACCGACCGCGACGAACGCCGCGTCTTTCTCAGTTCGCGGCCGTCGGAGGAGCATCACGAGATTCTGCTCGCGAAGAACCTCGAACGCCACACCGATCCGCAGCAGCTCTCGTTCGTCGTCGATTCGTTGGCCGACCTGCGTGCGTTCTATGCCCAGATCGTGGAGCGCAAGTACGACATCGACCACATCAGCAATCACGGCAATGCGCTCGGTTGCTACTTCCGCGACCCCGAGGGAAACCGAGTGGAGGTGTACTGGCACACCGGAATCGAATGGCCGCAGCCGTTCAGTGAGCCCATCGATCTCTCGCTGTCGGAGGAGGAGTTGCGCAGCCGCCTCGACGAGATGGTCGCGGCGTAGGAAACCCGGCCGGGACCGCGGAGGAGAAGAGCGTTGAAAGAAGGAATGATCGCCGAGGTGGTTGCGTTCAGCGGCCACAACGGCGACCGCATCGAGGGCTATTCGGCTCGCCCGACCGCTGCCGAGCCGGTGGGCAGCGTCGTCGTGCTGCACCACGCACCCGGGCTCGACTTCTGGTGCAAAGAGGTGGTCCGACGGTTCGCCGAGTGCGGATACGCGGCCCTCGCGCCGAATCTCTATTACCGCCGCGGTCCCGGGCACTGGGCCGAGGTCGCTGCGGCGGCCCGGGCCGAGGGATTGGGAAAGGCCATGCCCAACGACCAGGTGATGGGCGACATCGCCGGGGCCACCGACTACGTGAAGTCGCAGCCCGGATCCAACGGCAAGGCCGGGGTGATCGGATTCTGCTCCGGCGGACGGCAGGCCTTCCTCGCGGCGTGCGACGTACCGGCGTTGGACGCGGCCGTGGACTGCTGGGGCGGAAGCATCGTGCCGCAGGCTCCCGATCCGACGAAGCCGAACGCCCCGTCGCGGGGAGTCATTCATCGGGCTCCCGACATGTCGGCTCCGCTGTTGGGGATCTTCGGCAACGACGACACCAATCCGGATCCGGCGCAGGTCGACGACATCGAACGTGAGCTGACCAGGCTCGGCAAAGATTTCGAGTTCCATCGTTACGACGGTGCGGGACATGGGTTCTTCGCTACCGACCATCCGCATTACCAGCAGGCACAGGCGGTGGACGGCTGGAAGAAGGTCTTCGCCTTCTTCGATGTGCATCTGCATTCCGACGCATCCTGATCGACGTTCAGGCGAGGGTTGAAACACACAGAAAATCCGAAGGTATTGAGGGTTGTGTGATGGCCCTCACATGGCTAGTCTCGATTCCGTACCTCGGAATCGCATTCCACGAAGGCCACGCGAGTAGTCCACGAGACCGCGTGAGCACCCCGCACGCGCTCTCGAAGGAAGAACCCCAATGTCTCTCACTCCCTCCCGTCCCGCCAGGGCCGGGTCGAAGTCCGCGAAGTTGATGGTCATCGCGGCAACCATGTCGGTCGTGCTCGCCGGCTGCGCCGCCGAAGCGGCATCACCGACCGGCACCGCCACCGGCGGCTCGACGGCCGTAGCAACGGACCAGACCAACACCTCGGCTGTCACCGACCTAGTCGACTACACCGGAGGAACTGCAGGCGCAGCCGATCAGAGCCTCGAACCCGTCACCATCGGATGGGTCAATCAGCAGGGCGGTGCCCTCGGATTCCCGGCCGCCACCGACGGTGCCGAGGCCGCCGTGAAGTACGTGAACGAGAACCTCGGCGGTATCGACGGGCATCCACTGAAGCTCGAGACGTGCTTCGTCGTCGAGAATGAGCAGGACGGCAACAGTTGCGGCCTGCAGCTGGTCAACGATCCGGACGTTCGGACCGTGCTGTTCGGCTCGACCATCACCGGCAATCAGTCGTTCCTGGCGGTCAACAAGGGGCAGAAGCCGATCCTGATGGCCAACTCCATCAGTTCCACCGACGCTCAGAGCGACAACGTCTTCATCTACAACGGCAACCCGTCGTCGATCTTCCGTGGACTGACGACCTACCTGGACACCGTGGTCGGCGCGAAGTCTGTGGCGCTGATCTACCCGCAGAACGCTCAAAGTGCGGACGGTGCAAAGGTTCTGCAGACTGCACTCGATTCGGTCGGCATCGAGGTCAAGGCCGTCGGTTTCGACCCGTCGACCACCAACCTCACCGCCGCAGCTGTGGCCTCGGGGGCATCGGACGCCGATGCCATCGTCCCGCTCGTCTCGACTCCGCCGACCTGCGTAGCCGCGGCCAAGGCCCTCGACACCCTGGCCGTGACGGCCCCCATCATCGGAGCCGGCTCCTTCTGCTTCACCGACCAGGTGGCGCAGGGACTCGGCGGTGACGCACCGAAGTGGCAGCAGATCTCGACCCAGACCAACGTTGCCGACATGAGCCAGCCCGACGTCCAGTCGTACATCGAGGCCTCGACGACCGCCGGACTGTCCGAGACGTCCCAGGCCACTCCCGACGCCGCCCTCGCATGGGGACTGGTCGCCACAGCGACCCGATTCCTCAATGCTGCAGGCGGTTCCGAAGCAACCGCGCCGGCGATCGCCGAACAGGCGAAGTCCTTCACCGGCCCGCTCCTGTTGGGTAGCGCCACCGTCGCCTGCGGCGCGAACACCGCCGAGCCGGGCCTGTGCGGTGCCCAGACTCGAGTCTTCGAATACACCGGCAACGGCTCGTACACCGCGCTCACCGACTGGCTCGAACCATCGGGCTCCTGACACATCGATCTCCGACAGCCCCCACACTCTCGAGAAAGAAGACCATCATGACCGCTGTAGCCAACGACACCGTCGAACATTCCAGCCCCGCGTCGAGTCCGGAAGTCCTCATCGAACGAGCTCGATCGTTCCGTGATCACTTGCTCGCAGAACAGGATTCGACGGACGCTCGCGGCACCTACTCGCCCGAGACGCACGAGTTGTTCAAGGAGGCCGGCTTCTACCGCACCTTGCTCCCGCAGCGTTTCGGTGGGCTCGAATACGACGTCACCTCGTTCGTCAGGATGATCATCGAAATCGCCCGCGGCTGCCCGGGTTCGGGCTGGTGCCTGTGCCTTGCCTCCGGTCACGGACTGCAGATCGGCGGATTGTTCGACGAGAAGGCGCAAGCCGAGGCGATCGGACCCGGCGGGGACTTCGCAGCCCCGATGCGCGGCGTGCCGATGGGCACCGCGACGCTGCAGGACGACGGTCGCTGGAGCGTCGACGGAACCTGGGACTACTGCTCGGGATCGCCCTACTCGACCCACGCCATTCTCGCGGTGCGGCTCGTCGAGGGCGGCGAGAAGACCGGCCAGGGATTGGCTCTCGTTCCGCGCAACGGCTGGATCCTGCAGGACGATTGGAAAGAGCGCGCGTTCGGTATGCGCGGCAGCGGCTCGAACAGCATCACCGTCACCGGCACCGCGGTGCCGGAGGAGAACGTGGTGCGCGGCAGCCTGCTGCAGTTCCGCGGCGGACTGAAGACTCCCGGTTACGAGCTGCACGGCAATCCGATGTACGCAGGCCATCCCATGGGCTACCTACAGCTCGAGATCACCTCGGTACTCGTGGGCTGCGCCTGGGCCGCGCTCGACGAATACGAGCGCATCCTGCGGACCAAGAAGACCATGGGCCCCAACCCACTTCCGCGCTTCACGTCCCCGGATTTCCAGCGCTACTGGGGCGTCGCGGCCGGCAAGATCCGTGCGGCCGAGGACATTCTGGTGAAGATGAGCCAGCACTACTCCGAGCTGTGCGCGTCGTCGGTACAGGACGGCGGCGAGTTCGAGCCCGAGGACCTGATGAACATCAACGCCAGCACCCACCACGCCGTCAACCTCGCCTGGGAAGCCGTCGAGTTGCTGTTCCGTACCTCGGGAACCAGCGAAGGCGGCCGAAACGGCTCACGCATGCAGCGTTACTACCGCGACATGTCCACGGCGCGAACCAATGTGGGCCTGCAGTGGGAGACCTTCGCGCAGATGTTCGCCCAGGAGCACTTCGATCTCTCGCCGGCACCGCTCGCGTGATGGCCTGGCCCTCGATTCGACTCGGGCGGGCGTAGCGCATGGATACCGTCTTCCTGTTCGCTCTGCTCGGGTTGGGTACCGGCGCACTGATCGCGATGATCGCGGTCGGCGTCGTACTCAGCTGGCGCGGTAGCGGAACGATCAACATCGCGGCCGGTGCCGTGGTCATGGTCGCCGGCTACCTCTTCTGGTCCCTGCGCACCGGGTTCTTCGCCCCCGCATTGACCACTCCCGCAGCAATAGTCGTCACGCTGCTGGCGATGGCTCTGCTCGCCGTCATGGTCGAGTTCGCCGCCGTCAAACCGCTCAGATCCGCCTCGCCGCTCGCCAAACTCGTCGCGTCCATCGGCGTATTGCTGCTGCTGCAAGCGGTGGTCCAGCTCGTGTTCGGCACCGCTCCGCTCAACAGCCCAGCGGTATTGACCGACTCGGTCGTCGAGGTCGGCGGCGTGACAGTGCCGGTGGCACAACTGATTCTGGCCGCAGTGGTCGTCCTGATCTCGACGGCACTGGCGGCGCTCTACCGCTTCACCCGCTTTGGAATCGCGACCCGCGCGGCGTCGGAGAGCGAGCGTTCGGCCGTACTGGCCGGGTTGTCGCCGTCGTCGATCTCGCTGGCCAACTCCGTACTCGCCTATGTCACGGCCGGCTTCGTCGGCATCCTGGCCGCCTCCATCGTCGGAGTCAGCGCCTCGACGCTGCCGCTGCTGGTGATCCCGGCCTTGGCCGCTGCGTTGTTCGCGGGGTTCAGCTCGATCGGAATTGCCTGCGCAGCAGGTCTTCTCATCGGCATGGCCGAGTCGCTGCTGTCCTACGCCTCGACCATGGCCTGGTTCCCGACACAGGACGGAATCACCCCACCCGGGTTGCAGCAGCTCGCAGAGTTCCTGCTGATCGTCATCGCACTGTGGTGGAAGGGTTCGACACTGCCGCAGCGCGGCGAATTCGTCGGACGCTCGCTTCCGGCGGTACCCCGTCAGGAGCACCTGCTGCGCCGCGTCGGCCCGGTCTTCGTCGTCGGAGCGATCGCACTGCTCGTCCTGCCCGCGGACCTACGCCAGGCCATCACGACCGGCCTCGTCGCGACCGTCCTGTGCCTGTCGTTCATCGTCATCATGGGATACGTCGGGCAGCTGTCGGTGGTGCAACTCGCGCTCGCCGGGTTCGCCGCGTTCGCGGTGTCGCGGCTCGGTACCGAATTCGGTCTCGGCTTCCCGGCCGCCCCGATCATCGCCGTTCTCGCGGCAACGGCACTGGGCGTGGGGATCGGAGCCGCGGCCCTGAGAGTGCGCGGAGTGACCCTGGTGGTGGTAACCCTCGCCGCCGCCGTGGCGATCGAACAATTCGTGTTCGCCAACTCCGAGTGGGGTGGAGGACAGACCGGGGCACCCGTGGCCTCACCCACGCTGTTCGGATTCAACTTCGGACCCGACTCGGGTCTGCGCGGACTGGACGGCGCACTACCGAGCCCGGTGTTCGGACTCGTCGCGCTGGTGGTCGCAACCCTCGCGTACATGGGCGTGGTCTACCTGCGCAACAGCGACCTCGGTCGTCAGATGTTGGCCATCCGCTCCAACGAACGTGCCGCAGCCGCAGCCGGAGTCAACGTGAGAACGGTCAAGATCGTCGCCTTCGGCATCACCTCGGCACTGGCCGGAGTGGCGGGTGTGATGTACGCCTACCAGTTCGGCACCGTCTCGGCGAACAGCTACGGGATCTCCGTCGCTCTGACCCTGGTGGCGAGTGTCTACGTACTCGGCGTGACCCTGCCGCAGGGAGCCGTGCTGGCGGGCTTCGGAGCGATCGGCTCGGTGATACCGCTGCTCCTCCAGAAATACGTGCTCCCCGCAGACCACATCTCCCTGTACGTCCAGCTGCTCATCGGCGGAGGTCTGCTGCTCCAACTGCGGTTCTTCCCGGACGGCCTGCTCGTGTCGAGGTCGATCAAGAAGGAACGCAAAACGACCGGCATCGACACCCTCGTGCCGGAACTGCCACGGATGAAGAGCGTACGAACATGACCACCAACGTTCTCGAAGCACACGACATCGAAGTACGGTTCGGCGGAGTCCACGCGTTGCGCGGAGTCGACCTGCAGGTACGCCCCGGCCAGATCGTCGGCCTGATCGGACCCAACGGAGCAGGCAAGACCACCTTCGTCGACGCCATCACCGGATTCGTCCCGGCCGGTGGGTCCATCGAGATCGGCGGCCGCAACGTCAGCGGCCTGCGGCCCCACGCACGAGTGCGGGAGGGGCTGTGCCGCACCTGGCAGGCCGTCGAACTCTTCGACGACCTGACGGTGGCGGAGAACCTCGCCGTGGCCTCACGCCAACCCACCGTGAAGTCGACGATCGCCGGCATGTTCGGCCACGGCATCGACGATATCGCGGGCGCGACAAAGACTCTCGACGACGTCGGAATCGGCCACCTGGCCAGGGCGCTGCCCACCGAACTCTCCGAGGGCCAACGCAAACTCGTCGGAATCGCCAGGGCGCTGGCGTCCAAGCCGGCGATTCTGTGCCTGGATGAGCCGGCCGCCGGCCTTGACACGACCGAAAGCTCCTTTCTCGGAAAGCAATTGCGCAGCCTGGGCGATCACGGAACGCCGATGTTGCTGATCGACCACGACATCTCGTTCGTGTTCGGCACCTGTGACTACGTCGTCGTCCTCGAATTCGGTCAGGTGATAGCCCAGGGACTCCCGCACGTCGTGCGATCCGACCCCCGCGTCATCTCGGCCTATCTCGGTCACGACGTCGCCCCGGCCGGAAAGGATCGGACATGAGCGCGGTTCTGAGCGTCGATCACCTCTCGGCCGGCTACCAGCGATCGGTTGTGGTCCGAGACATCCGCATCGAGGTCGGGACGGGCGAGGTCGTGGCCCTGCTCGGGCCCAACGGAGCAGGCAAGACCACCACTCTCAAAGCAGTCTCGGGGCTGGTGCGTTCGTTCGAGGGCGGAGTGAGCCTGCTGGGTGAGAACCTCGCGGCACTGTCACCGACCAACCGGGCGCGCCGCGGCATCGCACACGTGCCCGAGGACCGAGGGCTGTTCTTCGGTCTGACCGTCGCCGAACACTTCAAATTGCGCAGGCGCGGTGAGACTCTCGACGCAGACCTCGCCTTCGACTACTTCCCGGCGCTCACGTCGCTGAGCAACCGGCTCGCAGGAGTTCTCTCGGGAGGCGAGCAGCAGATGTTGGCCGTGGGCCGAGCACTTGCCCGCAAGCCGGCACTGCTGCTGCTCGACGAACTCAGCCTCGGGCTCGCGCCGGTCATCGTGCAAGCACTGCTGCCGGTGATCCGTCGGTTCGCCGACGACACCGGCTGCGGCGTCCTGCTCGTCGAGCAGCACGTGGAGCTCGCACTCGGAATCTCGGACCGGGCCTACCTGATGGCTCACGGCGACATCTCGGCCGGACACGACGCCCGAGTACTGCTGCAGGACAAGGGGCTGGTCCGAGCCAGCTACCTGGGCGGAGACCAATGGGACGCAAGCGAAGCGGACCTGGCGACAACAACCATCACAGAAGGAGAGAAATGAAAATAGGAATCATCGGAGCCGGACGGATGGGTCAGGCATTGGCCGGACTGTTCACCCGGGCCGGACACGACGTCATCCTCAGCAACTCGCGCGGCCCGGAATCGTTGGCGGACATCGTCGACGAGTTCAACGGACACTGCTCCGCGGGAACGGTGCAGGAGGCAGTCGACAGCACCGACCTCGTCTTCCTCGCCACCCCGTGGGGCAAGACCGCCGCGGCCGTCTCGGTCGTCGAGAACTGGGACGGCAAGATCGTCGTCGACACGACGAACAACCGAACCGCGCCCGGCCCGCAGGGAGTCATCGACATCGGCGGCCGAATCTCGAGCGAGGTGGTCGCCGAGTACGTACCGGGCGCGCGAGTGGTCAAGGCGCTCAACGTCACTCCCATCCACATCATGGCGACCACACTGTCGGCCGGAGCCCATCCTCAGCACGCGGTCTACATGGCAGGCGACGACGACGACGCGAAGAAGCTGGTGACGGATCTTCTCGCGACCATCGGCGGAGTCGCCATCGACACGGGCGATCTACACACCGGCGGAGCGCTTCAAGGGATGGGCGGTGCGCTGCCGGGCGACATGGACATGCTCAGCGTCCCCGCCGCCGAGGCCAAACTCGCTGCAGCCAAGAGCTAGACCTACCAACACAATTCGAGGAGAACACCATGACCATCGTTCAGTTGAGCAAGACGACCACCCTCACCGCCAAGGCCGACGAGGTCTGGTCCTTCGTCAGCGACTTCGGTGGCTACGCCTCCTGGCAGCCGCACATCGACGCCGTGGAGATGCAGGCCGACGGTAGCCGCAAGGTCGACTTCTCCCGCGGCGACTCGGTATTCGACCGCATCGCGGCCCAGGACGACGCCGCCCGATCGCTCACCTACGAGTTGGTGCCGGGCCAGCCGGGACCGATGCAGCACCTCGCGGCCACCTTCACCGTGCGTGAAGCAGGCGACGGTTCCGAGGTGGAATACGCCATCGAGGCCGACGTGCCCGAGGAGATGCAGGACGGTGCCCGCGTCGGAATCGGAGCGGACATCGACGGCGCTCTCGACGGCCTGAACAGCAAATTCGGTGGCTGACGACGCCCCCGTCGCACTGGTGACCGGGGGAGCGGGATTCATCGGATCGGCTGTCGTCGACCAGCTCCGCGCCTCCGGCCACCACGTGGTGGCACTCGACCTACACGGCGATCCGGCGGTCGACCTGTCCGACGAACACGCCGTGCGCGCAGCCGCACGGGCAGTGCTCGCCGAACACGGCCGCGTCGACGTCCTCGTCCACGCCGGGGTCTCGTTCCAGCGTGCGACTCTTGCCGATCTGGATGCCGAGGTGCTGCGCAACGTCATGGCTGTCAACGTCGAAGCGCCGCTGTGGCTGGTCCAGGAGCTCGAACCGGGGATGACCGAGCGGAGTTTCGGACGCGTGGTGTTCCTCGTGTCCGACACGTTCTTCGATCCACCGCCGGTGTCGGACATGCTGCCGTACATAGCCAGCAAGGGCGCGCTCATCGGTGCGTCACGCTCGCTGGCGCGCTCCCTCGGCGCGTCGGGCATCACGGTGAACTGCGTGGCACCGGGTCTGACGCCACCGCCGGTCGGCGGCATGGAACAGCACGTCAAGGACGACGTGCTGCGCAGGCAGGCACTTCCGCGTCCACTGGTCCCCGACGACGTGGCCAACGTCGTCGCGTTCCTGGTGCGGCCGGAGAGTCAGGCCATCACCGGTCAGACGCTGTGCCCCGACGGTGGGCTGGTGTTGCTGTGACGTCCCATGTGGCGGTGCGGGCCGGTAAACGGATGTCGGCCGACGAGGCCGTCGCGGACATTCCCCACGGCGCGAGCATCGGCGTCGGGGGATTCGGCACCGCCGGAGTGCCGTGGGCGTTGGTGCGAGCACTGCGTGCCCAGGGTGCCTCCGGCCTGACCGTCGTGGCGAACAACTGTGGGGTCAACGGTGCCGGTCTGGCTCTGCTGCTGCACGATCGCCGCATCGACCGGGTGATCGCGTCGTACATCGGATCGAACGAAGAGTTCGCGCGGCAGTACATGAGCGGCGAGCTCGAGGTCGAGCTGACACCGCAGGGGACGTTGGCCGAGCGGCTGCGGGCCGGCGGGGCCGGCATCGCTGCCTTCTTCACCCCCACCGGCGTCGGCACCCTCGTCTCCGACGGCGGCATGGCGCATCGCTACAACTCGGCCGGGGACGTGGTGAAAGCGTCCGTTCCCAAAGAGATTCGCCGATTCGGACTCGGTGGCCGCGAGCGTGAGTACGTGCTCGAGGAGGGCATCGTGACCGACTACGCGCTCGTTCGCGCTGCGGTGGCCGACACTGCGGGCAATGCGATATTCAGGGCCTCGGCGCAGAACTTCAACCCGGATGTGGCGATGGCCGGCCGCATCACCGTCGTCGAGGCCGAGCGCATCGTCGAACCCGGCGAGCTCGATCCCGACTCCGTTCAGCTCTCCGGCGTGTTCGTCCAGCGTGTGGTCGAAGTGCCGGACGAGGTGGTCGCATGACCGGCCTCGGCTGGGACCGGGACGAGATGGCGCGGCGGGCCGCGCAGGAACTACGTCCCGGCCAGAGCGTCAACCTCGGAATCGGTCTCCCCACCCGCCTGGCCAACCATCTGCCGTCCTCGCTCGGAGTGACCGTGCACAGCGAGAACGGAGTTTTGGCCGTTGGCCCCACACCGCTGCCGGATTGTCTGGACACCGACCTGATCAATGCCGGAACCGAACCGATCACGGTGCTCCCCGGTGCATCGTTCGTATCCTCGTCGACGTCGTTCGCCATGATCCGCGGCGGACACATCGACGTGACGGTTCTCGGTGCGATGGAGGTCTCGGCGACCGGCGACCTGGCCAACTGGATGGTGCCCGGTCACATGGTGCGGGGGATGGGCGGGGCCATGGACCTCGTTGCGGGTGCCGGCCGCGTCATCGTCGTCATGGAACACGCGGGCAAGGACGGCACTCCCAAACTGGTGCAGCAGTGCACCTTGCCGCTGACCGGACGCGCGGTGGTGGACCGCGTCGTCACCAATCTCGGCGTTCTGGATGTCACGCCACGAGGCTTCGCGTTGCGTGAAGTGGCTCCGGGGGTGACGATCCACGATGTGCGCCGACTGACGGGGGCGTCCGTGATGACGTGATGAGCCCGGCCACAGGGGCGTTGACCGGTGTGGTGACCGGGACGACTAGTAAGCTCACGTCCCATGGAGGCTTTGTGAACGAGCGCGAGAACCGAGACGCCGGCCACGTGCGTGCGGTGTCCCGGGCCACCCGCATCGTCACCGCCCTGGCCGAGCACCCCTACCCGCTGGGCATCGTCGAACTCGCCCAGTTCGTCCACCTGTCGCCGGCCAGCGTGCATCGCATCCTCGGCACCCTCGTCAGTGTCGGTTGGGTGGAACAGAATTCGCGCACCGCGAAGTACCGCCTCGGGATGCACGCCATCGGAATCGGCAGCGTCGGAATGGTCACCAATCCGGTACTGCACGACGCGCGGATGTACCTCTCGCGTCTGGCGGAATGGTCGGGCCACGATGCGGTGCTCAGCACTCTCGTGGGAGTCAAGGCCGTCCAGCTCTCGCGCGTAGCGGGAGCGCATACCGAGTTCATCGAATTCGAGCCCGGGCACCCGCAGCCCGCGTACGCCATGGCCGACGGCAAGCTTCTGCTGTCGTACATGCCGTACGAGCAGCGTCGCAACCTCTACGACAACGAGGGTCTGCGGCGATTCACACCGAACACGATCACCGATCCGGATGCCATGGAAGAGGAGTTCTCGCGCATCCAGGAACAGGGATACGCCGTCGACAACTTCGAACGGTTCGATACCGGTCGCGGGATCGCGGCCCCGGTCCTCGACGCCGATCGACGGCCCATCGCAGCGATGCTGTGCCTGGGCAAGATCGAGCCCGATCGTGATGCGGAGATCATTCAGCAGCTGCTCTCGTTGGCACGGGAGATGTCGGAACGGCTGCGCGCCGCGGGAGATCTGCCTGCGTCCGCTCTCGATATCGCAATGCCCGACATCGACTCGGGTCACTGATTTTCCCGAAACCTTTCTGACGCAACGGCGTCCGCGGCGCTCCGTCCTCCCCGAGGGTTGACGGCGGTGTCCGACGTCACGTAAAGTCGGTTGAAATACGATTCCATCAGACGGAATCAAAACGCGAATGGACTGTCTCATGGCGACGTCGACCACTGAAACACCCGCCGCAGTGGATGCGGGAATGATCTTCCGAAAAGTATTGGGCCACTTGCCTACCGGCGTTGTCGTCATTGCGTCGGATGGCCCATCCGGTCGGACCGGGATCGCGGTGAACTCGTTCACGGCGGTCTCACTCGACCCGGCACTCGTCTCGATCTGCGTAGCGCGCACCTCGACCACCTGGCCGGCCATCAGAGCGGCAGGCCGGTTCTGCATCAGCATTCTCGCCGACCATCACGAACAGGCGTCACGCCAGTTCTCGGCACGCAACACCGATCGTTTCGCAGGCACGAGCTGGCACGACCAGTCGGCTGGCCCGGCCCTGGACGACGCGGTGGCCTGGCTCAACTGCGAGATGTACGCCGAATACGCGGCAGGCGATCACACGATCGTCGTGGCCCGAGTACACAGTCTCAGCGCGGCCGAGGACGGCAGCGCTCTGGTCTTCTTCCGCGGCCGGTACGGACGTTTTGTCCCCAACCCCCAACCCCCAACGAAAGGTGCAACACCATGAAGCTTCTCTTCTTCGACGATTTCAAACTCGGAGCCCTCCACGGCGGCAACGTGATCGACCTCAGTGGCGAGGTCAAGGACATCCCGGCGGCGCATCCGCAGGACGTCATCCGCGGCGTCATCGAGGGCTGGGCCACCTACCGCGAACGCCTCGAAGCCGCAGTGGCCGCAGGTGACGGAATTCCGTTGAGCGCAGTACGCATTCGTCCGCCGATCCCTCGGCCGTCGAACATCGACTGCATGGCGCGCAACTACATGGAGAACGGCACCCTGCCCGAGCGGCCGCCGATCAACGGATTCGCGAAGTCTCCCAATTCGATCATCGGACACGGCGACACCATGGTGTTGCCCGACGTCGCAGCAACGATCTTCGAGGGCGAGGCGGAGCTGGCCATCATCATCGGCAAGCGCGCGCACAACGTCTCGGCAGCCGATGCATACGACCACATCTTCGGCTACACCAATCTGATCGACGGATCGGCACGCGGAATCCCGCCGCGGGAGAACGCTTTCTACCAGATGAAGTCCCGGGAGACCTTCTGCCCGATCGGCCCGTACCTGGTGACCGCCGACGAGGTGCCGAACCCGCAGAACTTGCCCGTCACGCTGTGGAACAACGAAGAGATCAAGCAGGAGTTCGACACCGACGACATGGCATACAGCATTGCCGAGTCCGTCGAGTTCGTCTCGCACATGCACGCCCTCGAGCCCGGCGACATCATCGCCACCGGAACCAATCATCGTGGACTGCATGCCTTTCAGGACGGCGACCGCATCGACTTGCAAGTGGGCGACCTCGGCCGGCTCAGCGTCACCATCAGCGACGAGCTGCACCGCACCTGGGGACGTCAGACCCGCCACGAATGGACCGAAGCGGGAAACAAGGGTCGGACTCCGCCTCAGCTGAGCGGACGCTACGCCCCCACAGCCGAATGACCGCCCGATGAAAGTGCTTCGCGTGCACGAGACCCTCGGCGATTCCGAGACGTACGGAGGAATCGACGCGGGCGATGCCTTCCTGCCGCACCGCGACTCACGCGTCAAGGGTCCGGCGAATGTCGTTCCGGCAACGGCTTTCTGGCTCACCCGAGCTCGGATGGCCGACGTCCCCGCCCCCACCTCGCTCGGGTCGCACGCCGTTGTGGTGCTCTCGGGCGAGGTGCGCGTGGACGTACGCGACCGCAGCCCGGCTGTGCTGACCGCAGGCGACCTGGTGTTCGCGAACGTCGCCAGTCCCGAGACCATGACGATGACCTGGGACGGCTTCGCATGGTTGCTCTACCTCGCGCTGGACGACTGGCTGCCCGAGGCAGGCGACAACGGAGCCCGACCCGACCCGAACATCCGGCAGGGCCGGCCGTCACTGACGTGGATCTACGACGACGGTGGAACCTCTCGGACCGAGCCACTGCGCTGGCCGAGTGATCTGGCTCCGGTACCGCCGGTCGAACAGTGGCCACGCTCGCTCGGAGCATTCGTCACCCGCCGCGATTACGGCGAGGACGGGTACGTGCCGGGCGTCTGGCACAACGGACCCAGGCCACAGCTGGGCGTCACACTCAACGGCAGGGCCGAGAACGAGACCGGGGACGGAACGGTGACCTCGCCGGTGGCCGGAGACATCGCCTACATCGACGACGTGACCGGAGCAGGCCACGTCACGCGCGGTCTCGGCGATCGATGGATGCTGTTCGTTACAGTCGATCCAGAACACCTGCGTTTCGTACCGGAGAAGTAAGTCCCTCGCCGAGGAGGAGGCCCGACGTGCCGATCGCTGCGTCACCCGTGGAGTTCTCCACCGTCGGGCTCCCCTCCGTCGAGCGAATACGACGCTGGGAGGGGCACAACTCCGAGGTGCTCATCGGACTGAGATGCCGCAGCCTCGACGGCGGGTCCCTCGAAGCCACCGAGACCAACGTCCAGGTCGGATCGGTGGGCCTGGCGCGCGTCGTCGGAACCTCCCATGTCGTCGAGCGAGATGCCGAGCTGATTCGGCGCCGGCCGTCGGACTCGGTGGTGCTGTACTTCAGCCTGGTCGGCGATGCGTTCTTCTACTCGGAGGACGGAGTGCGCACCGTCGGCCCCGGCCAGGTTCTGCTGTGCGATGCCGACAAAGCCTTCATGCGCGGGTTCTCCCGCGGCCTCGAGGAACTCGTCGTCAAGATCCCGCGCGGGGTCTACTCCGACGTCACCGGCGATGACTCGCTCGCGGCCCCGAAAGTCTTCGACTTCTCGGCGAACGGCAACGTGCACGCCGCCGCCCTGGCCGCTCGCGTGAGCCGCGCGATGCGCGCCGACGGGCCGGCGGCGCCCGACGAGCGGACGATCCTCGAACTGGTCTCCGTCCTGACCGGTGGAACGCGCAGCGACGTCGGGCAGGCGCATCGCGCGGCCGCCCACTCCTACATCGAGCGCCGTCTGACCGACGCGTCGTTGTCTGCCACCGACGTCTCCGACGCCATCGGAATCAGTGCCCGGCACCTGTCCCGAGTCTTCGCCGCCGACGGCACCAGCGTGCCCAAGTACATCCTCGAGCGGCGACTCGCTCGTGCCCACACGGTGCTCACCTCGCCGTCGGGACGCTCGACGTCGATTGCCGAGATTGCCGCCTCCTGCGGATTCTCCTCTGCCGCTTACTTTTCCAGTGCCTTCTCGGCGCGGTTCGGAGCCCGAGCATCGGACGTTCGACGCGACGCCGTGGTGCTGCGGTCGGTGCACTAGTTTCGCAATTACGCCACCGTTGCCGATTTGCGCCGACATGATGGTGATCGATGGCCACCCACCGTGTGATGCAGGACACTGGGTTGCAAGACCCGAGATCAACGTCGGGCGCAACGAAGGGTGTGTTCCATGCCGGTGTTCGACGACGGCCAGAAGGCCACAGAGCTGCCCGATTCCTCGGTGGTCGAGACCGACGTTCTCATCGTCGGCTCGGGGCCCGCCGGTGGATCCGCAGCGTTGCTGCTGTCCACTCTCGGGATTCCCAACATCATGATCACCAAGTACCGCTGGACGGCCAACACTCCGCGCGCCCACATCACCAACCAACGAACCATGGAGGTCTTCCGCGACGTCGGTATCGCAGACCAGGTATTGGCCGACGCCACCGAGCACGGGCTCGTCGGCGACACCGTCTTCTGCACCTCGATCGCGGGCGAGGAGATCGGCCGCATCCGCACGTGGGGTACCGGAGCCGACCGAGAAGCGGACTACCAGCTCGCGTCGCCGTGCCTGACCGTCGACATTCCCCAGACGTACCTCGAGCCCATTCTGGTGAAGAACGCGACGATGCGGGGAACCCAGGCCCAGTTCTCCACCGAATACCTCTCGCACGTCCAGGATGCCGACGGGGTCAGTGTCTCGGTGATCGATCGACTCACCGGACACCGCTACACGATCCGTGCCAAGTACCTGATCGGTGCGGACGGAGCGCGGTCCAAGGTGGCCGCGGACATCGACCTTCCGCTCGAAGGCGCAATGGACATCGCCGGGTCGATGAACATCACCTTCAAGGCCGATATCGCCGAGTACGTCGGACACCGACCGTCGGTGCTGTACTGGGTGATTCAGCCCGGATCCAATGTCGGTGGCATCGGTGCCGGTTTGGTTCGCATGGTTCGGCCGTGGAACGAGTGGCTCGTGGTCTGGGGATTCGACATCGCACAGCCGCCACCGGTGGTCGACGAGGCCGCCGCCGTCGAGATCGTTCGGAGCCTGCTGGGCATGCCGGAGCTCGACGTCGAGATCACCGGAACATCGTTGTGGGGCAACAACGAAATGTACGCCACGCACCTGCAGAAGGGGCGGGTGTTCTGCGCGGGCGACGCCATACACCGGCACCCGCCGAGCAACGGGCTCGGCTCGAACACCTCGATCCAGGACTCCTACAATCTCGCGTGGAAGATCGCTGCGGTAATCAAGGGCCAGGCGGGTGACGAGTTGCTCGATACCTACTCCGCCGAGCGCGCCCCGGTGGCCGAGCGAATCGTCAAACGCGCCAACCGATCCGGTCGTGAGTTCGCAGACCTGTTTCATGCCCTCGGAGTCACCGACGCCAAGACCGAGGAAGAGATGGTCGAACGCATCGAAGAGCGTAAGGCCAACACGCCTGCGGGCGCGGCGAAGCGGGCCGCGCTGGTGCAGGCCATGGAGATCAAGAACTACGAATTCAACGCCCACGGAGTGGAACTGGGCCAGTTCTACACGTCCACGGCGATCGTTTCGGACGGGGTACTGCCGGAACCGGAACGAGACTCGGACCTGTACTACCAGGTGTCCACCGTGCCCGGATCGCACCTGCCGCACGCCTGGGTGGGCGACCACATGCACAAGCACGCGATGATGGATCTTGCGCCCTACGATCGCTTCACGCTGATCACCGGAGTGGCCGGATCGGATTGGGAGTCGGCGGCGGACAAGATCGGCCACGAGTTGGGCGTATCCGTCGAGGCCGTCGTCATCGGACCCGGACGCGACGTCACCGACCTGTACTTCGATTGGTCTCGGCTCCGTGAAGTGACCGAGAGCGGTGCGTTGCTGGTCCGCCCGGACAAGCACATCTGTTGGCGTGCACACGAACTCGTGGCAGACCCCGAGGGTGCCCTGCGGCAGGCATTGACGGCGGTCCTGTCGAGATGACCTACGCCTTCGTCTACGAGGCGAACCCGATGCGGGTGCGATTCGGCGCGGGATCGCTGTCGACCGTGGCCGACGAGCTCGACCACCTCGGGCTGCGGCGCGTCCTCGTTCTCTGCTCGCCGAGCCAGAAGGGCACAGCCGAACGCATTGCCTCGACGCTCGGAGACCGATGCGTGGGTGTGCGAGCCGACGCCGTGATGCATGTGCCGTCCGAGGTGGCGAAAAGATCCAGCGCCGAGGCTCTTTCGCTCGGTGCCGACGGCTGCATCACCGTCGGGGGCGGATCCTCGATCGGCCTCGGCAAGGCCATCGCCCTGGTGCACGGATTGCCGATCGTGGCCGTTCCCACCACGTACGCCGGATCGGAGATGACCCCGGTGTGGGGTCTGACGACCGACGGGAACAAGGAAACCGGTCGCGACATCAGAGTGCTGCCACGCAGCGTCGTCTACGACCCCGAGCTGACGACCGGTCTTCCGGTCGACATCTCCGTCACGAGTGGAATCAACGCCGTGGCGCACGCCGTCGAAGCGTTGTATGCACCCGACATCAGCCCCATCGTCGCGCTGATGGCCGAGGACGGGGTGCGCGCACTCGCATCGGCGCTACCGGCAATCGTGGCCGATCACCTCGATCCGCAGGCGCGCAGCGATGCCCTTCACGGTGCCTGGTTGTGCGGTGCCGCTCTCGGTGCCACGACGATGTCGTTGCACCACAAGCTGTGTCACTCGCTCGGCGGTACCTTGAACCTGCCGCACGCTCCGACCCACACCGTGGTGTTGCCGTACGTGTTGGCCTTCAATCAGTCGGCGGCACCGGGCGCAGTGGCGGCGCTCTCGCGTGCGCTCCCCGGCTCCGGTGACCCGGCCACCCGGTTGTGGGAGCTCTGTCGCGCACTCGGCGCGCCACGGTCCCTGGCCGAATTGGGTATGAAGGAGAAGGACATCGACCGAATCGCCGACGACGTGACGAGCAGATCGTACGGAAACCCGCGGCCCGTCACCCGTGAGGCCGCCACCGCCGTTCTGCACGCAGCGTGGGCGGGCGACCCGCCGACCGACATCGGACAGTGAGAGAGACCATGATCGAGCAGACCATGACCGGACAAGCACAGGACGCCGTCGAAGAACAGTTGGTGGAGAACGTTCTTCGATCGTTCGACGACTGCACCGACCCTCGGTTGAAGCAGGTGATGACCTCGCTGGTGCACCACCTGCACGGGTTCATCCGTGATGTGAGACTGACCGAACAGGAGTGGAACAACGCCATCGGATTCCTGACCGAGGTCGGTCACATCACCGACGACCGCCGTCAGGAGTTCATCCTGCTCTCCGACGTCCTCGGGGCGTCGATGCAGACGATCAACGTGAACAACCCCGCCTACGAGGACGCGACCGAGGCGACAGTGTTCGGCCCGTTCTTCGTCGACGACGCACCGCGTATCGAGAACGGTGGTGATGCATCGGGAGGTGCTGCAGGACAGCCGTGCTGGGTGGAAGGGACCGTGCGCGACACCGCCGGCACGCCGATCCCCGGAGCACGCCTCGAAATCTGGGAAGCGGACGAGGACGGGTTCTACGACGTTCAGTACGACGACGCGCGAGTCGGCGGTCGAGCACATCTTTACACCGACGACGACGGGCGCTATCGATTCTGGGCGTTGACTCCGACTCCGTATCCGATTCCCCACGACGGCCCCGTCGGACGAATGCTCGCTGCGACCGGTCGCTCGCCGATGCGTGCGTCGCACCTGCACTTCATGGTGACGGCACCGGGGATGCGCACGTTGGTGACGCACATCTTCGTCAGCGGCGACGAACTGTTGGACAGCGACACCGTGTTCGGAGTGAAGGAATCCTTGATCAAGGATTTCGTCGAGCAGCCGTCGGGAACACCGACTCCGGACGGTCGCGACCTCGGCGACAGGACCTGGGCCAGAGCCGACTTCGACATCGTGCTCGCACCGGCCGACATGTGAGACCGCCGGCCCGGACGATCGGTCATTGGCCGACCGAGCGCCCGGCGGTGATGGAATCGACGTACGGAGTCAGCAGTAGTGCAAAATCATCTGCTGCGGAGGCGATATCGGGTGGCGGCTCGGGGATGTAGCTCAATGCCAGACGCACGATTGCCCGACTGATGACGTCTGCCTGACGCGGGCTCGCGCCCACCCACCCGCGTTGGAACGTCTCGGCCAGACGGTCTCCCGCGCGCTCGATGAGTACGGCACTGTCGGTGGTGATCAGCCGGAGCAGATCCTCGGGTGCGTCGCCACCGTGCAGCGATCGCACCAGGGGATCGAGCGCACTCAACTGGAAGAACGACGAGAAGCCTTGGCGCAGAGCAGCCGATGCGTCGTTCTCGTGTTGATACAGCGCCGTTTCGCACATCGCGACGAAGAGGTCGGTCAATCTGATGGCGTACCCCTGCGCGACGCCGCGTCGTGAACCGAACTCGTTGTAGAGGCTCTGTCTGCTCAGCCCTGCTGCCTTGGCGATGTGGCTCATCGTGACGTTGCGCCAGTTGCGCTCGTTCAACAACTCACGCAACGCATCGAGCGCGGTATCGCGCGCAAGACTGGACGCGGCTTCACGGTATCGACCGGGGGTCGACGTCTGTTCGGCTGCGGGCATGAACACGACTCTATCGAACGACCGCATGTGGTCGATCCAGCCAATCCTCTCCGAGGAGATCCCGATCGATGGGATCACCGCTGGCGATGAAGGATCTGATCTGCCTGATGTCCTTCGGGAACCCCACGCCGATGGCCCCGACGAGCCGGCCGTCACGCAGCGCGCATGCGGTGAAGCGGCGGTCGGCAACAGAGCCGCGAGCCACCACGTACTCGTCGGTCGCACCGGTCCACCCCGCGAACTGAAGGTTGACGCCGTGTTGGGTGGACCAGCCCCACGGGACGTCGAGGCTGCCCGGATCCACGCCGATCATCGAGCGGGCAGCCCGGGTGGCCTGATCCAGTGCGCCGTTCCAGTGCTCACTCCGATACGTCCCGCCGAGGATCGTGTTGGGTACCTCTGCCACGTCGCCCGCGGCATAGATGTTCGGTATCGAGGTCTGCATCCCCGCGTCGACCAGAATCCCCGATCCGATCTCGAGGCCCATATCTGCTCCGAGTTCGACGTTGGGCACCGAGCCGACGGAGACCAGCACGGTGCCGGCGGACCACGAACGACCGTCCGCTGCGGTCACGAGAAGTGTTCCGTCAGGTTGCTCGGCGAGGTCGGTGACGGCGACGTCGGTGTGGAACGCGATGCCGTTATCTGCGTGCAGGTCGACGTACATCTGCGAGATCGCGGCCGGAGCGATCCGGTTGAGCGGTGCCGATGCGGCCTCGAGCACCGTCACCTCGGCTCCCAGGGACCGAGCAGCCGCGGCCGCCTCGCATCCGATCAGTCCGCCGCCGATCACCAACAGTGATCGGGTGCGCAGAATGTCGGCGTGCAAGGGCTCGACATCGGCGACTCCTCGGAGGGTGAACACGTGGCCCGGAAGATCGAGTTGCCGGGCCCGAGAGCCGGTTGCCAGGAGCAGCGCGTCGTACGGAACCGGGTCGCCGTCGTCGAGCAGCACAGTCGAATCGGTGAGGCCGACAGCCGTGACACCCGAGCGCACGTCGACACCGTCGATCGCCGAGCCGAGCTGCACTTGCTCGATCGACTTGCTTCCGGTCAGCAACTCCTTGGACACCGTCGGTCGGCGGTACGGCGCAGCCTGTTCACTCCCGACCATCGTGATGGACCCGGTGAAACCCTCGGCGCGTAGGGCTTTGGCCGCGGTGTACCCGGTTGCACCCGAACCGATGATCGCGATCGCGTGCGGAGCGGACGCACTCACCCGCGCTCGACCTCGACCATCTCGAAATCGACCTTGGCAGCGCCACAATCGGGGCACGACCAGTCGTCGGGAATGTCGTCCCAGCGAGTGCCGGGTTCGATCCCGTCCTCGGGCCACCCCAGTTCCTCGTCGTACTCGAATCCACACTGAACGCAGCGGTAGAGCTTCATGCCTTACTCCTGAAGTCGATTTTCTCGCGGACACCGCAATCGGGGCAGGGCCAGTCGTCGGGTACGTCGGACCATGCTGTGCCGGCCGGAAAGCCCTCGCGCGGAGCGCCGTTGGTCTCGTCGTAGACGAACTCGCACACCGGGCACTCGAAGGCGGCCATCACTTGGCTCCGTGCGCGGCGAGGATCTTCTCCCGCTTGGACGGCTGGATGTTGACCTTCGTGATGTCACCGTCGTAGTGGTCGAGAACGCGGTGGTCCATCACCTTGCGCCACACCGGCGGGAAGTACGCCAGCGAAATCATGCTGGCGTATCCGCTCGGCAGATTGGGCGCTCCGTCCATGCTGCGCAGAGTCTGGTAGCGGCGGGTGGGGTTGGCATGGTGATCACTGTGTCGCTGAAGGTGATACAGGAAGATGTTGGTGACGATGTGATCGGAGTTCCAGCTGTGCTCGGGAGTGCAGCGCTCGTAGCGGCCGTTCTCCTTCTTCTGCCGCTGCAGGCCGTAGTGCTCGAGGTAGTTGACCGTTTCCAGCAACGAAAAGCCGTAGATGGCCTGAATCACCAGGAACGGCAGCACGATCGGACCGAACACCGCGACGAGCACCGCGTAGAGAACAACGGACATCAGCCACGCGTTCAGTACGTCGTTCCGAATGCTCCACGTGCTCTTGCCCAATCGCTCCATGCGCGTCTTCTCCAGCTCCCACGACGACTTCAGGCTGCCCCAGACGCTGCGGGGGAGGAAGGCCCAGAAGCTCTCGCCGAACTTCGAGCTCGCCGGATCCTCGGGGGTGGCGACGCGGACATGGTGGCCGCGGTTGTGTTCGATGTAGAAGTGGCCGTAGAACGTCTGTGCCAGCGTGATTTTCGACAGCCAGCGCTCCAGACTGTCCTTCTTGTGGCCGAGCTCGTGCGCAGTGTTGATACCGACGCCGCCCATCACACCGATGCTGATGGCCAGACCGATCTTCGAGGCCAGTCCCAGTCCACCGTCGATTCCGAGCCAGGACAGGTTGTCGGCCGACCAGAGGTAGCAGGCGAACACCAAGCTCGCCAACTGGAACGGAATGTAGGCGTACGTGCAGTAGCGGTAGTACTTGTCTTCTTCGAGCGCCTTCATCACCTCGTCGGGTGGGTTGTCGCCGTCGGGACCGAAGAACCGGTCGAGGATCGGGAGCAACCCGTAGACGAGCAGCGCGCCGATCCACCACCAGACCGGGGACACGGCGTTCCAGCCGAGCTGGTTGAAGGCCCAGACCAGGCCGGTGGCCACGAACACCGCTGTGGGCGGGATCAACCCCATCAGCCAGAGGTAACGCTTTCGGTCGTGCCATTCGGCAACCGGCGTCTGCGCCTGGTTGTCGACATTCGATGCGGTCATCGTCACTCCTCGTGTAAGGCCGATCACTATGGATTGGACAATACACCGAATTTGTCATTCCGGTAGACAAATTTCGAGATTTGTACAAATGGTCCGGCTCTGTGGCCGCGACCACAGAGCCACCGTTCGGACAGATTCAGCTGCTACCTTCCGATTCGTTGTGGCCGGTAACAAACGGTCGCAGCGCACGCAGGTCCGTCTGTATCCCGTCGGGGGTACTTCACAACAGGAGTAGCTATGGACGCATTCATCGCCAAGATCATCGTCGACGTCATCCTCGGGCTCATCGGCAGCGGAAGCGCCGAGAGCGGCAGCACCGCAGTGAGCGCAATTCTGGGTTCCTGACCTCGAACGGCTGCGCCGGTGCGATATCGGCGCAGCCGACCCGAGCGTCGTGTCGCGGTGGGAGGACGTCGTTTGTAGTCTTAGCCGCGACGAAAGGGCACCCATCCAGCCATGAGCTACGACAACGACTACCCGTACGGCGACCATCGCAGCTCTCGTAGTCGCCGCAGGCGTCGTCGTTCCAAGAAGAGGACCGGCCGACGCATCCTGCTCGGTTTCGGGGTGTTCGTCGTCGTTGCGCTCGGACTCGGTGCCTGGCTCGCCTACACGGCCAATACCGCTTATACGTACCTCGATCAGGCTCGGGGCTACGCTCAGGCAGCGAAAACTGCTCTGCTGGCAGGGGATACGCAGAAGGCCGAGACCTCCGTGGACGACGCGGTGCGCACCTCGACCCAGGCGAAGGACGCCACCGATTCGCTGATCTGGCAGGCGGCTGCCGCGATTCCGTACGTGGGCCAACCGCTGGACGTCGTCTCGCAGATCACCGACGTCGTCAACGGGCTGACCGTGGATGTGCTGACGCCGTCGGTCGAGGTGGGGGCCACACTCGATCCGAGTCAGCTGCGCGGGCCCGACGGTGCCATCGACATCGCTGCTCTGCGCGCCGCCTCGCCTGCGCTGTCACAGGCCGCGGCCGCAGCGGACGTACTGAACACGCAGTCCCAGGCCATCGCGGAACCGGAGTTCGTCGCTCAGGTCGGCGCCGCTCGAACTCAGCTGCAGGATCAGACGCACGAACTGACGACCCTGTTGACCAACACCGACATCGCCGCCAAGGTGCTCCCCGCGATGCTCGGTGCCGACGGTCCACGCAACTACTTCATGGCCTTTCAGACTCTCTCTGAATCTCGTGGAACCGGTGGACTGATAGGCGGATTCGGCATCGTGCGTGCTGTCGACGGCAAAGTCGCGGTCGACTCGCTCGCCAGCAACGCCGAGCTCCGAATTCCGTACGACCCCATCGATCTCGGTCCGGACTTCTTCAACACCTACGAGAGTCGGTTCCAGCCCACGCAGAATTGGCAGAACAGCAACGTCAGCCCGCACTTCCCGTATGCCGGGCAGATCTGGCAGTCGATGTGGGAGCAGGAAACCGGCGAACGTGTCGACGGCGCTCTGGCCACCGACCCTGTTGCCCTCGGCTACATCCTCGATGTCGTCGGTCCCATCACGATGGGTGACGGTGAGGTGATCGACGGATCGAACGTCGTTCGGATCACGCAGTCCGACGCATACTTCCGCTTCGAGGACGACAACACCGCGCGCAAGGCCTATCTCCAGGACATCGCCGCCCGAGTGGTCGCGAAGATGCAGGGCAATATCGGATCTCCCAGCGCGCTACTCGAGGCACTCGGCAAGGCCACCAGTGAAGGCCACATCGCAGTGTGGAGCGCGGACCCGGCACTGCAAGCGATCCTTGGACCGACCAGGATCGGTCACGAAGTTCCCGACAGCCCCGACCCGTACGCCGCGGTGGTGGTGAACAACGGTGCAGGCGGCAAGCTCGACTACTACCTGCAGCGCAAGGTCACCTACTCCGCACAGTCCTGCGACGGCCCGACGCGGACCACCCGCGTGGTCGCCGAGATCACCAACAACGCTGCGCTGCAGGACTACACCACCTACATCGCCGGCAGGCAGAACGACTCCACCCGATACGACGGACCCCCGGGAACGAATCGATCGGTGGTGGCGCTGTACGCAACTCAGGGCGCGACCTTGACGAACGCCACCATCAACGGGACTCCTCTGTTTCTGCTGACCGCTGCCGAGCGCGGCCACCCCGTGTTCTATGTGCCGGTCGTCATCGAGCCGGGGCAGACCAAGACCATCGAGTACAACCTCGTCGAACCGACCGTCGCCGGCGAGGCGCAGGCACCGGTTCAGCCGCAATCGGTCCCGGCACCCACCGAAGTGGACTTCCCCGACTGCAACTGATTCCCCGCGTCACCCCTAGGGCAGAATCCCCGGCGTGCGAAGAACTCGACTGTGGATCGCCGGCGCACTCGGGTTGGCGCTCGCCGCCGCGCTCGTGGCGGGACCACTGAGGAAGCCGGCGCTGACGATCCACAACGCGCACTGCTTCGGGTGGAGCGTCAACGAGACCGGACCACGGTTGGTGACGCTGGGAGACTCGATGGCCCAGGGCAATTCACGTGTCGACTGGGGAATTCACGGCAACACCTCGTGGTATTCGTACCTCGTGTGCGGAGACGATGCTCCCGCCGCCGACGGTGCCAACTTGGGAATCAACGGCGCGACCACGACGCAGATCCTCGCCCGAACCGACGAAGCGCTGGCCGCGAACCCGGACATCCTCGTCGTCAACGGCGGCACCAACGACCTCGCCCGATCGGTACCGCTGCCCCGGATCATCGAGAACCTACGCGCCATCCTGGACCGTGCACACGACATCGACACGGTTGTGATCGCCACGGTGCCGTCGTCGCGGAAGGTCAGCGCAGACGACCTGAACGACGACATTCGCGCACTGGCCGCCGAGCGCGGCATACCCGTCGCAGAATTCGCGCCACTGCTCGACCGACCCGGAGCCACGTTCGACGGCGTTCATCCCACTGCGAGGACGGCTGCCCGGATGGCAGCGGAGGTAGCCGCGGTGGTCGGAGTTCGGGCGACGTAACAGTCGTCGTGCCGGATGTCGAATGAGCTGCTAAATTCGCCCGATATGCACCGAATGTCGGGGAGGTATTCGGTGGAATCGTAGAAAGCTGGCAGTGGATGATCACACGTCGTCAAGACGCGTGCATCGAAATCTCGTCGACGATGGCCGTTGCGGATCTCGCCCGAACGGTCGTCGACACCGCCGAACGTGGCTTCGGTCGATGGGGTATCGAGTATCTGGGACCGGACGGCACCCGCCTCTGGTTCGGAGTGCACCGTCTCGGATTGGGGAGAAAACGCGAAACGGTGATGCGGTTCATCGTCACCGTCGACGCCGATTTCGATGGCGCACAAGCCCGTTCGCAGATCGAGCAGTTCGTCTGCAACCCGGCATCGGGCACATTCGTGCCCATCGGCCCGCGACAACTGCGGGGGTACCCGACCTATCTCGCGTATCTGCGCGCGATACGGACCGCGGTACTCGATGCGGATCCGGGCGCGCACGTGACGATGGTGCCCGAAGTGCGGACCTGACCGTTCGTGAAGCGGCGACCGACGCGGAATCCAGTCGACGATGAACGCCGAGGTGCGTGATCAGAGGCGGCCCTGTTGGATCGCAACGACGACGAGAGCGATCATCGCAATCGTGAGGATTGCTAAGAGCGCCATATGAATTGGATCGGTCGAACCCGGCGGTCGAACCTCGTTCGGACCCCTTTTCTGGAGCATGTCACAGACTGTAGGTCACATTCTCGGATTGTGCACAGGATGAGTGGTACAAAGCGAGGTCCCGTCGCAATTGGTTCGCACATGTGTTCGACAAAGAGTAGAGTCGAGATCGGCGGAGCCGGGAGGGAAGCCCGGCTCCGCCGCCCGAATGTGGACGGTCCGTAGAAGGCCCAGTGAAGTGGACGGTGATCCGATGGACGACGTACTGCGCAAGGTCGAGGAACTGAAGGCGTTGGTCGTCGAGCTCGAGGCCCTGGATCGACAACGCGTCGGGCTGGGGGATCGACTGGTGGATCTGGAGCACTTCTTTCGCCGAGCCGGATGCCCCGTACTGTCTCAGCAGGCCCTCGATGCGTTCGTGGTGACCTACGCAGGTCGCGTGTTCGAATTGGCCGACGGCATGCGCGGATAAGGCCGTGTGAGCAAGTTCCCGACTTCTCGGACCGGGTGGTTTCGTCTGTGGTTGACTTGTTCATCCTCGTCGGGACACTAGGAAAGCTGCTCGATCTGTGAACAGTCTTCGCCAATGGTGGTCGCTTCCGGTCGACTACGGGTGGAACGTTGCGTACGCACGGTCCCAACAAGCACTGCACGTCACCAGAATTCTCATCGGAATCTTCTGCTGGTTCTACGCGGCCGCTGCGGCGATCGCCCTGACCGTCCCGGGTCTCGGAGACAGCGGTTCTGCGCGATGGGCACTGTGGTTCACCGTCGCGACGACGCTGCCCCTCGGGTTGGCCTGGCTGATCGGAGGCTGGCCGTCCTGGCCGATGTCGGTCGCCTTCGTGCTCTACGCCGACATCGTGCTCGCCGCAGTTCTTCTGACCGTCGACAAGCCGTCCGAGATGTTGCCGATGGCTGCGCTGTTCACCGTGATGGGCAGTTACGTCGTGGGCTTTCACGGCCCCAAGCTGTTCACCGCTCACCACCTCTTCGCGTTCGTCACCGTCGCCGCGCTCTACACCTCGGCCACGGTGAACGACCCCGAACGTCGATTGCAGACAAATCTCTATCTCGTGATGCTGATCCTGGTGATGTTCTCGGCACCGCTGATCTGCCATTCCTTCCTGATGCTGCTGCGCCGCGACGCCACCGGCGCGTTCTACGACCCGCTCACCGGAATGCAGAACCGACGGGGCTTCGACGCGGCGATCGGCAACCTCGACCTTCGTTCCGGTGCGGATGCGGAACTGGCCGCCGTGGTGATCGACATCGACAACTTCAAAGCAGTGAATGATCGATTCGGTCACGAGCACGGAGACACCGTCATTCGTCTGGCCGCGAGCCGAATCCTCGAACTCTTCCCGACACCGGCAGTGACGGTGCGACTCGGCGGCGAAGAATTCGCGATCGTGTGCCTCGCCGAAGTCGACACGGTGATCGACAGATCCGAGGAATTGCGCAGCCGTTTGAGCGAGTCGACCGACCGTTCCCCGCTCACGGCGTCGATAGGCGTCGCGCATGCGGTTGTCGACGCGCGGGGTGTCGCGGAGGACGTCGATGTGTTGATCAGCCGGGCCGATCGAGCCATGTACCGGGCCAAACGGATCGGTGGCAACCGCGTCGCGGTGTACGACGACGGGGAGCCGTCCATCCATCCGGTCGACGAACGGCACTGAACGACGGTGTCGACCGAGTTCCGCGATGGAACCGGTCGACGCCGCCGATCGAGGTGTGAACCGCTACGCCACCTCTGCCGCAATCGCGGACCGGGTGCCGACATCGAAGACCGGATCGGTCAGATGCACGTCGAGAGTGTTGCCGGGACCGGCGATGATCGCATTCAGCACCGACGTGAACGCGCCACAGTTCTGGAACTGCGGAATCGTGTACGTCCCCTTCACGTGTGCATCGGCCTGGTTGTTCTGGATCAGGTCGATAGCATCGAGCGAACCGGACAGGTTGGCGGTGGTCTCGGCGGTGACGCAGTTGCTACCCGCCGGGATCAGGTCGACCGCAGCCGATCCGGCCGACCCGGTGTCGATGCCCAACGGCTTCACCGAATCGATGCGAATCTTGAAGCTCTGCGCGACGTCGAGATCCAACGTCGGTGCCTCGTCCGGTCCGCCGCGGACGATGGTGCCGGACACCGGGGTCGCGTCGACGATCGAGATCGTGAAGTTCGCCAGCGTCGCGGGACCGAGTTTCAGATCGGCCGATGCCTGCGGCAATTCGAGCGACCCGGTCACCGTGCCACCGACCAGATCGACGTCCGTGGCGAGATCGGTGGTGGGAAACACCACCGGTTGGCCGGTCTTGGCGATGACCGTCGTCGTATCTGCCTGAAACGTGATGGGAAGGGTGTCGGCGGCATTGGCCGGGGCGGCGACGAGCGTGCCCAGGGCGATGCTCGATGCCAATGCCGTCATGGTGACGACAGTCTTGTTGCGGATCTTCACGTGTTCTCCTTCTCGGAAACGGTCGATGTGGAACGAGGTAGGACGGGAATCAGGACAGGGTGAAGGCCGGGTCGGGCTGGACCGACAGGCTGTTGACGGTGCAGTTGCCGGACATCGGCTGGTTCGTCGCGGTGAGCGTGTTCGTCATGTTGTCGAAGGACCCGGCCAACGTGGCGGGCCCGCAGTTGTATCCGACCAGCGAGAAGGCCACGTTGGACACCTCCCCGGTGGTGGCGCTGGTGGGAGTGAGGGTCCAGGGCAGGTTCTTCAGCTGGGGCAGGCCACACAGTCGGTTGGAGCCGCTGATCTGGGCATCGGTGATCGTCGCCGACGAGCCGTCTGCGCTGGTGGTGCCGCTCAGGTTGATGGAGCAGCTCACCGGCAGACCGAACGACGCCGGAGTGCTCACGACGATCGTGCCGGGTGCCGTGAACGCGGTACCCGCAGGGGAAATGGTGGCGGCGCCGGCGCTGGCGGCACCGACTGTCGCACCGGTGATGGCAAGAGCGGCGACTGCGGTGACGAGTGTGCGAGAGCGGGTCGGCGGGTTGAGCGTCATCGATCGATCCTCCAGTCCAAGACGGATCCGGACCCGGTCGTGGCATCCGGTGGCACCGTTGATTCGGCAGCCGGGAGGGACGTTAGGTTGACGAAACATATGTCGGAAATGGTTTGTTTCAACTCTGTGAGAAGTCACAATCCGGTCGGTATGTTTGTTGTACGCAGTAGTAACTTAATCCGGCTGCTACTCGGAAAGTTCAGCGCAACACCGGCATTCGTCCCATTTTCGCGCCTCGGTCGGGCCTGGCGTTCCTTCGACCTTCACCCCATGCGGCGTTATCCATCCGTTATACAAAGTTATCAAAACGAGACAGTCGTGACCGTCTCGGTGACATCTCCGTCGTCGAGCATGGTCGAAGCGAAAGAAAACACCTCGACCAGGTTTGGAATTACAGTTCACCCCCGCGTGACGGGGGTCGTTTTTTCGTGTCAAACTGAGGTGTGACGTTCGCGCTGGCCGAAGCAGGATCTGCAGTCGACACGGACACGGGAGAGTTGACGGTGCAGCCGTATTTCGCCCCGGTCTGTCGGCTGGACAACGGTGCGCTCGCAGCCATCGAAGTGCAGCTGCGCGGCCCGGAGAACGGTCCTCTCGCATCGGCAGATGCGCTCAAGCGCGCAGCCAGGGCCATGGACGCCAAGCGCGAGCTCGACGCGCTCGCGTGGGGTGTGGCCCGGCTCAACCAATCGGTGCGACTGCCGATGCTCGTGTCCATGGACGTCGACTCGCTCGCTGCCCTGGATGCAGCCACCGAAGAACAGTTGCGCCGCGACATCGTGGTCGTCACCGAGGCTGCTCTCGTCGACAGCCCGGCGCGCACTCTCGCCGCAATCGACAAAGCTCGACGCGAAGGCAAAGTGGTGGCCGTCGACGACGTCGGTCGCCGGCCGCAGTCGATGACCCTTCTCCCTCTCATCGAGCCGGACGTGATCATCCTCGCCGAATCGATGGTTTCCCGCCGCCCGGATCTGTCGACTGCGCGTACCGCTCACGCCGTTTCGGCTCAGGTCGAACGAACCGGAGCCGTGGTCGTGGCGAGCGGGGTCGACAGTGCGCTGCATCGGACCCGCGCACTCGGACTCGGTGCCACCTACGGGGTGGGAGAGCTGTATCCGGCCGCGCAATCGACGGAAGAGCTACCTTCCGACGCGGCCGAGGTGATGCCTCCGTTCCCGACCTGGAGCACGCCGACCGTCGCCGCCGAATCGCCGTACGGTATTGCCTCCGCAGGCAAGACGGCAACGCGCAGCACCAAGCGACTGCTGGTGGCGATGAGCACCTCGCTCGAGATGCAGGCCGCGGCTGCTGGGCCGGAGACATTGGTACTCGGTACTTTTCAGCGCGCCGAACACTTCACCCCGACCACCCGCAGCCGCTGGGTGTCGATGACCGAGCAGATCTCCTACGCCGGCGTCTACGGCGTAGGCATGGGATACGTGCAAGAGGGCGGCATCGTGCATGCGCCCCTCGACCCGATGGATCCGCTCGTCGAGGAGTGGAACGTCGTGGTTCTCGGCCCGCACTTCTGCGGTGTGCTGGCAGCAATCGACCTACATCGCGGTGAGGTGGACGCCGACCGTGAGTTCGATTACGTGATGTCCTACGACCGCGCGACCGTAGTTCGTTGTGCCCGAGCAATTCTGGCGCGCTTCTGAGCCCTTCTGCCGAGCTCCCGACCGGCTATGTTTCGGGTGGCCGCGTCAGGGCATACGGCACACAAGCGATTGTGTAGTCCGGACTACTCCATCGCCTAGGCCTCGCACGTTGAAAACACAGCGTGCGAGGCCATCTTCTTTCTTCACCGGGCTGTGGCCCGCCGAATATGGTCGAGTGCCACTTCGCGCAGCTTGCGATTGGAGCGCTGAGACTGCTCGGTGAGCATGTCGAACGCAGCCTCCGGGCCGATGCGATGCATGGCCATCAGGATGCCCTTGGCCTGTTCGATGGGTGCGCGCTTGTCGAGAGCCTTCTGCACATCACTCGGCTCGCCGACGTGAGAAGACTCCCCTGCATCCATGCGCACTATTGTCACCCGAGTTGGAACGCCGCAGGTCAGACACTGGATGACGCGCCGAAAACGCGTCGAAGAGAGTTGTCGCCGTGACCTTGTTCGTAGCGTTCCGTTACCGCGCCGTGATCAGGCTGCAGGGTTGGACAGTGGCCGCCCGATGAGGAATTCGAGCGTCCGGTACGCGTCGGTACGACGACCGTTGCTCGCGTTGTCGTGATACGCGGCACCGGCGACGACCACTCCCACCGGAATGCGACCCGACTCGATGTCGCGAGCCGTCTGCTCGGCGCACTCACGCAGCACCGGGCAGTCGGCGCACAAACGCCACGCCCGCTCTGCTCGCTTACGTCCGTGGCGGGGAAGTTGCTGCGAGTCGTATGCATCCATGTCGTCGATGCACGCACCCTTGAGGCGCCAGACCTGGTCATCCGTCATCGTCGTGATCCGTTTCGCGTCGTGCCGATCGTTCCACGACCTCTGTTCCCCGTCCTGATCAACTCGAAACACCCAAATGCCTTGCGCCGCCGCAGGCCCGCCGGGGTCAGGCGGGACGACGAGCGGCGACCCGCGATGCGGCGGCCGCCGCCGCGATGGTCATCAGTGCACCGAGCACGATGGCAGGGCCCTCCCCGGGAGCCAGCACGCCGCTCTGCGTGCCGAGTGTCACGGCCGAGACCGGAACTCCCATCTGGGCTGCCGCGAGTATCCCGAGCCCGGCGGGCTGGCCCGTCAGACGCATCGCACCGTGCGCGGCGATGGCTCCCAATCCCAACACGAGCCCCAGCGCGATCATGTTCGGGTGACTGCCGAGGGCGCGCAGATCGAGGGATGCACCGAGCCAGACGAAATACAGTGGCCCCAGAAAACCTTCGGTGATGGCAAACAGTTGTTTCGCAAGTCGTCGCGGTTCTCCGATGGCAGCGACGGCCAGCCCGAAGCCGAAGCCGGCCAGCATCACCGATGCGTGGGTGTGGACCGCGAGGGCCGCGAGGCCGAACAGCAGAATCAGGTTGAGGCGCAGTTCGAGCGCGAGTTTGCGTTGGGCAGACACATGATGCACGCGACGGCGCAGTCCCGAGGCGTCGAAGTGGCGCAGGACGACAAAGATCACGGCGGCGGCGATCAGGACCGTCGCCGATCCGAGTGCGGCGGGACCGGCCTGCCGTGGATCGATCACGAGAGGCAGCGCGACGATACAGACCGCGTCCGCCAGCGCGATCTGCGGCAGGAGGGCCATCAGACCGGGTGCGGTCATCGTGGTGGACTCGACGATCGGCATGATGACAGCGGCCGAGGACGATGCCATCAACACCGCGTACAGGCCGAGGTGAGGTGGATCGAACGCGGCGGAGACGGCCCAGCCGAGCACGGTTGCCAGCAGCCCGACGGTCACCGCCCGCGCAGTACCGACCCCGAGACCGATGCGCAGTCGCGGGTCGCGAATCGGTATCTGACTGCCGGCCACGAACATGACGAGCGCAAACCCCACCTGTGCCAGGAAGCTCAGCGTCTGCTCGCTGGGGTCGACGATGCCGAAGCCTGTGTGGCCGAGAGCAATTCCGGCGACGAGTTCGCCGACGACGACGGGTATCCGAAGCCCGCGCGGAAGCGCCAGCAGTGGGCCGAGCAATCCCACTGCGGCACACAGGGCGAGCGTCTCGAAGGTCATACGCCCGCTCCGACCTCAAGCAGAGTTCAGAAGGGGGCGTCGACTCGACGGCAGCGCCGACGCCACGAGGTCGCGAGGGTGCAGCGCGCCCTGCTCGTCCATCATCACCTGTATTCGAAGATCGACCACGCGTAATTGTGCAGCCAACGGGCTGCACATGAGCGCACGCTCGTAGTCCGCACTCGCGGAACAGAATTCGGTGCCGGTACCGATCATGTCATCGCCTCCTCGGACGTGGGAGCTTCGTGTCGACGAGTTCAAGGACGACGGTCCTGAGCGTACGACTACACACGCGATGTGCCATCGGCACAAAGGCCTTTTTTTCGAGGACGCTCGGCCCTCCTCGTGGTGACCGGCCGCGTCGCCGGGCTTCGACGGCGCTACCGCGAGCGATGGTCGCGGGCCTGTAGAAAGTGTTGCCAATCTCTGTCCCACTGCCGCATTCGTGAACGTTCGCCGGCTTTGGTGGTGAGATAGACCAGACCGCCGATGACGAGGGCACCGAGGAACCATACGAACACGGCCGTGGCAGCTCCGTTGACGACGGCACCGGCAGCAGTGTCGGGAGCGCGCACCAGATTCCCGTCCGCATCACGCCAGATCGGAGTCGTGTCACCGACTCGCAATGCCGACGGTACGTCGGTTGCCCCGGAGCGCAGCGAGCCGTCCGGCGCGCTCCACTGCACGGTCGCGGTACCGGCCACGGTCGTCACGCCGTCGGTATCGGACCGAGCGGATTTCGTGGCGTCGATGACACGGGCGTCGACTCGAACATATTCTGCGCGTTGCTGTTGCGAGCGCAGCGACAGGTCGCTGTAGGTCACCGAACCGATCGTCGCTGCCACAGGGATGAGCAACAGAAGCACCGCGATCCCGACGGCGACTGCCGCTCGTTCGATCCTGCTCGGCAGCCGCATCAGTGGATTGGAAATTCATGGACTGTGTCGCCACGATCGGTGCGCGAGTTTCGAGAACATGGCCGCCACCTACTCCCACCCGAAGTGCATTCGTCTCCTACGAGTGTCCGGCGTCGAGCAGTGGATCCGTAAGGGCACAAGGTCCCGATGAGGCGGGGGTCGTCGGCTGATCGAGGGCTCAACGCACCACGAGAATCGGACAGCACGATGCGTGCACGAGAGACTGTCCGACCGACCCGGTACGCGGACCCGTCCGTGGTCCGTGGGTGCGGCTGCCGATCACGAGAAGGTGTGCGGTAGCCGATGCGCGTCGTAGCTCGTGCTGCGCCGATGCGTCGAGCAGGTGCAGATGCACGTCTACGGTGGAATGCGCGGACGCAGCAGCATCGACGCGACCTTCCAGCCACTCCAGCCCTCGGATCTGTTGCAGCTCGATGTCGTTCGTGACGGGCCTACTGTGGGGCGATCCGACGTGCAGCGCGGTGAGGGGGACTTCGAGCGCATCGGCGAACCAGAAGGCCGCCTCGATCGCCCGGGTGCAGGAGTCCGAGTGATCCACGCCGACGACAACCGGAGAGGTCGGCGTGAGGTCTGCGTGCTGGGGGCGCCACACCAGGACGGGGCACGTCGATTCTGCAACGATACGAGTTGCGTTGCGGCCGAACAGCACATCGCGGATCGGACCCGATTCACGGCCTCCGATGACAATCAGGTCGGCGGTGTGCGACAGCGCGCCGAGAACGGGGGCGATCGGGTCGTCCGTCAGAATCGAATCGATTGCGATGCGGGGATCGAGACCGACGAGTTCACGGCGAGCCGATCGAAGAAGGCGTCGACCGTGCAGTCGCTCCAACGACCGGGTGGATTCGCGGGGTGTGAGTGCGTGCACGAGCCGAATGCGTGCCCCGGTGACCGAGGCCAGACCCGCTGCCCAGGACAGTGCGTCGCGGGACGTCGGGGTGCCGTCGAGCGCGACGACGATGTCACCCCAGTCTTTCTTCGCCCAGAAGCCGGGAGCGACCGGGGTTCGGGTGGGCTGGGGTCGCGGCTCCGCGCTCACCATGATCGCTCTGCCATGGGCGGCAGGGTGCGGCGAATCTCGGCCGCGACGACTGTGGGGGTCAGATCGGGGAACCTCGCGGCGAGCATCGAGGCAAGCGACGTCGATTCGTCGTTCACCAGCCGAGTGGTCGGTCCTGCGTCGGTGATGGTCATGAAGATCGGCTACCTCGCGGTCCCGGAGACGGAGTGCTCCTGCCTCGAGGGTGCCCGGCGCGGCTCGTGCGGTATAGGGCCTTTCGACCCACGGTTCCGGCCCGACATGGGGCCGGACAATAGCGAGATCAGCTCAGGAAGGCCGCGTCGACGACGACGTACCCGGCCACTGCGAACACCAGGTAGGCGAACAGGCGTTGCAGCCGTGCGGTATCGACCCGCATTCCGAAGTGCGCGGCCAGGAGGGAGCCGACAATTGCGGTGCCTGCGAACGCAAGGGTGATCGACCAGTCGATGGTCGTGCCGCTCAGATGTGAGAACAGACCGGCGACGGAGTTGGCGACGATGATGACCAACGAGGTGCCGACCGCGACCGACATCTCTATCCCGAGCATCAGCACCAGCACCGGAATGATGAGGAAGCCGCCTCCGACGCCGAACAGCCCGGTCATGAATCCGACAGCAAGGCCTGCCGGAATCGAACGTGGAGCGCAGTGTCTCCAGTTGATGCCCGATGCCGATGTCTTGCAGGCTGTTCCTGTATCTCCTCGCTCGGCGAGCATCCGGGCTCCTGCGGCAACCATCACGGCGGCGAAGCCGAGCAGCAGGATCCTCTCGGGAAGCAACCGGCCGAGTGCGCTGCCGGCGAAGGTCGCTGGAATGCCGGTCGCAGCGAACACCGCCGCCAGTCGCCATTCGACGCGGCGTGCTCGCAGCTTCGGTATCACTCCCACCGCCGAGGCGGTGCCGACGACGATCAGCGAGACGGGGATCGCTTCCTCCACGCCGAGGCCAAGGGCGAACACCAACACCGGGACCGCAAGAATGGATCCGCCTCCACCGAGTAGGCCGAGGAGAATTCCGATCACAGCGCCGAATCCGAGCGCCAGCCCCAATGTCATCGTGTGTTCACTCCAATCCTTGGTGCCACGGTATACCCCAGGGGGTACTTGACATACCCTAGGGGGTATTACACACTGTGTCTACCACCTCGCGAAACTCGCCCGGAGACGTCTCAGACGGAGGAATCCATGATCCTCGAGCAGTACTACCTCGAATGTCTTTCCCACGCTTCGTATCTGATCGGAGATCAGAGGACGGGGCGCGCGATCGTCGTCGATCCGCGTCGCGACATCGCGGAGTATCTCGACGACGCCGAGAAGTACGGACTCGTCATCGAAGGGGTCGTCAACACTCACTTCCACGCGGATTTCGTCTCGGGCCACCTCGAACTGGTCGACGCGACCGGTGCCTGGATCGGCTTCGGCGAGGCTGCCGAGACCGACTATCCGATCCGGCGACTGCGAGACGGGGAGCGGTTGTCCCTCGGCGACGTCGAACTCGAGATCCTGTCCACTCCCGGTCACACGTGGGAGTCGATCTCGGTGCTGGTTCGCGAGCATCCCGGGGCCACCCCTACGGCCGTGCTCACCGGTGACTCCCTCTTCATCGGCGATGTCGGACGACCGGACCTGGTGAATCTCGGGGACGGCTCGACCACGGACCTGGCCCGTGCGATGTATTCGACGATCCACGACAAGCTGCTGACGCTGCCCGACGACGTCGTCGTCATGCCCGCTCACGGTGCCGGCTCGTCGTGTGGAAAGAACCTCTCCACCGAGCTCACCTCCACCATCGGTGAGCAGCGCGCGAGCAACCCGTCGGTGCAGCCGATGACCGAAAACGCCTTCGTTGCGCTCGCCACCGACGGCCAACCGGCGGCACCGTCGTACTTCTCCGCCGACGCAGCCATGAACAAGCAGGTGCACCCACTGCTGTCTCCTGGCCGCATCATCCCTGCGCTGACACCCGAGGCCGTGAGGGCCGAGCTGGTTTCCGGCACACGAGTGCTCGACGCACGAAGTGTGGACGATTTCGCTGCCGGTCATCTGCGCGGATCGATCAACGTGGGGTTCGACGGTCGCTTCGCCGAGACCGGCGGCATGGTCGCGGAGGTCGGTGGTCGCATCGTGCTGATCGCCTATCCGGGCGAAGAGCAGGAGGCAGCACTGCGGTTGGCCCGAATCGGATCCGACAACGTGACCGGATACCTCGGAATCGGCAGTGACGGTGCGTTTCCAGCCGAGCTGGCGACATTGGTCGAGACGGCACCGCGCACCACGGTCGAGCAGCTCGATGTGATGCTCGCCGCGGACGAGGTGACGCTCATCGACATTCGCAACCCGGGTGAGCGCGACTTCGGCACGATACCGGGAGCGATCCCGATCCCGCTGGCGCAGTTGCGAACTCGCCTCGACCAGGTGCCGACCGGTAAACCTATCGTGATGCACTGCGCCGGAGGATGGCGCTCGAGCGTGGCGGCGTCGCTGCTGCGCACTCAGGGATTCGAGAACGTCTCGGATCTGCTGGGCGGTTACAACGCCTGGGCCGACGCCCACGTCCCGGCCTGACTTTCGACCGACTCGTACCAGGAGGATTCTCATGTGTTATCCCGTCACCTGCAAGAAATGCCACAAGACCGGCTGGGGCGGTTGCGGCAGACATGTCGACTCCGTCATGCGTACGGTTGCCGCAGCCGACCGCTGCGCCTGCAACGAGGATTCGAGCCCGCCCGTGAAGGAGCGTCGAAGCATGCGGTCGTGGTTCGGACGCTGAGACCTGATTCAGGTAGTCGAGCGGCAAGTACTTTGTGCTCTAGCGCAATTGATCTCTTGCCGCACAGACTGGAACGATGACATCGACAACGCGAGTGGCAACCGAGCGCAACCGGCGATCGCCGTGGCTCGGCGCAGTCTGCGGAGGGGTATCGATCAACGCGTTCGGTGCTGCGATCGGATTGGCCTCGGGTGCAATCGATCCGAGTTCCTACGTCGAGGCGAAAGTGTCTGTGACACTGACAGCACTGTCGCTGGTGTTGGTCGTCGGCGTTCCCATGGGGCTCGCTGCGGCGTCTGCCTTCGCAGGCGGCGGACGGTCGGGTCCGATGGCTCATATCGCCGGCGTGCTCCTGGTTGCCTGGATCATCGTGCACTGGGCGGTGACCGGTGAGACGAGTTGGCTGCTGGGATCGTTCGGAGTACTGGGGTTCGTCATTGCGGTCCACGGATGGCGGATGACGGTGGCGGCGGGCAAATCCGCATACCTCCTGTCGGACGAGACATGAAAATACTTGTCTCCACCGCAGGTCGGCATGGAGCGACCCACAGTCTGGGCCAGGAAATGGGTCGAGTCTTCGAGCACTGTGGTGTCGACGTCGATGTGCGGGCACCGGAATCCGTGGTCCGCGTGGACGGCTACGACGCTCTGGTCATCGGGAGCGCTGTCTACTCGGATCGCTGGGTTCCAGCCGCGAAGGCTCTGGTCGACAGGTTGTCGAGGTCCGAACATCCACCTGTGTGGCTGTTCTCCTGTGGGCCGCTGCACTCGAGCGACAGGCCGGTCAACGTCACTTCCGACGCGGCACACGCAGTATCACTGATGCATGCGACCGCACACCGAACGTTTCCCGGGAAGCTGGTGCCAGAGCGACTTTCGGCGGGGGAGCGTCAGATTTTCGAGAACTCCGGGGCAGTCGCAGGAGACTTCCGCGACTGGGTACTCGTGTGCAATTGGGCCCGAGAGATACTCGCGTGGCTCAATGCAGAGAAGCGTGGTTCGTGACCTGTTTCGCCGGTGATGTCTCTGCACTCGTGCGGTGCGCCGACGGACAGACGTGCGTGTGAATCTCGGCCGCCAGCTGCGCCACCGATTCCGTCAGGACGGTATTGGCCTCGATCATGTCCTGGAGTAGGGCGGTGTTCGAAAGTGTGTGTACGGCAACCTCACTGCTCACCGAGTCCGCGCGTTTCGCCGAGATCAGCAGAATCGCTCCCTGGAGTCCCGCGATCATCGACAGGAACAGGTTGAGCAGGATGAACGGGTACGGGTCGAATCCGTCGCTCTGGTTGTAGGCGGCCCACAGCGCCATGGTGCCCAGAAACAGGAACACGAACGGCCAGGAGCCCATCCCGTTTCGGACGTAGTCCGCCGCTCGCTCACCGGCGGTCAGGGCATCACCGGTCCGGACGCCCGGGTGTCTTCGCCACAGGTTCATCGCTCGCAGGTCTTCGATCGGGAGTGTGCAGCAGAATCCATGCTGCCGAGTGTGGTCCAACTCGTCGATGAGCGTCAGGGGCGAAATCCCCTGCTTCTCGGGCCTTTCTGCTCCCGAGCTGCCGGTTCGGTATACGTCCCCAACCGGCGGTGACTTCCGGCCCTACATGCCGAGTGCCGCAGCGCCGACCATCGACAGTGTGCATTGCTCGATGGTCGAGAACGGCACTGGTTTCGATAGTTGGAGGAAATCCACGATGAAAGCTGCTGTTGTCACCGAGTTCGGCGGACCCCTGGTCGTCAAGGACATCCCTATCCCGACACCCGCACCGGAGCAGGTGCTGGTGAAGATGGAGACGTGCGGAGTCTGTCACACCGATATTCATGCAGCGCAGGGGGATTGGCCGGCCAAGCCGACCCTGCCGTTCGTTCCCGGGCACGAGGGAATCGGCGTGATCGAGGCCGTGGGATCGCAGGTCGACACGAGTCGAATCGGCGAACGCGTGGCGATCGCGTGGCTCGGTTCGGCGTGCGGCGAATGCGATCACTGCGTGTCCGGATGGGAGACGCTGTGCGAGACACAGCAGAACAGTGGCTACTCGATCGACGGGGCCTACGCCGAATACGCTGTGGCCCATGCGAAATACGTCGTCCGCGTTCCCGACGGCATCTCCTCGTTCGACGCCGCTCCGCTGACGTGTGCCGGCGTCACCACCTACAAGGCAGTCAAGGTCGGCGGTGTCACACCGGCTCAGCGCGTGGCCATCTTCGGCGTCGGCGGACTGGGCCACATGGCGGTGCAGTACGCCAAGATCGCGGGCGGATTCGTCACCGCAGTCGACATCGAGGAAGAGAAGCTCGAACTTGCACGTGAACTCGGTGCCGATCACACGGTCGACTCGTCGAAGGTCGACCCCGTCGAGGAGATCAAGGCGCTCGGCGGAGCCGATGTGGCCATCGTGTTGGCCGTCATCCCGAGCGTGTTCGATCAGGCCTTCCGTTCGCTTCGCCGCGGCGGTCGACTGGTGTGTGTCTCGATGCCCGCTCACGGTGTGTTCCCGGTCCCGATCTTCGAGACGGTCGTCGGCGGAATCTCCGTCCTCGGTTCGATCGTCGGTACGCGAAAGGACCTACGTGAAGTATTCGCACTGCACGAGGCCGGGCGGACCACGGTATCGGCCGTATCGCGCAAGTTGGACGAAGTGAACGAGTGCTTCGACGACCTCATGGGTGGCCGCGTCACCGCTCGCCAGGTGTTCGAGTTCTGACGTGGACCTCGTCGGTCGCAGTGGACCGATCCCGGTGCTCCTTCGTCCGAGCGACTCGGCTGTCGGTGAAGCCGTAAGGTCGGGGTGGGCAGGCGCATACCCGAAAGGCATGTGTGCCCACAACGGAGTGAGCAGTGATGAACGCAGGGGAACACGAAGACGACCTCCGGTCGAGCCTGGTCGACCTCAGCAAACTGCCGATGACCGATCTGTCTCTGTCCGACACCCTCTCTCACGTGGCGCAACTTGCAGTTCGGGCCGTTCCCGGCGCGGACGGTGCCGGATTGACGCTCCTGCATCCCGACCGCCCCGACACGATTGTCGCGAGCGCGGAATTCGTCCGTGCCGTCGACGACATTCAGTACGGACTCGGCCAAGGCCCCTCCATCACCGCAGCTGCCGAGGGCATCACCGTTCGATCCGGTTCACTCGAAACCGACCCTCAGTGGCCGGAATTCGGTCCGAAGGTCGGTCGAATGGGAGTGCACAGCGTGTTGTCTCTGCCGCTGATCACCGCAGGCGGTGTGCTCGGCGCGATGAATGTCTACGCGCGCCGGCCCGACGCGTTCGATGCTCGCGCTGCAGAGTTGGGCGACCTGTTCGCGGTACCGGCTGCGGTCTCGGTGCAGAACGCGCGGGCGCTGTCGAGTGCCGCCCGGCTCACCGAGCAGCTCGAGATGGCACTGAGCAATCGCTCCGTTATCGACCAGGCGATCGGGGTGCTGATCAGCCGAAGCGGATGCACCGGAGCCCAGGGGTACGACAAGCTCCGATCGTTGAGCCAGAGCGAGCACAAGAAAGTCGCAGTGGTCGCTGAGGCCATGGTGGGCGAGGCGATGAAGACGGCCCGCTCCCGTTCCCGCACGTAAGGGCGTAGCGTTCGAGCCGCGAGCGCATTCCGAGGCATCGAGTCCGACTTTTCCTCGCGCTCGCATACCCGCCCGGCAGGATGCCGCGGGTATATCGGACGAATCGAATCGGCGATCGGGCCGCACCTGGATTCTCGATGAAACTTCCGCCTCGATTGCTGGACGATCTTGCGACGCTGACCGAATCACTGGACAACTCGTCCGTCGATCTCGCGCGCTTGGCCGGGCAGTTGGCGGCCGACATCGATGTGGCCGTCTCGGATGTCGGCTCGATCACCCTGACGTCGATCGTCGACGGTGAACGGTTCGACGTGGTGATAGGGACCAGAGATCCGGTCCGCGGCGGAACCGATTCCGGGGCTTCCGAGCCGCGATCTCTTGCCGATGTGAGTGAGGTGAACCAGGCAATCGGTGTTCTTGTTGCCAGTGGCCGCACGGTTGCCGAAGCGCGTGCAGAATTACGCAGAGTCGCCGAGCGCTGGAACCGATCGACAGTCGACGAGGCCGGCCGCACCCTGCGTGACGCTCGGGGTTGGTTTTTACCCGCTCGGCCGTAGGTCCCGGAGCCGAGCACCCAGGTGGACGAGGGAGTCCGCGGTCACTCGTCTTCGGCGTTCAATTGAGCCGAGAGGCCTCATCGGCCTGGAGCACAAAAGGTGTGAGATGGGAGGCGATGACCACCGCCCACGACATGACCTCTGCTCGTGATCTGCTGTCACCATCGGAGGCACCGATCAGTCGCACGACGGCACGCTCGAACAGTGACAACCGCGAGTTCGTCAGCTTGCCACCGAACACGCGATGCTCGATCACCCAGTCGGCCTCGGTCTCTTTCGGCCGAGCTCTCGGCGGAGTGCTGTCGTCCACCGGGCCACTCGAGAAGAGCCACACAGGAATTGCCTCCAGTTCGGCCTGTTCCCTGGTGACCAGCGCGCGTGCGTCTCGGAGCCATCGGCCCATGTACACGCCACTGCCGATTATCGCGGCGTCGTACTCGGCAATGCTGTCCACGTCGCGGGCATCACGAACATCGACTGTCGTCGTGCTGTCGATGCTGGACAGTTCCCGCAGAATCGACGAGCCCAGCCACTGTCCGATTTCTCGGGTGGCGCCGTGGCGGCTTGCTGTTGCGATCAGTATGCGCATGTGGATGTCCTGTCGGTTCGGCTTCGGTTGAATTGCAGTGCAAAATGATTCATGTCCGTCAGGTGCTGCAGTCGATCCGGATCGGCGCACGCATGTCGCGGGTCGAACAGTTCTTCCGCAGTTTTCACAGGTACTCCTTCGTCGCAGGCGTTCTGTTGCGCGCGGCACTGGGCACAACGGTGACCGGACACGATGCGCGTGCCATCACCGAGCGGCTGGTCGAGCCGAGCATCATTCCGGCGAATCCTCCGCGACCGTGACTGCCCAGCACCACCAGTTGGGCGCTCTGCGCGTGGTCCAGCAGTGCGTGGACCGGTCGGTCTCTGACCGCCACCTGTCGTAGTGTCACCGTCGGATGCCGACGCGCGCAATCATCGACGGCCCTTGCCAACACGCCGTCGGCTTCGGGTCGATGGTCCGCCCAATCGAGGCCGGGAACCGACATCCCTATCGACAGATCCGAATCGGCCCACGCGTGCAGTGCGGTGAGTGGAGCGCTTCGGACTTCTGCCTCTTCGAACGCCCGCTCCACCGCGGCCATGGCGGCCGAGGTCCCATCGACGCCGACCACGACCGCCTCGAACCCCGTGTAGCCGCTCATCGGCCATGCATGTACGACCGTGACCGGGCAGTGTGCATGCGTACTCAGCGCGACGCTGACCGAACCCAACGACGTGCGTTGTGCCGCACCGAGTCCGCGTGTCCCGATGACAACCATCCGAGACGTCTCGGACATCTCGAGTAGAGCGGCAGCGGCGGGGCGGTCCGACAGAACCACGTCGACGGCGATGGTGGACACGGCCGACCCCGTCGGCCGGGCTATCGACATCGCCTCGTCCAGAATGCGGTTCGTCTCGAACCTCAGATGCGCGGATGTCCGTTCGGGTAGGGCATCGAGGCCCGTGAGAACCGTCGGGACGGCCGAGACGATAGTCAGGTCGGAGCCGTGCAGTTCGGCATCGAGCACGGCCCAACGGACAGCGTCCAGAGACGCGGCTGAACCGTCGACTCCGACGACGGTGTGGGATCTGCCCATCTGATGAGTCCCTTCGAGGTGGTGCCAGAGCTCCATCAGACTCTTCGGCTCGGCATCCGCGCGCCAGGACAACTACACCGAGATCAGGGACTTTCGACCCCACTTTCGATGACCAAAGGTCGAGCTCTCCCGTGTGCGGGTCCGTAGTGTTGGGAAAGGATGCGCCCACCGAGGACGCGGGTGAGGGGTTGGACGTGGTCACAGTGTTCTTGGTCGACGACCACGAGATCGTGCGTCGAGGTCTGATCGATCTCATCGATTCCGATCCCGATCTTTCCGTGATCGGTGAAGCCGGAAGTTGCGCACAGGCACTCGCTCGTATTCCCGCGTTGAGGCCGGACGTCGCCGTTCTCGACGTTCGACTGCCGGACGGCAACGGCATCGAGCTCTGCCGCGAATTGCTCGACCGACTGCCCGATCTCAAGACCATGATGCTGACCTCGTTCACCGAGGACCAGGCCATGCTCGACGCGATCCTCGCCGGCGCGAGCGGCTACGTCGTCAAGGACATCACCGGTATGGAGCTGACTCGCGCGATCAAGGATGTCGGCTCCGGTCGGTCGCTGTTGGACAATCGCGCAGCGGCCGCGCTGATGGACAAGCTGCGGGCGGGCACGGCCGCTCCCGGACCGATCGATCACCTCACCGGGCAGGAACGGACATTGCTCGACCTCCTGGGGGAGGGGCTGACGAATCGGCAGATCGCCGCTCGAATGTTCCTGGCGGAGAAAACCGTCAAGAACTACGTCTCCCGGTTGCTGGCCAAGCTCGGGATGGAGCGCCGCACCCAGGCAGCGGTGTACGCGTCGAGGCTGGCCGAAACGCATCCGCGAACGCAATCCGGGCCGTCGGATGGATGATCACCGCGGACCGGGTCTTCCGCAGCTCCGCCTCGGTGAACTGCTGGCCGAGGTGCAGGACCGAATCGGTCGCATCGCGGATGCACGAGTACAGGCGGACGGTCTGCTCGATGCGATGTTCGTCATCACCTCGGGCCTCGACCTGGAGGTGACGTTGCGGTCGATCGTGGAGTCGGCCGTCAACCTCGTCGGTGCCCGGTACGGTGCACTCGGCGTGCGCGGCGAGGGTCACGAGCTGAAGGCGTTCATCCATCACGGCATGGAAGAGCAGGTGCGCGAGGCGATCGGCCCACTTCCCACCGGACGAGGTGTGCTGGGTCTGCTCATCGACCAACCTCATGTGCTCAGACTCGACGACTTGTCGTCGCATCCGGAGGCAGTGGGCTTCCCTCCCAACCATCCGCCGATGAAATCGTTTCTCGGCGTGCCCATTCGGGTGCGTGACGAGGTGTTCGGAAACCTGTACCTCACCGAGAAGAAGGACGGAGCCCAGTTCACCGAGGACGACGAGGTGGTCACCCGGGCTCTCGCCTCGGCGGCCGGAATCGCGATCGAGAACGCACACCTGTACGAGGAGTCGCGGATCCGGCAATCGTGGATGGAAGCGATGCGGGACATCGGTACCGAACTGTTGGCCGGGAGCGACATCGACGAAGTGCTGCACATGGTGTCGAGGCGGGCATTGCATCTGACTGGGGCCGACAGTGCGTTCATCGCTGTTCCCGCCGACGCGGCTCCGAACTCGGACACGGTCTCCCGGTTGGTCATCTCGGTCGCCGAGGGGCACGACGCAGACGCTCTGGTGGGTTCGCTCATCCCGATCGAGGGATCGAGTTCCGGTGCGGCATATCGCCTTCGGACCGCTACCCGCAAGGAGGAGCTGGACTACCGACCCAACGCGCATGTGGCGAACACCTTCGGCCCGGCCCTGATCTCGCCGCTTCGGGTAGCCGACGGCGTGCGAGGCGTCCTGGTGACGCTGCGCCGAAAGGGCGGACCGGTCTTCAGCGACTCTCAACTCGATCTCATTTCCAGCTTCGCCGACCAGGCCGCACTCGTGATGGAGATGGCCGACACCACGCGGCGCATGCACGAGCTCGACGTTCTCGCGGACCGTGATCGGATCGCCCGAGACCTTCACGATCACGTCATCCAACGGATCTTCGCGGCCGGATTGTCGCTGCAGAGCACGTTGCAGAAGACCGAGCTCGACGACATTCGTCAACGTCTGACTCGCACCATCGACGACCTGCAGGACACCGTGCAGGACATTCGTACGACGATCTTCGACCTGCAGAGCTCGACACACTCGACCACTCGTCTACGGCAGCGCGTCAACGGAGCCGTCCTCGAACTCACCGAAAGCGTTCCCATTCGCGCCGTGGTTCGCATGTTCGGGCCCCTGTCGGTCATCGACAGTACCCTCGCCGACCACGCCGTTGCCGTCATTCGCGAAGCGGTGAGCAACGTCGTCCACCATGCTCGGGCCCAGACCGTCAACGTCACCCTGGCGGTCGGGGACGATCTCCGCATCGAGGTCTCCGACGACGGAATCGGACTGGACGAGAACATCACTCGCAGTGGACTGGCGAACCTCGAGGCGCGGGCAGTCGACTGCGGCGGCACGATGACCTTCGGGTCGTCCGCGGCCGACGCAGGTGGCACCGAGCTGATCTGGTCGGTACCGCTGCCCTGACGGCGGACGACCTAGGTCACTTGTTCCGATGACCTCGGACTGCTGTGCCAGGTGTGCCTGCGCTCGTAGCGTTCTCGTCGTAGACGCGCACCATCGAGAGGCATCTGATGAACACTTCACATTCCACCGGACCGGTCGTGGTCGGAATCGACGGATCGGAGACCGCACTCGATGCGGTTCGGTTCGCCGTGCAGGAGGCACGCGGGCGGGGCACGTCACTTCGCTTGATCCACGTGATCGACAGACATGCGGTGCCCGAAACCGTCTACGGCGCTCCGGATGTCGACGGTGACTATGCCCGCGCGGCATTGAGTCGCGCAGAGGATGCGGCCGCAGCGATCGATCCGGCGGTTCTCGTGGAATCGGTCGTTCTGCAGGGTCGGCCCGAATCGGTGATGTCGTCCGAGGCCGGATCTGCGTCTCTGCTGGTACTGGGGACCACCACCGGCAGTGCGGTGGCCGCCTGGGTACTCGGATCGATGGTCGGTGCCGTGGTCGAAGCATCGCCCCACCCCGTCGCGATCGTCCGTCATTTCGACGCCGAACGCCGCGGCCCGGTCGTTGCAGCCCTGGGTGACGCCGACGTCTCGCAAGCCGATGTCGTGGTGGCTCAGGCATTTCACGAAGCATCGATCAGGGCGGCCAGCGTCTTGGCGGTGCACACTCAGGCTGTCTCTTCCATTCTCGCGTCCGCTCTCAGCGGCCCGGGCGACGGGCTACACCCCGAATCGGCAATGGACGTTCGGCTGGAACCCTTCGGCGCGGACTATCCCGACATTCGTGTGGCGTCGGTGTATGCCGAGGCCGACTCGGGATCGGAACTGGTGGCGGTCTCCGAGACAGCCCAGCTGATGGTGGTCGGTCACGAGCGAGACCGAGTGCCCGGACGAACACTGACCGCCGTACTGCGGCAAGCCCATTGCCCCGTCCTCGTCGTCCCGCACGCATGAGTACCTCGAGGCAGTCTCCGATCGTTGTCGGTGTCGACGGTTCCGGCTCGTCGCTCGACGCAGTCGGATGGGCCGCGCATGCGGCCGAGTTGCGTGGGGTACCGGTGAAGCTGGTGTCCGCCTACCAAGTCAAGGCCCTGTACACCAGCTTCGTCGCGTTGCCGTCGCACATCGGCTCCGAGGAGCACACGGCCGCAGAGTCGATCCTCGCCTGGGCGTCGCTGGTCGCTCGACGTTCGGTGAACAACCCGGACGCGCTCGTCATCACGAGTGAATCGATTGTGGGACCGACGATTCAGGCCATGCTGGAGCAGTCATCGAGTGCCTCGATGATGGTGGTCGGTTCGCGTGGCAACGGCGAATACTTCGCCGAACTGCTCGGCTCGGTGAGCACCGCGGTGGCCGTTCAAGCGCACTGCCCTGTGGTCATCGTGCCGGGAAGCGTGGAGCTGCACTCGTCGGGAGGCCCTGTTGTCCTCGGAATCGACGGGTCGCCGCACAACCAGAACGCTGTTCGGTTGGCCTTCGACGAAGCCTCACTCCGGGGAGCGGAACTGGTTGCAGTCCACGTGTCGACGGACGAACTGATCTCGGCGCCCGACGCGTCCGCCACCGACAGGTCCGATGCGATCCTTTCGAACGGTCGAACCGTGTTGGCAGAGAGCCTGTCCGGCTGGAACGATCAGTACCCGGACGTCGTGGTACAGCAGAAGATATTGCGCGGCAACGTGGTCGAGAAGATCCTCGAGGTATCACCGCGGGCGCAGGCCGTCGTCGTCGGTTCGAGCGGCCGCAACGGTTTCAGCGACCGACTTCTCGGATCCACCGTCCGGTCGCTGGCCCACCGCGTCGACTGTCCGCTGATCATCGCCCGCGGGTAGTCACCTCGCGGTCACGACCACCGCCATTGTCGAATCTCGGGAAGATCCTCGAAATGTTCCCGGATGTAGGCATCGTGCCGAACGAGTTGGTCCTGGCAGTGCTGCCGCAGTCGTTCGGCACCGGCCGGCGCAGTGCCCGCTCGGTCGAGTGCTGCGAGCGCGAGGTGATAGCGACTGATCTTGTTGAGCACCACCATGTCGAACGGTGTTGTGGTGGTGCCTTGTTCGATGAATCCGCGAACATGGAACCGCTGGGCGTCGGGTCGGCCGTGCATCAGTTGGTGCACCGCGCGGGGATAGCCGTGGAACGCGAAGACCACATCGACAGAGGCGGTGAACAGATCGACGAACTGCTCGTCGGAGAATCCGTGCGGATGATCGACGACGGGGAGCAGTGCCATCAGATCGATGACGTTGACCACGCGGACCCTGAGCTCGGGAGTCCACGTGCGCAACAACTGTGCGGCCGCCAGGGTTTCGTCGGTCGGCACGTCGCCGGCACACGCCAGAACGATCTCGGTATCTTCCTCGGTACCGGTCTCCTCGGTGCCGGCCCAGTCCCAGCGGGACGCACCCGCCGCTGCATGCGCCCGTGCCTCGGGAAGCGTCAGATACTGCGGGTGACTCTGCTTGTCCACCACCAGAACGTTGACGTGACCTCGACTGCGGAAGCAATGATCGGCAACGGCGAGGAGGGTATTGGAATCCGGTGGTAGCCATACGCGCACGACGTCCGGTGCCAGGGGAATCACCGCGTCGATCAGTCCGGGACCCTGATGGCTGAATCCGTTGTGGTCGTTGCGCCAACACGTGCTGGTGAGCAGCACGTTGAGCGACGCGACCGGTGCTCGCCATGCGAGTGTGGCGGCGTGCTGCAGCCACTTGGTGTGCTGAATCAGCATCGACACACTCACCATGGCGAAGGCCTCGTAGCTCGCGAACAGGCCGTGTCGACCCGACAGCAGATACGCCTCGAGCCAGCCCTCGCACAGATGCTCGCTGAGCACCTCCATCACGCGGCCGTCGGGACCGAGATCGTCGTCGAACTCGGTGGTCGGCAGCTGCCAGCACCGGTCGGTGGCCTCGAACACGGCCTGCAGGCGGTTGCTCGCGGTCTCGTCGGGACAGAACAGGCGAAAGTTGCCGCCGCCGTTGGGCTGGGCGTTGTCGAGGTAGATATCGCGCATCATCTCCCCGAGTACGGTGGTCGTCTCGTGCGACGTGCGACCAGGGGACTCGACGGTGAGCGCGTAGTTCTCGAGGTCTCGAATGACCAAGGGCTGCAGCAGCACACCGCCGTTTGCGTACGGGGTGGCACCGAGACGTTCGGTGCCCGACGGTGCGAGCTCCCGAATCGACGCCACCGGGGCACCGTTGTCGTCGAACAACGATCGGGGATCGTAGGACAGCAGCCACTTCTCGAGCAGTTCCAGGTGTGCAGGATTCTCTCGGACACCCGACAACGGCACCTGGTGCGCCCAGTGGGTGCCCTCGATGCGCTTGCCGTCCACCTCGTGCGGACCGGTCCAGCCCTTGGGCGTACGCAGAACGATGGCGGGCCAGGCGATGTCGCCTCGTGGGTTGCCGCCTCGTGCGGCGTGCCGAACTCTCCCGATCGCATCGTGGGCGCGGGTGAGGGCAGATTCGAGGGCCGGGAAAACCTCTCGCGGGTCGGTGCCCTCGACGAAGATCGGTGTCCACCCCTGGCTCCGTAGGAAGCGTTCGACTGCAAGGTCGGCGCTACGACCGAGAACCGTCGGGCCGGAGATCTTTCCATCGTTGAGATGCAGGATCGGCAACACTGCGCCGTCACGGACCGGGTTGAGAAAGGCGGGGATCTTCCACGAACCGGACAGGGGACCGGTTTCGGCCTCACCGTCCCCGACTACACAGGCGACGATCAGATCGGGATTGTCGAACGCTGCGCCGGCGGCGTGGACGAGGGCGTAGCCCAGCTCGCCGCCCTCGTGAATGCTGCCCGGGGTCTGGACGCTCACGTGGCTCGGAATGCCTCCGGGAGTGGAGAATTGACGGCACAGCCGTCGGACTCCGTCGCTGTCGAGCGAGATGTCCGGGTAGATCTCGCTGTACGTGCCTTCGAGGTAGGTGTTCGCCACCATCGCCGGGCCGCCGTGTCCCGGCCCGGTGACGTACAGCCAGTCCGAATGGGTTCGGCGAATCACGCGGTTGAGGAGGGTGTAGATCATCGACAGGCCGGGACTGGTGCCCCAATGCCCGAGCAGCCTCGGCTTGATGTGCTCCGATTCCAGTGGCCGACGCAGCAATACGTTGTCCTGCAGGTAGATCTGAGCCACCGTCAGATAGTTCGCCGCAGCCCAATAACGCAGGTCTGCGTCCAATTTCTCGGAATCGTATGTGGTGTCGACGGTCGGCGTCGTCATCGGTTCGTGGGAACGACGACGACGGGAACGTCCACCGAATGCAGCACCGCACGTGAGGTGGAACCGAGAAGCATCGACGCGAATCCGCCCCGACCACGGCTCCCCACGACGATCAACTGCGCAGTATCGGACGCACGGACCAGTTCACGAACCGGCCTGTCCCGAACCACCACCCGGTGGATGGTGACGTCCGGATAGTCCTCCGACCATCCGGCCAGGCTCTCCGCCAACGACGTCTTCTCGGCGAGTTCGGAGTCGACCCACGGTCCCTCGTCGTCGCGCGTCAACACGCTGCCCAGTTCGAGGTCACTCCAGGCGTGCACCGCAACGAGGTCGACCCCCCGCAGCGATGCTTCCTGGAGGGCGAACCCGATGGCCGGTTGGCTGTTGGACGTGCAATCCACACCGACGACGACCGGTCCGTCGCCGACGATGGTCGATTTGATCACTGCGACAGGGCATTTGGCGTGCGATACCACCGCGGTGCTGACCGACCCGATCAGTCCACCGGTGAACTCGCCGAGACCCCTCGACCCGACGACGATCATGGCGGGTGCGACGTCGAAATGCGTCAGGTTTCTTGCAGCGGAGCCGTGCTCGAGGCGAGTGTCGAGAATCAGTGAATTACCGGCCGCCGTCTTGTGCGCAACATCGACCGCTGCGGTCAGCACACGCTTGGCCTCGATATCGGGGTCCGTGAACGCGCCCATCCGAAGGCTGATGGCGTCACCGTAGGTTCCCGGTGCAAACAGCGACGACGTGACCAGCTCGAGCGGGGCGTGGCGTCGAACAGCCTCGCGCGTCGCCCAGCGGACCGCGCCGAGGGATGTGGCGGATCCGTCGACTCCGACGACTAACCGGTTCGATGCAGTCATGACCTTGTCCCGTCCATTGACCTTCGCGTGTGGAACACCTCGAGCATTACCGAGTGGGGCCGATGCGGACAGAGGCGGAAGTCCTTCGGTGCGGGGCGGAAGTCCCTACCAGTTACCCCTAGGGGGTATGTCTTGCTATCGTCGATGTCATGCATTCAGTGATCCGACGCAGTCGCCCGGGCTTCGCCTCGGCGACCGGATTGCTGATCGCGCTGACGATCTTCGGGGTGCTGCTGATGCACTCGGTGACACCGACCATGTCGGTGAGCAGCGAACACGCTGCCATGGCGTCGACGACCCACCACGAGGATCCGGTACAGGTGGCGGACGGCGAACACGACTGCCCGTCGACGCATCAGATGATGCATCCGTGCGCGGGAACCACGGTGGCGTGGGCTGCGTTGTCGGTCCCGGCGACGAGCGTCGATGTCGTCCACGCCCCGATGTCGGACGACAGTATCGGTGGGCGCACCGACTCCATCTCGGAGCGTGCGCCGCCATGGTCCCTCTGGGAGCTGGACAGATCGGTGACCTTGCGAGTGTGACATGCAGTCCGGTGGAGGCACACCACCGGCGGATCGGCATACCCAGATCCCTGTATTTCGCACTTGTTCAAGGAGATTCACATGCGTACAACACTCGTCTCTTCGCTGGCCGCTGCCACCGTGAGCGCATTCCTTCTCGCCGGCTGCAGTAGCGACGACTCGTCGATGGACGGCCATTCGATGGGCTCGCCGAACTCGTCGTCGGAATCCTCGGCGTCGTCTGACCAGGCCGACGCGTCGGCAGAATTCAACGATGCGGACGTGATGTTCGCGCAGATGATGTACCCGCATCATGCGCAGGCGGTCGAGATGGCGGCAATGGTCGAGGGCCGCACCGAGAATCCGGACGTAGTGGCCTTGGCGTCGGCGATCGAAGCAGCGCAGCAACCCGAGATGGACCGGATGACCGCCTGGCTCACCGAGTGGGGCCAGCCCATGCCCGACATGAACATGGACATGGGCGGTATGGACCACAGCTCGGGCATGGGCATGATGACTCAGCAGGACATGGACGCATTGAGTGCGGCCACCGGTGGCGAGTTCGACAGTCAGTGGCTGACGATGATGATCGAGCACCACGAAGGTGCGATCGAGATGGCGAACGTGGAGATCGAAGACGGGACATTCCCGCAAGCGCAGGAGATGGCTCGCACGATCGTGGCCTCACAGCAGCAGGAAATCGACACCATGCGGACGTTGCTCGGCTGAGCTGCACCGAAGCGAGGGCCGCATCCCCGTATCGGGGGTGCGGCCCTCGAGTAGGCTGAAAAATCGGAGAATCCTTCTCCACACATCGGTCCGAGGGAGACAGTTCGCAATGGCACGTCGACGGGTTGTGGTCATCGGTGGAGGATTCGGCGGACTCCACGCGGCACGGCGTCTGCGCAACGAAGACGTCGACGTCACCGTGCTCGAGCGCGGCACCTCGCACGTCTTCCAGCCGCTGCTCTACCAATGCGCCACCGGTCTGGTGTCGGAGGGCTCGATCGCCAGTCCGCTGCGACACCTGCTGCGCAAACAGAAGAACGTGTATGTGGCACTGGGTGAAGCGACCTCGGTGACCCCCAGTGTCGACGGCTCAGCGGGTGACGGCGGAGTGGTGACGGCGAGCCGATTCGACGGCTCGACCTTCGAGCTGCCCTACGACTACCTCGTCGTCGCCGTCGGAATGCAGCAGGCGTACCACGGCCACGACGAATACGTGCAGTGGGCACCGGGCATGAAGACCCTCGACGACGCCCTTGCGATCAGGCGAAAGTTGATCTCCGCCTTCGAGATGGCCGAGTCTCTCCCCACCCCCGAGGAGCGCAGGCCGTGGCTCACCTTCGCGGTGGCCGGTGGAGGCCCGACCGGAGTCGAATTGGCCGGCCAGATAAGAGAACTCGCCACCAGAGCGTTGGCAAAGGAGTTCGATTCGATTCACCCGTCGGAAGCGCGAGTTCTGCTGTTCCACGGCGGCGACCGCGTACTCGAATCGTTCCCCGACTCGTTGACGAAGAAGGCGCAGCGCACCCTCGATGCCGTGGGTGTGGAGACGCATCTCGGGGTGCACGTCACCGATGTCACGGCCACCGACGTCGAGGTCACGGCCAAGGCCGAGCCGAAGACGGTCACTCGCTACGACACTCACACGGTGCTGTGGACCGCAGGCGTCGAAGCCGTTCCGTTCGTGAAGCAACTCGCCGACGCGATGGGCGTCGAACAGGACCGATCCGGGCGCATCGCCGTGCAACCGGATCTCTCGATCCCGGGACACCGCAACGTCTTCGTCGTCGGAGACATCATGTCGCTGAACAAGCTTGCGGGCGTCGCCGAAGTGGCGATGCAGGGCGGCCGAGCAGCGGGCGCGGCGATCGCAGCGGACCTGTCCGGTTCTGCGCGAAAGGATTTCGAGTACCGAGACCTCGGCACCGCGGCCTACATCGCACGTGGTCACGCGCTGGTGCAGGCCGGGCCGCTGCGCATGTCCGGGTTCCTCGGCTGGGTGTCGTGGGGCGTCATCCACATCGCGTTCCTGGCCGGCAACCGCAACCGCGTGGGGACACTGATCAACTGGGCCGCAACCTTGGCCACCGGCACCCGACGCGAACGGGCCATCACGTACGGCGACCCGGAAACGGCGCGTAAGCCGTACAACTGACGTGAGCGTCCACTATTTTCACCCTCACACGGAATCCCGCTTTCGGGGGCGAATAGTGGACGCTCAGGTCAGTTGCTTCCGGTGTCGACGGGGTCAGCCGATGCCGGGGATGAAACCGGGGTAGACGAAGTGCCCGGGACCGCCGCCGGGCAGCAGCTGGCCCGTCGAACCCGGATAGTTCATGTTCAGCAGAATCAGCTTGTGCGGGTTGCCATTCGAATCGGCCTGCCAGCAGGAGCCGAGCACGCCGTGAAATCCGGTGCACACGATGCGGGTGCTGTTGCCGTAGGGCGAGGTGAGTCGATTCTCGCTGACGAAGGGGTTCCAGTAGTCCGGGTCCTGAGGCGTGAGGAACAGTCCGGTGACGTCCTGTGGAGCAGACGGACTCGGATACGGCGGCGGAGTAGGCCACTCGTCGGCGGCGGCCGTTCCCATGCCGAGGGCGGCGGCACTTGCAATGACGCAAGCAATGACGGCGGTGCGACGAAACATCTCGATCGACTCCTTCGCGGGGCGGGCACCCAATAGACCACAGACACCCGTACCGAGGGAACAATTCGCCACCACGACCGAGAGCATCACGATCGCGTCTCGGATTCGTCCGGTCCATAACGCTCGGGACGTTTGCTCGAGGTAACGTCACCTCATCTTCGGCCGATGTAGAAACTCGACCGGTGTAACTCGACGAAAAGGTGAAACAGCGTGCCACGATCTCGACGACACGGCTTCCGGCGAATCGGTTCGGCTACGGCCGTCGCCCTCGCAGTGGCGATTCTTCCGACCGCGCTGATGACGCCCGTCGCGTCCGCAGACGAACTGCCTGCGGCCACGACGCAGTCGAGCAACGGATCGCGGATCGAGTCGGTGAACACCCTCGACAACCGCCAGGTTCAGCTCCAGGTGTACTCGGCTTCGATGAACCGCACCATCCCCGTCACAGTGCAGCGCCCCGCCGACGAGAGCGTGTCGCGTCCCGTGCTGTACCTGCTCAACGGTGCAGGCGGCGGCGAGGATGCCGCATCGTGGCAGTCGCAGACCGACGCCGAGGCCTTCCTCTCGGACAAGAACGCTTTCATCGTGACTCCGCAGAAGGGCAAGTGGTCCTACTACACCGACTGGCTGCAGGACGATCCGAAGCTCGGCAGCAACAAGTGGAGCACCTTCCTCGGTGAGGAACTGCCTCCGTTGATCGACGCCCAGTTCGACACCAACGGCCGCCAGTCGCTCGCAGCGCTGTCCATGACGGGCACCTCGGTTCTCAACATCGCGATCAAGTACCCGGGCAAGTTCACCGGCGTCGCTGCGTACAGCGGCTGCGCTCAGACCTCCGACCCCATCGGTCAGCAGTTCGTCAAGCTCGTCGTCGAGACCTACGGCGGCGGCAACGTCGAGAACATGTGGGGCCCGCTCGACGGCCCAGTGTGGCGCGAGAACGATCCGCTGCTCAACGCCGAGAAGCTCCGCGGAACGCAGATCTACATGAGCACCGGTAGCGGCCTGCCGGGTGCACCGAACGACACCTTCGCCAACCCGCGCCTGAAGAACGATCCGGCGACGCTCGCCAACCAGGTCATCGTCGGCGGCGGCATCGAAGTTGCCACCAACTTCTGCACCTCGAACCTGGCCAAGCGCCTCGACCAGCTCGGCATCCCGGCCACCGTGGACTTCCGCCCGATCGGAAACCACTCGTGGGGCTACTGGCAGGACGACCTGCACAAGTCCTGGCCCTTCCTGGCGGGATCGCTCGGCATCTGATCCTCGGAACACCGAACAACGGCCACCTGCACCCCGCGTGCAGGTGGCCGTTCTTCGTTTCCCGAGGCGGTGGATCGGTGCAGAAATCGAACGTATGATCGAACGATGGCACGGCGCGCACAACCTCGACCGGCGTCCGCCGTGCGCCCCTTCAAGTTGCTCCGCCCGCCGCTGAAGGTCTGGATCGACCTGAACATCCTCTATCCACTACCGCCACACCACGCGTCGAAGTTCAACCCCGAGGGATTCGACGTACGACGCGTCGTACCGGGCGACCTGGTCGAATGGTCCATCACCGTGGACGGGGATTGGCTCGGTCGCGTCACGTACGAGTTGATGTCGCGAGACCGAAGCGAAACCGTCACGCACTGGGTGCCGAGCCGGGCACTCAAGCCCCTGTAGGGACGACAGAAGCTGTAGGACGACAAAAGCTGTAGGGACGAGAAAGCCCCGCCTCGATGGAGGCGGGGCTTTCTGCGCAATTACCTTCAGAAGCTGTGCTTGCGGGCCTTCTTGGCGAGCTTGCGGGTGGTGCGCTTCGACGGCACGAACAGGTGCGCGGCACTGTTGCGACGGTTGCGTCGACGGATCAGCACGAACGCGACAGCGCCGGCAACGGCTGCGATGGCGGCGATGACGGGGGTGCCGACCTTCGCGGCCTGGGCGACATCGTCGCTGTCGATGTTGCGAACCGTGTTCCTCACGTCGTCGGCGACGGCGGAGGCCTTGTCGGCTGCCTTGTCGGCGACCTGGGAGGCCTTCTCCTTCACGTCGTCGGCATCGACGTTGGCGACCTTGTCCTTGACGGTGTCCTTGACGTCCTCGGCAACGTCGGCCGCCTTGTCGGCGACGTCGGAGGCGGCATGCTTGGCCTCCTTGGCTGCACCGGCAGCGGAATCGGCAACATTCTCTGCTACGTCGGAAGCCTTGTCGGCGGCCTGGTGGGTGTTGGCCTTGGCCTGGTCGGTGGCACCTTCGGCGCGGAGGCTGTCGTCACCGGTTGCCTCGCCTGCCTTCTCCTTCGCAGTCCCGGCCAGTTCTTCTGCCTTGTGCTGAGCCTTGTCGATGAAGTCGGCCATATCGGTGCGTACCTCTTTCGTGTAGGTCGTCTCCGGTCATCCGGAGCTGGGGGCGTCGCGGAGGACGCCGATAAGTATGAGTCGAACCGGCTGCTCCGAAACATACGTCCTACAGGAGTGTGATGGGTCACTATCGACGGTCGGGGCTTCCGGGTTCATCGTTGGCGTCGACGGCTCCGCAGTCGCTTCGGCCAGGTCGACCGCGTCGGCTTGTACGCGCCGGCGAGGGCGCGTCGGTCGAAGTCCATGCCTGCGCCGCGCGAGGTGAACAGAAGGAGAGCGATGACTCCTGCGGCCCCGACCACCACGGGAGTCATCGGGTACTGGTCCCGGTCGAGATGGGGGTGCATCCGGTGAGCTCACGGGTCGTTCCGTGGGCTCCACTCCCAACGGAGGGTGTGAGGTTCATGATGGATTCCTCTCATCGGTATGCGTCGAGGCTGCCATTGACATCGCCACTCGTCAATGGCACATTGTGTGATGTAGGTCGCGATTGCCTGCTCGATCGGTCGAAATCGCGGTGGTGTTCGGCAAACAGTGAGGCGCGGCGTGACGAAAAGCCAAGGTCGGTGGCCCGAGTTCGACGGTTCCGACGACAACGTCGAGGACGTTCTCATCATCGGTGCCGGTATATCGGGCATCGGAGCCGCATATCGCTTGCAGCAGATGGCGCCGGAGCTCAGCTACGCGATTCTCGAAGGTCGCGAGCGAGCAGGCGGTACCTGGGATCTGTTCCGATACCCCGGTATTCGCTCCGACAGTGACATCTTCACGTTTTCGTTCCCGCACACGCCGTGGCAGGGCGACACACTGCTCGCTCACGGAGAAGACATCCGCAACTACATCGTCGATACCGCCTACGCCAACGGAATCGACGAGCGCACGCGTTTCTCGACCATGGTCACCGCAGCGAACTGGGACTCGTCGACGGACATGTGGACGGTCGACGCCCTGGCGAACGGTGTTCCCACGACCTACCGCAGTCGATTCCTGTTCCTGTGCACCGGCTACTTCGACTATTCGGGCGGGTACACCCCCGACCTTCCCGGGCTGGACGAGTTCACCGGTCAGGTGGTGCATCCACAGCAGTGGCCCGAGGACCTCGATCACTCCGGCAAGAAGGTCGTCGTGATCGGAAGTGGAGCAACCGCAATCACATTGGTGCCCACGCTTGCGGCCGACGCCGCGTCGGTGACGATGCTGCAGCGCTCACCGACCTACATAGCGTCGCTGCCGATGACCGATCCGTTCACCACGATCACCAAACGCCTGCTTCCGGACACGCTCGCGCACAGCGCACTTCGCTGGCGTAACGCTCTGTTGATGGTCGGTTCCTACCAGCTCTGCCGCCGTGCACCGAAGACGGCCCGCAAGGTCTTTCGCGCGATGACGAAAGCCCAACTGCCACGAGGGTACGACGTCGACAAGCACTTCAAGCCGACGTATGCCCCGTGGGACCAGCGGCTGTGCGTCGTACCCGACGGCGATCTGTTCGAGGCCATCCGCTCCGGTCGAGCGAGCGTGGTGACCGACCGAATCGCCGAGATCACCACCGACGGCATCCTGCTGGAATCGGGTGACGAAATCCCGGCCGACATCATCGTCACCGCAACGGGATTGAAGCTGCAGGCGTTCGGCGGTATCGAGTTGTCGCTGGACGGTGAGCGGCTCGAAGCGCACGACAAGTTCGTCTACAAGGGCCACATGCTCGAGGACGTACCCAACGTCGCATGGTCCATCGGGTACACGAACGCATCGTGGACGCTCAAGGCGGACATGACAGCGCAGGCTGTGGCGAAACTCCTGGTGTACATGCGATCTCACGGATACACCCATGCGATCCCGGACCGGCAGGGCAAGGCTGTCGACTCTCGTCCGGTCGTCGATCTGGCCGCCGGTTACGTCACGCGGTCTCTGAACGAGCTACCGAAATCGGGGACCGAACGCCCGTGGTCGGTACGCCAGAACTACATTCTGGACAGAATCGACGCACGGTTCGACGAGCTGACGGAATCGATGACCTTCGGCCGTGCGGCGAAGTCGAGCGCGGCTGGGACGGCCTCGTCGGGAACGGCGAACGTGTACCGGATCCAGCCGAGAAAGATCGGTATGCAGTGACGTCGGACATCGATGGACTCACCCTGGCTCACACGATCCGGGGTGAGGGCCCTACCTTGGTGCTCATTCACGGCATCGTGCACCGGCAACACGCGTGGGACAGCGTCGTCGAGACTCTGGCACGGCACCGGCGAGTGGTGACGGTGGATCTGCCCGGCCACGGAGCGTCACCGGAACTACCCACCGAGGAATTCGACCTCGGTCCGTGGATCGTGGCAGAGCTCGAACGCTTCCTCGAGCACGTGGCCGTGGACGGTGAGAAGCCACACGTGGCCGGAAATTCGCTGGGTGGGTACTTCGCACTCGAGCTCGCGGCCCGTGGGTCGGTCGCCTCGGCCACCGCACTCTCACCGGCGGGCTTCTTCCGCGGCCACTGGGATCAGACACGAGCACTGCTCGTCTTTCGCTTTCTCAGGGCCGCGTCCCGGATCATCGGTCCGATCGCACCGGCCGTCATGAGGAACGTCGTCGGTCGTACGATCGCCAACGGCGTGTTCTACGCCAGGCCGTGGCGAGTTCCAGCGGCGACGGCCACGATCGATGCGCTGAGCATCACCACCAACCGTGCGATCGACGCAGCGGGTAACGCGGTGCCGCGCTTCAGCGTTCCGGTCGACGAGACCGTTCCCGTCACCGTCGCGTGGGGGCGTCGCGACTGGGTTCTGCCGGTGTACCAGGCACCGCTGGTGCGTCGAATCTTTCCGCAGGCCGACGTGACGACGTACTCGGGGCTCGGACACGTGCCGATGTCGGACGATCCGGAGTTGGTGGCGTCGATTCTGCTGAGGGGATCACGAGCGGTATCGCAATCGGCATGAGCGTTGCGGTGAAGGTGGACGGTCGTAGCGACCGGTGGCGCGAGCACAGAATCACCCGGCGACGTGAACTGCTCGATCGCACACTGGCAGCAATTCGCGAGCACGGACACGACGTGGGTATGGATGCCATCGCCTCCGCGAACGGTGTCTCGAAAACCGTTCTGTACAAACATTTCACCGACAAGAAGGGTCTCGCCGACGCCGCGATGGCTCGATACGTCGAGACTGCACTGATGCCTCGGATCCAGGACGCGATGTCCGAGGACCTCGACGAGTACCGGCTCACCCGCGCAGTGATCGGTGCCTACGTCACGACGGTCGCCACCGATCCCGATATCTACATCTACGTCCACGCCAACAATGCAGTCAGCGGCAATCAGGAGATCATCACCGCGGCGGAGGGGCTGATCGCCGACTTGCTGGCCACGGTCATCATCGACAGATTCGGAGAGCGCGAGTTCTCGACGGCCGGCTCGATGCCCATCGCATTCGCCATGATCGGTGCGGTCCGGCTGGCATCGCACTGGTGGATCTTCGATCGAACCATGACGGCCGACGAACTCGTCGACTACCTCACCATGATGGTCTGGGGCGGAATCGCGGGCATAGCGCGCGCTGCGGGATCGGCTGCGACCTTCACGTCGGAGCCTCACTCGCTGACGCTCGAGGGCTGAGCGCCCCACTCCGGCATCAGCGGTCGAACACCGCGCGAACCGTCGTCGAATCGGGCACGGACTGGCACGCCAATCGGACGCCGTGCTGGAGTTCGTACTCGTCGAGAGTCTCGTTCGCGAGCATGGTCACGGTGCCCTCGGTGAGCGTGTAGGCACACCCGCCGCAGGTTCCTTCGCGGCACACGTACGGCGGATCGAGACCGAGTTCGAGCAGGCGGTCGAGCAGCTTCGTGTCCGCATTCCAGGTGAACTCGGTGTCCATTCCGTCGATCTCGACCCGAGCGGTGACGGAGTTCGCATCGGTTCGGTGGGGCAACTCGGTGTCGGCGGTCCGAAACGGATTGGACTCGAAGGAGGAGAACACCTCTCGATGGGTTCTGTGCGCGGTCGTGCCGGTGCGGGTGAGCCATTCCTCGGCGACGTTCATGTACTGCGCAGGCCCGCATAGGAACGCCTCGCATTCGTCGGGAACTCTCGCGTCCATCGACGCCAGTCCGACAGCGGTGGGTAGCCCCGAATCCGAGGTGTACCAATGGTGAATGTCGAGACGATCGGGAAAGCGAGACCGTAGTTCGGTCAGCTGCTCCCCGAAGATCACCGAGTCACGGTTCTGGTTGGCGTAGACGAGGGTGATCCGATTGTCGTGCTCGAACAGGGCGGTCTTGACGATCGACATGATCGGGGTGATCCCGCTGCCTGCGGCCATGAGGACGAAATCCACGTCCCAGCTCTTGGGTCCGAACATACCCGACGGTTTCAGCGCCCTCAGTCGCATCCCGCGAACGGCGTTGTCGTGCAACCAGTGTGACGCCACTCCGCCCTGGATGCGCTTCACTGTCACGGTGGGGAGCGGGTCACGGACGGGGGAGCTCGAGAAGGAGTAGCAGCGGGCCACCGAACCGCCGTCGGTGCACGGAATCTCGAGGGTGAGAAATTGACCCGGCTCGTACCGAAACCGGTCTTCGTGGTCCTCGGGGACCCTGAAACCGAGAGAGATCGCATCGTCGATTTCGTAGGTCACCTCGGCGATCTCCACCTCGAAGATCCTGTCCTCGGGACCGATGGCAGAGGTATCGAGATCCGCCGATGGTGAGCTCTCGAAAATCGTCACGTGTGCTCGCTCTCCTTGCGTACATGGTGTCGGCCGTCACTGTTCCACACTTCACCACCAATTAATAGGCCATTGACAAATGGCGAATAGAGGGTGACAGTGATCACGTGACCTCGACCATCGACGACGATCATCTGCCGCACGGCGTATCGCGATCAGGCTGCAGGCGAACACGTCTCGCTGCCGTGGCGACTCGGCTGCTTCTGCGTCCGGTGACGAACCTGCTTCCGACCTCCCGCGGCGGCATCGAGTTCTCTCGACGCCTCGTCGCCACCTCGATGAACCTGTTCGGCCCTGTGCCGAAGGGAACGACGGTGGACCTGGTGGCCGACGGCTCGGTGCGCGGCGAATGGGTGCGAGCGCCCGGCCGAACGCCGGGGCAGCGAGTGATCCTCTACATCCACGGCAGTGCCTACGTCATCTGCTCGGCGCGGACGCATCGTGGCCTGACCGCGAGGCTGTCCAGGTCCACCGGCCTGCCGGTGTTCACGGTGGACTATCGACTCGCCCCGGAACACCCGTTTCCCGCGGCGGCCGACGACCTCGAAGCCGCGTACCGCTGGCTGCTGAGTCAGGGGTACGACGCTGCGAACATCGTCATCGCCGGGGACTCGGCCGGTGGACACCTGGCCGCAGACCTGCTGATCGAGAACGACCGGACCGGCACGCCGCAACCGGGAGCGATGGTGCTGTTCTCGCCGCTGATCGATCTCGATTTCGAGCTCTCGGCCCGGATGGAGCGCGTACGGAAGGACCCGATGATCTCGGCGAAGGCGGCGCGAGGACTGGTCTCGCTCTACACGGACGGCCACAACGCGAGCCTTCCGCGACTACGGCTCGATCTCGGCCGTGTGCGAGAGCTGCCACCGACGCTGATCCAGGTGGGCGGAGCCGAGATGCTGCGGGGCGATGCGCGGCATCTGCACTCGATGATCGACCAGGCAGGAGGCAGCAGCGAACTCGAAATCTGGCCCGATCAGATGCACGTGTTCCAGGCCCTCCCACGGTTGATACCCGAGGCCGAACATGCGCTCGAGCGTGCAGCCCAGTTCGTCACCAGGGCACTCGACAGTCAAGTCGAACAACATGATTCGAAGGAACAGGTGAGCAGATGAGGACCAAGACCGGGAAACCCTCGTACGGATCGAGAGCGGTGGTGACCGGCGCGGGCAGCGGCATCGGCCGTGCGTTCGCGCTCGAACTGGCTCGTCGCGGAGGAGCCGTCATGTGCGCCGACATCTCGCTACCGCGAGCGCAGGAGACCGTCGCAATGGTGAACGCTCTCGGCGGCACCGGATACGCCGTCGAATGCGATGTGTCGATTCGCGAGAACGTCGAGGAGCTGGCGCTGCGGGCCGGCATCGAATTCGACGGGCCCACCACGGTGGTCATCAACAACGCAGGCGTCGGAATCGGCGGAAAGCCGGTCGGCAGCATCGGTTTCGAGGACTGGAACTGGGCTCTGGGAATCAACCTCTGGGGTGTGATCCACGGCTGCGAGGTGTTCACCCCTGGACTGCGCGCCGCCGGTGAGGGCGGGATCATCAACGTCGCGTCCGCGGCAGGCTTTGCCGCTGCGCCGCTGATGGGTCCGTACAACGTCGGCAAGGCCGCAGTGATGAGCCTGTCGGAAACGATGGCGGCGGAGCTGTCGGGTACCGGTGTACGGGTGTCGGTTCTGTGCCCGACGTTCGTCAAGACCAACGTGGCCGTCGACGGCCGGATCACCGCCAGCTCGTCGCGGCTGGCCGAGTTCGCGATGCGCTGGACCGGACGGTCTCCCGACAAGATCGCTGCCCGAACCCTCGACGCCTTCGACCGGGGTCGGCTCTACGTCGTGCCCCAGTTCGACGCCAAGGCAGTCTGGCGATTCAAGAGACTGCTGCCCGCGGTCTACGTGCGTTTTCTCGGGTTGCTCAATCGTGTGATGCCCGCCGAGCAGCAGCAGGCGAAGAACGAATCTTTCACCTCGACGACCACAGGAGCCTGACATGGCAATGGATTTCGAAGACATGTTGACCAAGATCAAGGACCGTCAGTGGGCCTTGGCGGACATCGACTGGGACGGCCCCGGCGCCGAGACCATCGGTCCCGAGCTGCACGCCAAACTCAAGCCCTTCATGTCGGATCTGATGTGGATCGAGAACGTGGGCGCTCGTGGTTTCGCGGCGATGGCGCTCAAGGCTCCGAACGAGACGCTGGCGGAGATCTATCGCTACTTCCACGCCGAGGAGCAGAAGCACGCCAACGCCGAGCTCGCTCTCATGCGTCGTTGGGGCATGCTCGACGGCGACGAGATGCCCGAGCCCAACATCAACGTCAAGCTCGTGATCGACTGGCTCGACAAGCATTCCGACGGACTGTCGCTGGCCGTGCTGGGCACCGTCATACCGATGCTCGAGGTGGCGCTGGACGGCGCGCTGGTGAAATTCATCATGGACGAGATCGAGGATCCGGTCTGTCAGGCGGTCTTCAAGAAGATCAACTCCGACGAATCACGCCACCTGGCAGTCGATTTCGCGGTCATCGAACTGCTCGGACATTCGCGGATGCGCAAGATCTTGGTCGACACCGTCGGGGCGTGGATGAACCCCGCCCTCATCGTCGGCACACTGCGGTACATCCCGCTGCTCAACAAGATGCGCGACAACATCGTCGAGATGGGCGTCGACGAGGAGCGGCTGTACACCGCGATGAAGCGATTCAAGAGTGTCGGGGAACGCAGCCCGGTGGCCTTGCGGGTACCGATGTATCGCATCGTGCAGTGGCACGGCAGCATCGTGATCAACCGCAAGCACCCGTACCACGTCCTGGCGGACGGGCTGGTGAAGCTCACTCGCCGATACCCGAGCAGGACACTCAATTCCGAGCCGACCTGGGCCAAGGAACTGACCTACGAGCCCGTCGCATGAGCGAGTTCGACGTGCGCGAAGCCGTACTCGACGCGGTGATCGTCGGTGCAGGTTTCGCCGGAATCGGCTCCGCCATCCGACTGCGCAACAGAGGAATCGAGAACTTCGTCATCCTCGAACGCGGCAGCGCCGTCGGCGGAACCTGGCGCGACAACACCTATCCGGGCGCGGCGTGCGACATCCCGTCCCGGTTGTACTCGTACAGTTTTGCGCCCAATCCGAACTGGTCGCACACCTACTCCGGTAGTAGCGAGATTCTCGACTACATCCACACGATGGTCGACGAGTTCGACATCGAGTCGCGTATTCGATTCGGGCACAATGTCGTCGACATCATCTGGAACGAGGCGTCCGGACATTGGCACCTGAGCATCGACGGGCACGCCGATGTTCGGGCACGCACGGTGGTCATGGCGTCGGGGCCGCTCGCCAACGCCAGCCTGCCGAACATCCGTGGAATCGACACCTACGAGGGGCGCAAGATTCACAGTGCTCGGTGGGATCACGACTACGACTTCGCGGGTAAGAAGATCGCCGTCGTCGGAACCGGAGCGAGCGCCGTGCAGATCGTTCCCGAACTGGTGAAGATCGCCGATACGGTCAAGGTGTTCCAACGCACCCCCGGGTGGACGCTGCCCCGAGTCAATCGGAGAACGCGGAACAGCACACAGCGTCTGTACGCGCGGTTCCCGCAGGCCCAGACCCTGGCCCGGTCGCTGTGGTTCTGGGGGCACGAATCCGTCGCACTCGGTGTCGTGTGGAAGACCCCGTTGACACGCATCGTCGAAACGGTCGGACGAGCCCATCTGCGCCGTCAGGTTCGCGATCCCTGGCTGAGGCGGCAGCTGACACCTCGTTTCCGGGCCGGCTGCAAGCGACTGCTGATGACCAGTGACTACTACCCGGCGCTGCAGAAGCCGAACTGCACGCTGGTGACCTGGCCGATCGCGACGCTCTCGCCCAAGGGAATTCGGACCGTCGAAGGCGTAGAGCACCAATTCGACGCGATCGTGTTCGCCACCGGATTCGACGTCTCGAATACCGGGACTCCCATACCGATCACCGGACGCGACGGTCGGGTGCTGGCCGACGAGTGGAGCGCAGGGGCCAAGGCGTACAAGAGTATTGCGGTATCGGGCTATCCGAACATGTACTTCACGTTCGGTCCCAACTCCGGCCCGGGGCACAGTTCGGCGCTGGTGTACATGGAGGCGCAGATCGATTACCTCGTCGAGGCGATCTCTCTCGTGCTCGAGGGAAATCTGCACAGCGCCGATGTACGCCAGGACGTCCAGGATGCGTACAACGAGGACATGCAGCGCAAACTCGCCAAGACGACCTGGAATTCCGGTTGCAGCAGTTGGTATCTCACCGAGGACGGCTTCAACGCCACCATGTTCCCCGGCTTCGCCACCCAGTACGTCGATCAACTCCGCCACGTCGAGCAGGACGACTTCACCATCGTTCCGCGCCGCGTCGACGTGCCGCTCGAACCGGCACGGGCCGTCGCCCGGTCGTGAATTGCTCCGGAGCACGCCCGTCGCCGTGCTGACGTTCGGACTGCGATCCTCCTTCCGCCGCGTTGTCGACGTATATCCTGTGGGTCGACGCGCGGCGGAGGTAGGGAGCTCGGTGGAGTATCGAATCGACGACTTGGCCCGAGAGGCCAAGACGACCACTCGCAACGTGCGGGCGTATCAGGAACGCGGTCTGCTGCCGCCGCCCACGCTCCGAGGACGAGTCGGCATCTACAACGACGATCACCTGACGCGACTGAAAGTGATCGACTCGCTGCTCCAGCGGGGTTTCACCTCGGCGCACATCGCGGATTTCCTCTCGGGCTGGGAGCAGGGCAAGGACCTGGAAGAGATACTGGGCCTGCAGGAAATCGTGACTCGCAAGTGGTCGTCGGCCGAGACCACGATCATTCCCGTCGAACTGATTGCGCAATTTCTCGGCGAGGACAACGACGACATCGTTGCCCGCCTGATCGAAGCGAAACTGATCAGAATCGACGGGGACCAATGCGAGATTCTCGACCCCACCCTCCTCGAGGTGTTCGTCGATCTGAGCCAGTACGGCTTCACCCTGGAACAACTGCTCGACCAACACGAACGAACCGCCTCGAAGATGAACGCCATCGCCGAGTCGATGGTGGGCAGCGTGACCGACCACTTGATCGCGCAACACGGTCCCGGCTGGCTCCCCAAATCGGGGGAGGTGGCCGAGACGACCGAGATGTTCGAGAAGATGCGCGCACTGGCGATGAAATCGGCACAGGCAGAACTCGCCCGCGCCCTCGATCGCGTCCAGGAACAGGCACTGAGCGACTACCTGTCGCAGACGTTGGCCAGGCAGAACGACTAGACACAGTTTGAAGACTGCGACAATCGGACATACCTGGCTCCCGACAGCCGAACGGCGGCTGACCGCCTAAGGGGGCACCATGAGGTTCGTAACACTGATCGTTCTCGTCTGGTTGATCATCGGCGCATTCGCGTCGTACCAGCGCGGAGATTTCGAGAGCGCACCGGAGAACTGCGCAGGCGCAGGCACCATCGCGCTGACCGTCGTCGCAGGCCCGCTCAACTACTTCGGTATCAACCCCGAGGTGACCGATTGCAACGTCACGGTTCCGCAGCCGAGTGAGTGATGTGAGTCGCTGACCGCGCGCCCGCGGAGCGCCTTCCCTAACCTGGGGAGGTGTTCCGTGGACGCCTGCTGCTGTTTCTCGCCTTCGCGATCCCTGTTGTCCTGGTGTCCGCGATCGGTGTCGGCGGATACGTCACGTTCACCAAGGCTCGCGTCGATCCGCTGACCACGGCCGACGCGATCGTCGTACTGGGCGGTGAACACGACGGCCGCGAGGCCTACGGAATCTCGCTCGCCGAGCAGGGTCTGGCGAAGACGGTTGTGCTCTCCGATCCCTACGGATCCGGTGACTCGACGATGAAGAAGGCGTGTGCCACATCGTCACAGAAGTTCGAGGTGCTGTGTATCCCGCCGGTTCCGTCGACCACGCGCGGAGAGGCCATCTTCACCCAGGAACTCGCCCGCGAACGCGGGTGGAACCACGTCATCGTCGTCACCTGGCGATATCACCTACCGCGCGCCCGCTACATCTTCGATCGATGCTTCGACGGCACCGTCACCATGCGTCCGACGCCACGCTCCTACGACTTCTCCCTCGTCGAATGGGAATTCACCTACCTCTATCAGATCGCCGGATTCGTCAAGGCCGGACTGCAGGGGTCGTGCGAGGACTCGACGAGCGACTGACGGATCCGAGTCAGACGATCTTGTGATAGAGCGTGATCCCGGACTTCCACGCCAGGAACCCGAACATCACCGCGGCGATACCGCCCACCACATTCGCTGCGAAGAACGTTGCAGCGCTGCGATACTGCTGATCCCGAGTGAGCCGAAGCGTGGCCAGCACCACGGTGGCCATCGGAGCCACCGAGGCCAGAAATCCGACGCCCACGAGCGAACGAAACCGGTCCGGTGGATCGAGCGCGAACACCAGTCCCAAGGCCGCGCACGCCACCAGATTCAGTGCGGACAACCGTCGCCGAGACCTGATCGCGTGCGAGAACACGAACTGCCCGAGCGCAGCGAGTCCGCCTCCGGCGGCCACCAGGAGCATCGTCGTCATCGAGCGCTGCCCGTCCTCGGCCTCGTGATCGCCGCGCCGAATGCCATCGCGACGAGCGCCACCACCGGTGTGGCCAGTAGATAGACCACCGAATTCCATGCACCACGATGCGTCACGGCGTGGAATGCGTACAGACCGAACGTGGTGAACCCGCACGCCAGCCCGAACACTGTTGCACGGGCAACCGGAGCCGGTCGGCCCCACAGATACCCCAACGCCGCACCGACGACGAGGCATCCGAACACGTTCACTCCGAACATGCTCACCAGCAGCCACCTCGGCGATGCCCGCCACGTCCAGACCTCGTACCGCAACGCCGCACCGACCGCGCCGCCGACCGTGACCGCGACGTATTCGCCGGCCGAACGACGGCGAGATTCGCGACGGTTCGCGCTGTGCAGTCCCTCGATCACCGAAGCGAGCCTAACGGGAGTCGGGTCGGTCGGCCGATCGGGAGAAAGTCCGCCAGGGGGAGGCGAGGTAAAGTCTTCGTGTGACTGCGGACGACATGGGCCTCGGGCCCCAGCACTTCGATGTGATCGTGGAATGGCGTGACCAGGACGTCGTTCTGGCGGTGTCCGGTGAACTGGATCTGGTGACTGCTCCCGATCTGTCCGAGTCGGTCGCTCTCGTGCTCGAGAAATCGCCGACGGCTGTGGTGATCGATCTCAGTGATGTGGGATTTCTCGCCTCCGCGGGCATGTCTCTGCTGGCGTCGACGCATCAGCAGCTCGGCGGCGAGGCCGGGTTTGCAGTGGTCGCGGACGGTCCGGCGACCGGACGGCCTCTCACTCTCGTCGGTTTGGACGAGGTGTTCGGAATCTATGCAACGGTCGACGAAGCATTCGTTGCAATTCATGCGGGTAGATCCTGAACTTTTGGGTAGACGGGATTCATGATGGCGACTCTCTTCGGAGGTGACGACTCACGTACCGACAGCTCGATCTCGACGGCAGGTGCGCGAATGGAAGAACTGCTGTTCACCGGTGAACCTGCCGATGCGGATCGAGCGTCGGAGCTTCGTCGTGAGCTCGGTGACTGGTTGGGCAATGTGGGCGTCGACCCCGATCGTGCGTACGACGTGGTGCTGGCCACGTACGAGGCGATAGCGAACAGCGTCGAGCACGCGTATCGAGACCACACCGATCGCGGGACACTCGACATTCGGGTCACATGTGCCGCGGAGGGTCGGATAGAAGTGCGGGTGACCGATCGCGGGGACTGGGCATCGCACAACTCCGATCCCAACCGCGGGCGTGGTGTGCCGCTGATGCGGGCGCTGGCCGACAGCGCCGCCGTCACCTCGGACCAGGACGGTACGACCGTGCACATGATCTGGAACGCGACCTAGACCCCACCGCCCGATCCGGCACACTGGTGCCATGGTCGACGTGCAGATCGCTACGGCAGAGAAGAAGAAGATCACGGTCCCGAATCTGCGTGTGCTGTGGCAGTTCGTTCGCCCGCACCGCCGGACTCTCTCGCTCGGCCTGACACTCGGTCTGATCGGCACCGGAGCAGCACTGGCGACGCCGATGGTCGCCAAAGGAGTGCTCGACGGTCTCGGCACCGACTCGTCCCTGATAATGCCGGTGCTGATCCTGGTCGGTCTGCTCGTGGTGGGCTCACTGGTTCTGTATCTGCAGTGGATCGTGCTGGGCGTCCTGGCCGAACGCGTGGTCCTGGACGCCCGTAAATCCATCGTGCGCAAGTACTTCGGTGCCACCGTCGGTAGTCTGGGCACCCGGCCCACCGGAGAACTCGTCACCCGGGTCACCTCCGACACCGTTCTGCTGCGCGAGGCCACCTCGAATGCGTTGGTGGCCATAGTCAACAGTGTGGTCGGCCTCGTCGGCGCACTGATTCTCATGGCCGTGCTGGATCTGGTGCTGCTCGGCGCGATCGCCGTGGCCATCATTGCGATCGCGGTGCTGTTCGCTCGCCTGATGCCTCCGATCGCCGTCGCACAGCGGCAATCCCAGGAGGCAGTGGGCCGCCTCGGCGGAATTCTCGACGGCACGCTGCGGGCGATTCGGACCGTCAAGTCCAGCAGGGCCGAGGCCCGCGAATCGGAGCGAGTCATCTCCGAGGCGCGAATCTCCGCGCAGCACAGCGTCAGGGCGGTCAAGATCTCCGCGTTGGCATGGACGTTCGCCGGAGGCGGAGTGCAGTTGGCGATCATCGGAATCCTCGGCCTCGGCGGCTATCGCGTCAGTACCGGAGCGCTGGCCGTGTCCAGCCTGATCGCGTTTCTGCTGTACGCATTCCAGGTGATGGGCCCGGTGTCCACACTGGCCACGAACATCACCGCACTGCAGGCCGGTATGGCCGCGGCGGCCCGTATTCGCCAGATCGACGACCTGGTCACCGAGAAAGGGGAGACGGCATCGAACCGGTCGGAGAAGACCCGTGCGCCCGCTCCGGCCCTCGAATTCCGCAGCGTCACAGCACGATACGCACCGGGTAGGGAGCCGGCCGTGCGCGGGATGGACCTCGAGGTGCCCGCGCGTGGACACACCGCGATCGTCGGACCGTCGGGGGCGGGCAAGACCAGCGTCTTCTCGCTGATCCTGCGCTTCCTGACGCCCGAGGCCGGCGAGATCAGGCTCGGTGGAACCCCGTACGACGAGCTGACCATCGACGAGGTACGAGCCCGGTTGTCCTACGTGGAGCAGGAGACGCCGGTTCTTCCCGGCTCGATTCGAGAGAACCTGCTGTTCAGCCACCCCGAGGCCAGCGAGGCCGACATCTGGGCGGCGCTCGAATCGGTGCATCTGGACTCGGCGATCCGTGCGTTGGACGAAGGGCTGGACACCGACCTGATCGGATCGACCGTCTCCGGTGGACAGCGTCAACGAATTGCGTTGGCCAGGGCCATCGTTCGGCGTCCAGAAATTCTTCTGCTCGACGAGGCAACCGCTCAGGTCGACGGCCGCACCGAGGCGGCGATCCACGAGGTGATCCGATCGATCGCGACCGACTCGGCCGTCGTGACCATCGCGCACAGGTTGTCCACCGTGCTCGACGCCGACACGATCCTCGTGATGGAGGACGGAGTTGTCCGCGCCAGAGGCACGCACTCCGAGCTCATGAACACCGACTCGCTCTACCGAGAACTGGTGGTCGCGTTGCGAATCGGTGACAACACGGCGTTGACCAAGCCCGGCTGAGCGCATTCTGCCGGTGTCTAGGGGCCGGCGTCGGACTCGGGCTCCGTGGTGCTGCTCTCGTCGTCCGAATCCTCCGTCGAGGTGGTGGTCGTCGTGCGGTCCGATGACGGGGTTCGGCGCGGACTACGCGTCGTGGTCTCGGGCCGATCCGGAGTCGTCGTCGTGGGGCGAGCGGTGGTGGGTACCGCGACCTGCCATGTGGGCGACGGCGGGACGATGACGATCGTCGAGGTCGGTGTCGTCTCGACCGAACTCAGGCTGTCCGACTTCAGAGCGGGCGGACGAACGGTCTCGCTCGAGTCGTCGAACGCACCACCGAGAGCGCCGATGGTCAAACCCACTGCGACGGCCACGCCGGCGCTCGCCACTGCTGCCGACGCGATGACCTTGTCGCGCATGCACAGACCCTAACGCCGTGGCCGGACCCGGATGGTCGGCAATGATGCGAGAACGTTACCTCAGCGAGCGGAGTGGTGAGAGGTGGACGGTCACTGGGTCGCCAACCGCAGAACATGAGGCAGCGTCTCCGCGATCAACTCCCCGGCCTGCTCGTACACCGAGTGATCACGCCGATACGGATCGCCGATGTCGAGTGTGTCGACACGGTGCACCGCCCGTGCGTCGGCCAGGGTGGCAACGGTGCTCGCGCCCGACGCGGCAGCGAGACCGGCCGCCTCGAGCAGCGTGAAGGTGCGACGCATCTGTCGCGGTGCAAGGGCGAGAACGGCGTCTCGATGTGCCGCCGTCATCGTCAGAACGAGGTCGGCGTCGGCAGCGATCGCAGGCGTGAGGCGTCGGGCGACGAAACCGTCCGGGTCGCCGCCGAGCTGCGTCAGCACCGTCGCAGCCGTCGGGTCCATGGCATGTCCGGTCAAACCCTGCGTTCCGGCGCTGCTCGCGGTCAGCTCGAACCCGCCCTCGCGCGCGAAAGCAGCCGCAAGTCGCTCGGCTGTGGGCGATCGGCAGATGTTCCCGGTGCAGACGAACAGAACGCGCATGCCCGCAACTGTAGTGCTGTGGTCGGGTGCTGCACTGTGCACTGCGGGACGCGCTACAGTGAGCCATTGGCAGGGGGATCGAGACTCGTTCGTGACATCGAGTCTCGGCGTGTGTTCACGGGGAAGTCGACCGAAGGCGGGTAATGACCGAAGTTCTCGGCGTGTCGGTGGGAGCCAGTGCCGTGCGCATGGCTCGCCCCGACGCGCGCCCTCAGGATTCGGGTCGGCTCGACTTCCACCACGACACCGTCGACGCCTACTGGGACCGCGCGGAGGAATTGGCCGCCGAATCGATCGGCGTCGTGCTCTCGCAGCCGGGCGACGGCGGACCGGTGCAAGCGACGGGCGTCGCGTATCGAGACCAGCAGCAGTTCGGCGAGATCCAGCAGGCGATGGCGAGTCAGCGGCTCTACAACTACCGACTGGTTCCCGAGGCGCGAGCAGCGTTGCAGTACCTCGAGGCGTCGGGCGAACTGGGGCACTTCGGCACCATCGCTCTCTACGATCTCGGCAGCTCCGGACTGACGATCAGTGTCATCGACCGCGGCACCGGGCAAGTCCTGCTCGCCGAGCGCACCATCGACATCAGCGGCGACGATTTCGATCGGCTCATCTCGGACAACCAGCTCGCCAAGCAGGGCGTCGACATCGCCGACAACCAGGAACTGAGCGAGTTCACCGCGCGATGCCGAGTGGCCAAGGAGCAGCTCTCGACCAGCGGCGCGGTCTGCCTGCCCGGTGACGGCGGCGTGATCCTGATCTCGCGCGAGTCTTTCGAGTCTCTGGTGACCGTTCCGATCGAGTACTCGGCACGGTTGGTCCGTGACGTGATCAGTCGGTCACCCAAGCACGTCGACGCGCTGTTCCTCATCGGCGGTGGAGCACGCATTCCGCTGGTCGAATCGATTCTCACGGCGTGGATCGGCCTCCCCGTCGTAACCCCGGCGAACCCGGAATCGGTGGCCGCACGCGGCGCGGCGCTGCTCGCGACTCCGGTGGCCGACGCACCGCGCCGACCGGGCCCGGAGCCGGGCGTTCGGCAGTCTCCGTCCGATCCCGCATCGTTGACCGGGGCTCCGGACTGGTTGAGCCCGGAGCCCGGAGCCGACAAGCCCGCCGACTCCAAGCGCAAGGTGCGCGGCGCAGTACTGGTCGCAGGCGGTCTCGTCGCAGTCGCCGCACTCGGGTTGTCCCTGGGGTACGGCGGCAGCTCCACGGAGCCGACGAGTGCACCGACCGAGACGACCGCACCCGCCACTGCGGAGCCCACGACGCCGAGGACCACCGTGCCGCCCACCACCGCAGCACCCACCACCACCGTGCCGCCGACCACAGAGGCAGCTCAGGCTCCGGCCCGCACGTACTCCGAGCCGGAATACGTGCCGCCCGCCGCGCCTGCTCCTGCGCCGGCCCCGGCTCCGCTGATCCCCGGCCTGCCGCAGATCCAGTTGCCGCAGATCCAGCTTCCGCCCGCACCGGTGATCGAGTTGCCCCGCTTCTAGCCGGTGCCGGCGGCCGCCCAGTTCAGGGCAGCTGCAACTCCGCGAGAACGGCCAGGTGATCGCTGTCCGGGATCGCCAACGGCTCGACCGACCGGGCACGGACGTTCTCACTCGTCACCACATGGTCCAGGCGCGCGAGCGGACGCTCCGACGGGAACGTGCGGAACAGGCCGGCACCCGCCCCGTCGGCCGCGTCGGAGAACGGGGACGATGCCAACGAGCGGAACTGCCGGTGGTCGTTGGTGGCGTTGAAATCGCCGGCGACCAGCACAGTGCCCTGGTAGGTGTCCATGATCGACCGCATCCGGGCCAGGTCGGCATCCCACTCGGTGGTGTGGCGCGGTGTGGCAGGAGACATGGCGTGGAAGGACACGACGGTCAGCTCCTGCCCGTCGACGGTGGTTCTCGCCTGCACCGGTACGAATCCGAAGTTGTCGAGGCGGGTGCCGTCGGTCAGCGGGGTACGGCTCCACAGTCCGGTGCCATCGGCGACCGGGAGCGCAGCGGTGAAGGAGAACGGCAGAAGGTCGTCGATGCCCGCGGCCTGTAGATCGGTGACCTCTTCCGGGGTCAGTTCCTGGACCGCGAGAATGTCGACATCGTTGCTGCGCACCGCGTCGACGATGGACGCGGCGTCGGCGTCACCGTGCGCCACGTTGATCGTCAGGACCGACAGTTCCGGTCCGGTGTTGTCCGGGCCGTCCGCGAGGAACATCGGCACCTGAACCCCGACCACCGCGATGGTCACCAGTACTGCGACGGCCGATCCGATACGCGAGCGCGCCGCGGCGAACAACAGCACGGCGACGATCGAGGCGATACCGAGATACGGAGCGCCGACGACGAAGGCAACGAAAGTGATCTCCGTCACACCTATCTGGCGAACGAGGAACATTCCGACTACGGCTGCGAGCAGAGCCCAGCCGATGACCAGCGCGGCGCTGGTTGCAAAACGGCGCATCGCGCGTGTGCCTCCTCATGCGAACCCGAGTTGGGCGTGGATGTGTCAGGTGTTGTCTACACTCGGCATGTGCCCAGCTCAGAGCCATTGTGTAAGTGCCATCACGAACAAGCTGCGCACCAGCATTACCGGCGCGGAACCGACTGCTCGCTCTGTGATTGCCCCCGGTATCGGGGTCAGGAATCACTGCTGTCGAGGTGGTGGCCGCGCAGGTAGTTCGTCCGGGCAAAAACAATCCTACCGTCCGATCGAGTGCGAAGAACAAACCGATTCGTTAGGATTAGGGGCCTGGATACAGGCAATACGGACAAATGCGGCTCGGGGACCGTCCGACATTCGATCCGGTAGGAGAGGCTTCATGTCGAACGATGCAGTGCTGGACAGGCTCGGGACCAGCCTTCGAGTCCTGGAACTCGACCCCATCAGTTACCGACCGCACCCGATACACAATCACGACCGCATCTGGACCGAAACCAACTGTTACGTCGACCTGTGGATCGAAGTTCTGCATTCGTTCGGTGCCGATCCGACCCCCGCTCTCGCTTTCGTGCTGAGCGCCGGATGCGACGGGCGACAGTGGGACTTCGTGAAGATCGCGCCCGAGGACCTACGCACCCTGTACGGCATCGGTGTCGCCGAGATGAACGTGTGGCGCCCGGTGCTCGAGCACGTCGTCGAAGGCCTGGAAGACGGCATCCACGTCACCGTGGAGGTCGACGGCTTCTGGCTGCCCGACACCGCGGGGACCAGCTACCGCAATCAGCACACCAAGACCACCATCGTGCCCAACCTCGTCGATCGCGACGCCAAGGTGATGGGGTACTTCCACAATCGGGGATACTTCGAGCTCACCGGGGCCGATTTCGACGGCATCTTCAATCTCGCTCCGGAACCGCACGCCGAGGTGCTGCTGCCGTACGTCGAGCAGATCAAAGTGGACGCCACGGTTCTCGACGCCGGTTTCGGTGACCGTGACCTCGATGTCGCTCGCGCACACCTGGCGCGCCGCGCTCCGGGTAACCCGGTCGATGCGCTGGCCCGTCGTATCATCGCCGACATCCCGCTCGTGCAGACCGCCGGCCCCGACGCCTTCCATCTGTGGTCGTTCGGCCTGCTCCGGCAGTTCGGCGCAACGGCAGAACTCGCCGCGAACTATGTGCACTACCTCGAAGGCCGAGGCGTGGCGGGCGCCGCCGTTGCCGCTCCGCACTTTCTCGCCGCCGCCTCCGGTGCCAAGGCCGTTCAGTTCCGGATGGCACGCGCAGCACGTGGCCGGGACGTGGTGCTCGACGAGCCGCTGATCGAGATGAGCAAGAACTGGATGGCGGCCATGGACATCGTTGCGGGTGCATTGGGCACGTGATCGATCTGCTCGACGGCGTTCGGTGGCGTCTGGCCCGAACCGACGCCGGTTCCGTTCTCGACCCCCGCGACCTACGAGACGATCTCGACTGGATCGACGCGGTGGTGCCGGGCACGGTTGCCACCGCGCTCGGGAGCTCACTGGCAGTGAATCCGGACGAGCACGACTGGTGGTTCGTCGCCGATGTCCCCACCGGTGACCATCGCCGGGTGCGAACGAGTTTCGGTGGCATCGCAACCCGTGCCCAGATCTGGATCGACGGCGTCCATCGCCGAACCGTGACGTCGATGTTCGTTCCCGAGACTCTCGATCTGACGGACTGCGGTGACACCGTCGCCATCGCCGTCCACATCGAATCGCTGAGTGCGCATCTGAAGTCTCGACGCGCACGCGGTCGCTGGCGATCGTCGATGATCGCCGCGCAGGGGCTGAGGCACGAGCGGACGACGATGCTCGGACGCGCACCCGTGTACGGGCCCCTTCCGGTGCCGGTCGGACCGTGGCGCCCGGTGTCGATGTCGGTGATTCCCGACGTTCGTCGTGTCGCCCTGTCGACGGCGGTATCGGGTACGGACGGCATCGTCACACTGCGCGCCGAGCTCGATGCTCCAGGGGCGGCTCGAATCATGATCGACGACACCGTGTCCGGAGTTCACACGGTCGAACTCGGAACCGTCGAGCACATCGACCGGTCGGTGACGCTACCCGACATCGAACTCTGGTGGCCCCACACTCACGGCCGACCGCGGACCTATCGCGTCGCGCTCGAGGTGGACGGCGTCGTGCATCCCATGGGCGTCGTCGGGTTTCGTACGGTCGACCTGGACCGCACGGCCGGCGGCGCAATCCTGACGGTCAACGGTGAGAACGTCTTCTGTCGCGGAGGAACGTGGACCCCGCTTGACCCGGTGCGGTTGTGGTCGCCGGAGCCCGAACTGCGGGCGGCACTCGAGCAGCTCCGGTCGGCGGGCCTGAACATGGTGCGCATCGTCGGCACCCTGGTGTACGAGCAGCCCGAATTCTGGTCCCTGTGTGCGGAACTGGGCATCATGGTGTGGCAGGACGTCATGTTCGGCACCATCGACCCGCCCACCGACGACGCTTACACCGCAGCGGTCACCCGCGAGCTCGACGCGTTCGCCGACACCGTCTCGGCCAACCCTGCCCTGATGGTCGTCAGTGGCGGAAGCGAGACCCAGCAGCAACCCACGATGGTGGGACTCGCGGCCGATGATCAGCGAATGACGATGCTGGACAGCGTCGTTCCCGATTTTCTCGCCGACCGCATACCTGGAGTCGCGTACGTGACATCGAGCCCGTCCAGCGTGAGCGGAGAACTGCACACACACGTGGGCGACGGCATCGCGCACTACTTCGGCGTGGGCGGATACCTCCGGCCACTGTCCGATATCCGCACTGCCGGCGTGCGTTTCGCGGCAGAATGCCTGGCCTTCGCAGTCCCCCCGGAGCGGGCGCAGGTGGAGAAATTCTTCGGGTCCGCGGCCGTCGCCGGTCACCACCCGGACTGGAAGGCCGCCGTCCCCCGTGACCGCGGCTCGTCCTGGGATTTCGAGGACGTGCGAGATCACTACGTACGCACGATCTTCGGCGTCGACCCGCACCTGATCCGGCGGGACGACGCAGAGCTGTACCTCGATTACGGCAGAGCGGCGATCGTCGAAGCCTTCACCGAAGCGTTCGGCCATTGGCGTCGAGCATCCTCGGGGTGCGGCGGAGCCCTCGTGCTGACGCTACGAGACACCGTCCCCGGCGCAGGCTGGGGCATCGTCGACACCGCCGGTGTGCCCAAGGCTCCCTTCTACGCATTGGCGCGGGCAAGCGCCCCGGTGGCATTGCTGTTGTTCGACAACGGACTCGACGGCTATTCGGTGGAACTGGTCAACGACGGGCCGGCACGCTCGGGCAGGATCCGAGTGGTGTTGCACGCCTCCCGCGGCAGCCACGAGTACGAACGCGCGGTGCACGCCCCGGCGAACGGATCCGTCGCACTGACGGTGGATTCGATCGTCGGTACCTTCACCGACGCCAACCATGCCTACCGCTTCGGCAGTCGAACCTACTCCGCCGTCACGGTCGTGTTCTCGGACGACAATGGTGTGGAGGTGGCGCGAACCACCGCGCTCGTCGGCGCGCAGAGTCGGCAGAACACGGTGGGATTGGTCGCCAGTGTCGTCGAAACGATCTCGGGGAACTGGGAACTGACCGTCCGAGCCGACTGGCCGGCGCAGTACGTCTGCGTCGACATCGACGGCTTCGAGGTGTCGGACTCGTGGTTCCACCTGGCACCGAACGAACCTCGTACCCTGACTCTCGTCGGTCGTGGCGCGAGTGCACCGCGCGGACATGTGCGCGCGCTCAACTCGGTGGAGCGGGCCTCGGTGGCACCGAGGTCGTGAGCAGAAATTCGTAGTGGGCTACGAAGTTCTGTGCACGTGCTGCTAGCGGCTCGTGCTGAGTCTGCCTCGGGCATAGCCGATTCCGGCTGCACCGACGCTTGCCACCACGGCCATCGCACCCCATGCGCGTGCCGGGTTGCCGCGCGCAGCGGCGCTGGTCTCCCGGCCGACCGCACGAGGCAGAATCTTGGCGGTGTACGCCCGCTCCGAGGACAGTGCGTCCTCGGCCCCGATCAACCGGGCGATGGCGGCCTTGGACACGCCCTCGGCGTAGCTGCGCGTGATGAGGTAACGCGGACGAGTGCGGTCGGCACTGACCGTGTGATCGACGACGATCGAAGGATCGAACACGATCTGGGCGTCCGGATGCGTCTGGCGCAGACGGATGCACAACTCCGTCTCCTCGCAGCCGAGGGGGACACGTCCGATCCGGCCGATGCCGGAGACGAATCCGCCGAGTGCAACGACGGGCTCACGGCGGAACGACATGTTCGCGCCCATGAGATTGCGGACCTGAGCGGTTTCCGTCGGCTGCCCGCGGTAGGTGCACCCGACGACCCAATCGAGTTCGCCGGGTTCACCCACTACCTCGGCCGGTAAGAAGGCCGGACGCTTGTCCGGCCATACCGGGTATGCAGAGCCCCCAACGGCGTACACGGCATCGTCCGAGTAATGGGACAGAATGGCTCCGAGCCACTCTGTGGTGCGCGGTGAGGCGTCGTCGTCCAGAAAGACGACAATCTCACCGGTCGCGATATCGAGCGAGGTGTTGCGCGCTCCGGAGAGGCCGCGAGGGTGGTTGTTCTCCACCACGTTCACGCTCCGGTGCAGCGGCGAGAACTCGTCGCGTGCGCGTTCGGCCAGTTGCGCATTGTGATCGATGACGACGATCAGTTCGTCGGCAGGCACGTCCTGGTCGAGGACGGCCGTCACGGCGGCCCGGAGTTCGGACCATCGAGCCAACGTGTACGCGCAGATGACTACCGAGGAAGTCGGCAGACTCACGCCGTCTTCTCGCGGAGTTCGAGAACCTCGTTGTACGACTCCAGAGCCTCGAACTCGAGGTCCATGTCGGTACGGGCGTCGATCGACTCACGCAACGGGCGCACGATGGACCTGCGCTTGATCCTGCGGGCACGCATGCGTTCGGTCATCAGGGTGCGCAACACCCGGAAGCCGTCCGAGAACGTGCGCAGATTGCTCTGGCCGTAGATGCGGGCCAGTTCGACGCTCGGCACTTCCTCGATGCGCACGGACGCCTCGGCGAAGCGGCAGTTGATGATGGTCTCGATCTCGAAACCGTCGCCCCAGAGCATCATGCCCTCGGCACCCGGCTGATCGACGACGGGCAGGTCGAGGACCGGCACCAGATCGCGCCAGAAAGCGTTGTAGCCGTAGCAGAGATCCGAGAAGCGAGTTCCGAAGAGCGTGTTGGCCACCAGGTGCAGGCCACCGTTGCCCGCGCGGCGCAGCGGCGTGATGTCGTGGCTCCCGCCACCCTCGCAGAACCGGCTGCCCTTGGCGAAGTCGGCACCGGCGATCAGGGCGTCGACGAAGCGCGGGATCTCGGCGGCATCGGCGGAACCGTCGGCGTCGAACATGACGATGATGTCACCGGTAGCGGCCTCGAAGCCGCATGCGAGCGCGTTGCCCTTGCCCTTGCGGGTCTGCTTGATGATGCGAATGTCACCGCGAATCTCGCGTGCCGCGTCGATGGTGCCGTCGACGGATCCACCGTCGACCAGCACGAGCTCGTAGTCGTGAGAGAGCAGGGGGAGGACGTGACGAAGGTTCGCGGCCTCGTTGAGCGTCGGGATGACGACACTGACGCGGGGATTCTGACGATTCAACATATCCATTCCACATGGGTCGAGTGCGATGGGCAGATGTCTCCGAGCTCCGTGAATCGACCCCCGCCGCATCCACAGACAGTGCCTTGACGTTCGTTCTGAAGCGTAAGAACTGTTTCCTTTGACTGAAAGCAAGCTTAAAAGAAGCTGCTGGTTTGTCAAGCTGCAAACAAACCAACTGGAAGATTGTTTGGAGATTCACGTCATAGTTTGTGAACCGAATCAACGAGATCGGTACTGATAGACGATCGTGTCGGCGTCCTGATACCGCACCGACCACGCCGAATTGGTGGCGAGCCACTGCCGGAAACGGGCGACCGCATCGTCGGCGACGAAACCGTAGTACTGCATCGCCTCGAGCGACTGACGAGTCAGCACCATGTAGGTAGGTGTGTCGCTGATCGACGCGTTGTAGTCGATCTGGCCGAGCTTCTCGGGCGTCGGGAAGCCCTCCATGTACTCGGGGCCGAGCGCGTAGAGCGGGACGTCCCAGTATTCGTTGGCCGCGGTCAGTCGTCCGTAGTCCGACGTCGACCGGGCCGGGTAGCCCGAGGAGTACAGCATCGTGATCGCGGTTCCGTTCGGCGACTGCGCGGCCACCGCTCTTGCGTCGTCGATCTGTTCGCGATTCTCGAGGACGATCGGCCACAGGCCGAAGTAGCTCTGCAAGCCCAGTACAGCGGACCCGATGGCCCCGGCAGTGGCGACCGCAACCGAGGTCCTGGCCGTCAGCCTGCGGGCCCGGGACGGGCGATCCTGGGACGGCGTCCGATCGAACAGCGCCAGGAACAGGGGAACGATCAGGAGCACGCAACCGGGAATCGCATAGAGGTACACCCGGAAGATCGCCTCACCGCCGTAGCTCTGGCCGGCGAGGAGCATGATCGAGCCGAACGCCATCACCATCGGAGCCCAGAACGTCTTCTTGGTGCGCCAGGCGTAGACGGCCGAGGCGAACGCCAGCACGAACACCCCACCGGAGAGTGCGCGGCAGACCAGAGACGTGATCTGTTTGCCGAGCACACCCTCCGCCTCGACGTTGCTCGCGGCGTTCTGCACGGGATCGAACCCCTGGAAGAGTCCGTACGGTGCCACGATCGGCAGTCGCGGATACAGGTATCCCAGCAAGATGATGCCGAGGGGAATCATCAACCACCACGGCTTGGCTCGTCGCGTCACCAGCAGCACGCCGGTGACGGCCATCAGCCAGTACGGGGTCAGCTGGTGCGTGGGGACCAGTGCCGCGAACGGAACGATGGACACGTACGCCGCAGACCTGGTGAGTGTCGAGGACATCAACAGCGCCAGGAAGCCCACAGCGAGCAGTAGCGCCCACGCCTGCGGTGAGTAGTAGTCCTGGCCAACCCAGTTGATGACCTCGGCGAGCATCGCCGCCGTGATCGCTGCGCGCTTGTCGAACTTCATGACCCGTGCGAGGCCGTAGACGGCCGCCGCGAGCACCACGTGGATCATCGGCGCGAACACGTGCGCCAGGGACAGCGTGTCGTATCCGGTGACGTGCTGGAACCAGGCCGAGACGAGGAAGAAGCTGGGCCACTCGCTGTAGATGTCGACGCCGCTCGGTGCCAGTCGGTTCAGATCCAGAACGAACTCCGTGACGGCGACGTGCTTGTACGTCCAGTCGTAGATCGGAGCGGACGTGACGAGCGTGACGGTGAATCGCTGCACCACGATGGCCAGGCCGATGGCAACCACCATGGTGCGAAGCTGATGACGCCGCAACGCGATCAGGAACGCCGCCATGACCAGGACCATGCACAGCACCAGTCCGGGGCCGGTTCCGGCGGTCAACAGCCCGAACTGCGAGTACGTCGCGCGCTCGAGACCCGGCAACAGCGGCAGCCACAGGAAGAACGCCAACGCCAGAATCAGGCCGGCGACGTTGCGTCGCAACGTCTCGCGATCGGTCAGCGCGAACCGCACGTGGGCGAGGGCGGACGCTCGCGACGACGGAGCGACGACCTCACGTGCCCGCGAGATCCACACCGGCAGGTCGGGACGGCCGTGCTTGCGGTACCAGAGCAGCGACGACCCGATCAGGGCCAGACACAGCCACAACGTCCACATCCGGGGCGACCAGCGGTAGCCCCACATCGCCGCCGACACCATCAGGGTCACCACCGAGATGCTCAGAATCGGCAGGGCGGCAGGAACCGCGGTGCGAGGAATACGAACCCAGGACAGGATCGCGGCCCCGGGTCCGAAGAACAGCAGGACCGTCAGAAGCACGACGCGAACCAGTGTCGGCAGCGCGATCATGGAGGTCAGACCGGACAGCGCGGCGAGAACACTGATGTCGGCGTAGCGCAGTCGGCTACCTGCGCGCCGCCGTGTTCCTGCAGCGGAGTCGGTGGTGCCGACGGGCCAGTCGACGGTCCAATCGGACGGAACGAACAGCTTGTGCCGCAGATCCGCGATGGACCGGTATCCGGAATCAGTCGAGGACTGGGTCACGGTTCACCCCCGCCAGAGGAGTGCGTTCGCGACCTTCGCGCCTGCTGCGCCGGATGGCCGCGGGGCCTTTGGCGATGGACAGCAGTTCCATCCGGCCGATGCCGTCGGGAAGGTCGGCAGCGAGATCGTCGGGAGGGGAGGCGACCTTGCTCATCTTGGCGGACAACCGAATCGCACTGCCGAGTCGGCGGACGGCCACCGTGGCGGCCAACATAGCCGATCTGCGGTCGGTGGCGACCGTGTACAGCCACGCGCCGAGTCCGAGTCCGTATCCGCGGGCCTGTACCGCCAACGCCTCCGAATCGGCGCGATGACGGTGCCACACGATGGCGGCGGGCTCGTAGACCAGCTTGTCGCCGGCCATCAGCACTCGGAAGAACATGTCGAGGTCCTCACCGCCGTTGGTCGGAGATCCCACTCCCAACGCCTCGTCGAATCCTCCCAGGTCGAACATCCGTCCGCGGTCGACGGCGAAATTGGCTCCGGTCCCGTACATCCCGACCTGGAACGGAAACAGCGGCACGTCGGCCGGCGGATTCTTGAGGTCGTAGACCCGAGGAGTCACCGAACTCGCCCACCCGACGCGGCGATCGAAGTACGCCTGCGCCTGCGTTCGGATCTCGCCACTGGGCACGATGCCGGACACGCACGTCACCCGATCGGCCCGCCCGAAACCGCGCGCGATGCTCCGCAACCACCTCGCATCCACGGCGACGTCGTCGTCGGTGAAGGCGACGATGTCGTGTCGGGCCGCCCGCAACCCCGTGTTCCTTGCCCTCGACAGTCCCGCCGTCGGCTCGGACACGACGCGAACGCGGGGGTCGCCCAGCCCGCGAACGTACTGCTGCGTGGCATCGGTCGGGGACGCGTTGTCGACGACGACCACCTCGAAGTCGGGGTAGTCCAGAGCGGACACCGACGCCAGCGCGCCCTTCAAGTGCTCGACTCGGTCGCGGGTGCAGATCACCACGGTGATCGGCGGCAGCGTCCCATCGGGGTCGGGCAGCGCGTCGGGCATCGGAACTTGCGCGAGCGACATCGCAGCCCGTCGCACGTCGTGTGCCGCGACCGCGCCGTCGACGACATCGAGTTCGACGAAGCCCAGCGGGTCGAGTCCGCGTCGGATCAACAGTCGGGCACGGCGGTAACCGTCGGAATCGTCGAGGGCGAGAAACTCCGGAAGATCCTGCTCCAGGTCGATGTCACCGATCCACACGGCACCGTCCCATTCGGGAGCCTGGTGTCTGGGGAGCGCGGGAGGTAACACGGGGATGGTCCTTTCGGGGTGACACGTACGGGCAAGTGCAGCTCGGTCTCAGTCGGTGCGGTACCGCACCCAGTCGACCGACATCGTCGCCGGAAACGGAGTGGAGTTGTCGGTGGGACCTGGCCAGTCGCCGGCGACCGCGACGTTGAACAGCAGGAAGAACGGCTTGTCGAAGACCCAGTAATCGTCGCCTCCGATCAGGTCGTCCGGAGTGACGGTGGCCAAGGTGGTGCCGTCGATACCGGTGGTCACGCGACCTGGCGACCGCTCGACCCAGTAGGTGTGGAAGTTCTCGGACAGCGGCTCCGGCGGAATGCCGCCCGCGTCCACTTTCTGGCTCGTCAACGAATCGGGTTGGGGGGCATGGATTCCGGTGTGGTACTGGTCGGCCTGGTTCAGCGTCTCCATGATGTCGATCTCGCCGGACAGCGGCCAGCCGACGGAGTCCAGGTCGGTACCGAGCATCCAGAAAGCCGGATGCAGTCCGGCTCCGGCCGGCATCTTGATCCGAGCCTCGACGCGGCCGTAGGTGAACTCGAACTTGTCCTTGGTGGTCACCCGGGCCGAGGTGTACCCGTCACCGTTGCGCATCGCGTTGACGACCATGTGGCCGTCACCGTCGAGAGACGAGTTCTCGGTCGAATCGGTGTAATTCTGCTTTTCGTTGTTGCCCCAACCGGTCTGTCCCACGTCGTGACTCCAGCGGTCGTCTGACACGGCGTCGCCCGCCGTCCCCGAGAAGTCGTCGTAGACGGTGAATCCGGGCTTGGCGGCGGCAGTGTTGGACGCCGACGTCGTGGAACTCGCGTCGACGGTGCCTCCAGCGGTGGAGTCGGGATCGATGTCGGCTCCGTCCGAGCGCTGAGAAAGCCCGTAGACCGTGCCTGCCACGACCAGACCGAGCACGATCAGGAACGCCAGAACGGACGGCCACCGCCGTCGGGAAGGCTCGACGATGAGTCCGGTTCCGGGAAGCCGCGAAACCTCGACGGTCCCCGCGCCGGACTCTCGGCTGGACGCGGCGTGACGACTCACGCGGTCTCGTCGCCGGTCTTCGGTACCCGCGTCGCCTTGAACTGCGACACCGACAGTACGACTATGCCCACGAGGAGCGCATAGGTGGCGATGCGTTCCATGGAGCCGATACCGAGTCCGAACTCGTGACCGCTCATGTAGGCGAAGTAGCCGGCCAGCCCGACGGCTCCGAGCGCGGTGACCACGACGCGGATGGGGCGTCGCAGGCTTCCGTGCCCACCCGCGATGACGAGGCCGAAGTTTCCGAACACGAAGAACACGGTGGCCCCGAACGAGTGGATCGGGTAGTTCACGCCCTGGTTGACGACGCCTGCGGTGATGGCACCGGCACCTGCGACGACGAAGAACGAGGCGGCTCTGCCGTCGATTCGGCGGACGATGTACCAGGATCCGCCCACAGCTGCGATCGCCACGCCGAACAGCACCATCGACGCGTTGAGCAGAACGTAGAGCTCGCTGCACGGCCAGTTGCCGGCGGGCCCGCAGAACGGGATGCCGAGCTCGCTGATGTAGTTGTTCCGGTAGCTGTAGAGCCCGCGCCACGTGGCCGAGACGATGTACTCGACGAGGACGAATTGCACCACCGACAGGCCGGCCCACCGAGCGACATGGGCGACGAAACTCGAGCGCGCGGGCGCGACGGTGTTCGACGTCGGCCGGTTCGCATCGGGTTTCGTGGGGCGTTTCGCTTCGGTGGTCATGCGGTCTTCTCCTGAGGGGCGAGCAATGCGAGGGGGTCTGCCGCTACGAGATCGAGTGCGGCCTGCACGGTGTGGCTGTCGAAAACATTGTCGTGGAACGACGCCGAGACGAAGACGACCGAACCGATGGTCTCCATCGTGATCATCACCGACTCCGGTCGACCCGGATCGGCGATCACGAAGAAGGCGCGGTCGGCGGGCTCGGCCAACCAGGAGACCGGCTCCAGCTGCCTGACTCTACCGACATCGGAGTACATGAGCTTGACCTTGGGCCGGACCGGTACGCGGTCGTCGAACACACCGGACACGGCCCGGTGCTCTCGCTTGTACTTGATGGTGCTGATCGTCGCCGACGCGATGGGACGGCCCTTGGCGATGGCACCGGCCAGTGCGTCGTTCACGTCCCCGGCCGAGGTGGGATCGATGTCGGTGAAGCCGATCCCGGCCGCGAAGTTGCCGAGCACCACGGACGACGGCGGAAGGTATCGCCTGCAGTCGAACAGGAAGGCAGCAGAACGATCGAGGGGGAACGACGTGCGGGCGAAGGCCGAGGCCACCGCAGCGCACATCACCGCGCTGACGCTCGCGCCGGGCAGATGGGATTCCCGCCACCGCCGGATCGCGTCGGTGGTACCGAGCCGGGTCACCGCGGTGGCCACCGCGGCCGAGGGTGCCCACGGCCGAAATGCCGTCGGCGACGGGGTGTCGGGTGCGGCGGCCGAGGTGGCGGACTCGGGGTTCGAGCCGGGGCGTACGCGGTCGTAGATCGTGTCGACGACTTTCCTGGGATTGCGAACGACCCAGCGCAGCAGGGCCTTTCGAAGAGGATGGCCGTCGACGGCACGGTCGGCCCACGCTGGAAGCGGTGCATCCGGACGCGCGTCGGCCAGGTACGCGAACAGGTCGACCGGCAACAGAGCGTCGCCGAGACCGTGATTGAGATCGAGGAACAGGTAGCGACCGGCCAGACGCATCCGAAGAGGAATCCCGGGCGTGGACGCGTGCGAGAACTCGGTGAGTTCCTTGGCCAGTTGCTCGTGACCCACGGCCGGTCCATCGGCGATGTGCTCGAGCACCCGCTCCGGTTCGTAGACCCAGCCCGCCGAGGACTGGTCGGCGCGCAGGCCCAGCCGTGTGGCAGGACCGATCGAGGCCAGCGCGAGTACGCGGCTCTGCACCCGGGCGAGATCGCCGAAGTCCGCCGGTCCCAGGACGGTCACGATGCGCGAATCGGACCGCAGCATGTCCAACGAGCTGGCGCGATAGGTCTGAGTCATGGTGCCGTCCTGTGTTGAGCATGGACCGGAATACGGCGCGGTGACGGATCGTCGAGCGGCGGTGGACCGTCCTGGCGCTCACGTGGATGCGGTTCACGGTGCCGAGGTCCACCGTCTCGGGGTTGTCGGTGACGCGATCGAGGCGATCCGGCGTCGTGATCGTCGATCGGCCCGCGAGGTCCGGGGGAGTCCGACGGACCCGGGTTCTCACCGGACTCGCCGTTGCTGCCTGCGGACAGTTCACGAATCCAGCGAACGAGCGGCACGATCAGGACGACGGCACCGAACGCCTCGGCGGCGAGGTACGCCCAGCCGACGGCAGCGATGCCCATGGACGACGACAGTGCCACCGAGCCGCCGATGATGATCGAGGTGGCCACCACCTGCACGATCACGGCCAGTCGCATGCGTCGACGGACGCGGGCCAGACCGTCGTACAGCGAACCGACGACGGACAGTGGGATGGTGAGCGCGGCCAGCTGCACGATGATGGTGCCCTGATCGCGGTAGCCCTGGCCGATCAATCCGAGGCCGAACGGCGCGATGAACGCGAGAAAGATCGACCCGCCCAGTGCGACGATGCACACGAGCGTCATGAACCGCTTGGTCAGGCGGTGGAACTGCGCGGGGTGTGCCGCCACCTCGGCCACGTACGGTCCGATCAGAACGCTGATCAGGATGTAGAGGGCGCTGACGATCGACCAGGTGAGGGAGAAGTACGCGTTCTCCTCGGCACCGAGGGTGGCAACGACGATCATCGGCACGAGCAGCGGAGCGAGCGAGCCGAGAGCGGTGATGCCGTATGCCGAACCGAAGTAGGCCCACATCTCGCGTCTTGGCGGAAGGTCCGGCTTGCCGGCGTACCGCTGTTCGGTCCGGACGTTCTTCATGATCGCGCGCAGGACGAAGATCGACGCCACGACGGCGGGGACCGCCCAGGCGGAAATGATCGAGGTACTGCGCTCGGTCGCGAAGAGGGCCAACAGCAGCACGAACTTGGCGACGGCGTGGAAGACGTTCTTGGCGGCCGCCCAACGTGCGACGCCCAGGCCGGATGAGGTCTGATCCTGCAGCGCGAACACCGCGAGCACCGCGACGAAGAACGGGAACGACACGATCTCGGCAGTGCTGGTGAACATCTCGTCCACCGGCGCGACCAGCAGGAAGCCGCCGCCGAGCACGAACGCGAATGCGGTGACGGTGAGGTAGCCGCGCACGATGAACGACTTGGCCAACCGACCCGAGATCGGCAGGAATCGCTCGTACATCGAACCGAGGCTCAGATTGGACAGCGTCGAGAGCATCACCGCCGAGGTGATGACGGCCGACGCGCTGCCCACTTCGGCAACGGGATACAGCCGACCGGCTGCGGCCCAGAACAGCAGGCCGAGAGCGCCGGTGATGGCCGTCGAGAGCATCAGGGCCATCGAATTGAGCGCGAGATTGCGATCGGAGGCCTTCGAGCCCGGTCCGCTCTCGGGTTGCGGTCGTTCGACGACGTCGGCGATCGGGGAAACGTCGACCGAGTGCACGGCATCGTGCCGAGGTACGGTCGGCACCGGCATCGTCGGGCTGTTCATCAGACCCAGGTCGAACCGAGCCGGTTCGACCGGATACCACCGAAGTTGTTCGAGCTGTTCGTGCTTGGGCGGCAGGATCCTGGGAGCGCGGTGCTTCACAATCGAACCTTCCCCACCGGCACGGGCGGCGACGGGGCGGCGATCTCGACGTCGAAGGCAGCAGAGGCGGCCGTCACCAGTTCGGCTCGTACGTTCTCGCGCAGATCGCGACCGTAGAGCGAGTGATCACCGGAGTCGAAGGAGGTGACAGTGGGTACCGACGATCGACGCTGAAGTCGGCGCATTCCCTCCGGGCCCCGATTGGTCTCGAACCAGGTGGTGTCGCTGGGGGAGAGCAGAACCCGCGTCTGCACCTGACGGTCGCTGAGAATGCGCAACGAGATCTCGGGAACCTGGATCAATCCGCGCCGTCCGAGCCAGATCCACAGCGCGTACGGAATCCGCGGCTGCAGTGCATTCTTGGTCCGCACACCCCAGTGGTGGAGACGGTCGAGTGCGCGCGCCTTCAGTCCCGTTTCCTCGATGTGCATCGAGGAACGCTTGACGAATTCGAGACGACGAGTGGTCCAGTCCAGGGTGTTGAGCAGTACTGCGGCCCGAACCCCCAGTTCCCTGGCGGCGAAGCTGGAATACCATGAGCCCGAGCACATTCCGGCAACCATGACGTTGTCCGGAGTGGTACCCGACTGCCGGACAGCGGTGAGCGCGTCCTCGTTGCCTTCGTCGCTGTAGAGCCGGGTCAACTCCCCATCGGACACGATTCCGCTCTCGCCGGTGCCGCGTCGATCGAAACGCACCGTGGAGACTCCGAAGCGGGGCAGCAGCCGCGCCAGCTCCACCCACATGCGGACCGGACCGACGCGGTGCTCGTTGGCAGTGGGGTACAGCACCACGGTCGGTCCGCCTGCGCGGCATCGATCCGAGGTGGACCGAATCGCGAAAAGCTGCTGTGCGCCCAGGTATTCGATGTTCTCGTGGATTCCGTCGACCACGGACGTCGAGCTATGCTGCAGCTCGATCTCTCGTGCGCGCTCGACCGGAAATCTCGATGCCGTCCACGTCGCGAGGTAGGCGATGTCGGCCGTCGGGATGATGACCTCGAAATCGCTCGGCTCGAGAAAGTCGTCGTGAGCGGTCAACGTGTGTTCCTGAGCCGCGAGAGTCTCGACCAGCTTGCGTACCGGCTTCGTATCGCCTCGCTCGGCGCGGGTGGCGACGAGCACCGGCGCGTCGGTGCTCGTCTTCGCGGCGTCCAGTGCGGAGAAGTCCGCGGCCGAATCGGGATGCAGCACAGCGCCGATGATCGACACCCTGGGATCGGTGTCGGAGTCGGTGGTGACGCTCACCGAATACAGCGCGCGCTGTTCGTGCAGATACGACCGCCCTTTGACGACCGGATCCCACAGGGTCAACGCGGTCAGTGGCCCGCACTCCGCGGCGACCGAACACGCCAACAAGGCACCGACGCGCAGACCGACGAGGCCGACCTCGCTCACCCCGCAACCTCGAACGTAGTCGACGGCCTCGACGATGCTCCGCCGCCAGTGCTCGACTGCGCCGGGCTGATCCTGATCACCCCACGAATCGCCGGTGCCGCGGTAGTCGAACCGCAGCACCAGAAGTCCCTGCTCACAGAGCTTCTGCGCAAGCAGGGTCATACCGCGATACGAATCGACCTGCTCCTTGCCGAGCGGCGGGCACAGGACGACGCCGCCGCGTGCCCGACCGCCGGACGGCACGTGGACGGCACCGAACAGCGGCGAATCGGACGGGCCGAACCACGTCGGGTACTTGCCGCCCGCCGTACGCGGAGAGGACTCGGCGGGAACTGAGCCGATGCGCCGAGGAGCGGTGCGGGAGCTGTTCACAGATTTGGTCCTTCGTGTACGTACACGGGTGAAGCGGGAACGATCAGTTGCGCAGTGCGGCAGGCCAGCCCGATCGATCGAGTCCGTGGGTGCGGAGCATCGCCAGTGCGATGCGTTCCATGCCGAAACCGACGCACGCGCTGTGGGCGGGTTCACCGTCGACGGTCTCGATGCCGAAGGTGTGCCCGAAGTGATCACGGTGGCAGTTGCACGAGACGACCGCGGTGCCCTCGTCGAGATCTCCGTAGAGCTTGACGACCAGTTCGGTCTTGAGGTTCTCGTTGCGCTGGTTCGCCGCGAGCATGCGTCCGGCGCGACCGAAGAACGGATCGTTGGCGATGACCGCCTCGGCTTCCAGTCCCAGATCCGCCAGCACCTGGAGCCCGCGCGGTACCCAGCGTTCGCGGTGTGCCACTGCTTCGTCGGGGGTGCCGACTCGGACGAACTCGTGCATCCGAAATGCCTGCATCCGAGCCGGATCCACGGCGGGCTCGTGCCGGAAGCAGTAGCCGTAGATGTCCATCAGCGTGCCCTCTTCGGGCAGCGTGCCGGTGAGCATCGAGTACGACGGGTGGCACGCAGCCGAGACCAGCATGGTGCCCGCGGACTGGAGGAAGTGATCCCAGTCCTTGCCGTCGGACCGCTCGGCCAACAATTCCGCGTGGGCCTTGTTGTCGCCCTCGAACGTGTTGATCGCACCGGTGAGGTTGGGGAACGACGCGATGTAGTCGGTGCGCTCGAACGCTTCTCGCGGAAAGACCGGAGCGAATCGAAACCTGGTGGCCTGACGGCCGTGTTCGGCGACCCCGGCCGCGGTGACTCTGGCGTCGACGAACTCGATGATGTCCTCGAATTCGCCACTGCGCCCGTACAATCCGGGAATCGAACTGGGTACCAACAAGCCGGCGTCGATGAGCTCGGCGCGGAAAGCTGCTCGGGCGGAGTCGAGTTCGCTGATCTCTGTCTCCGGTGCGGAATGCGTGGTAGTCATCACTTGCCCTTGTAGACGAGGGAGAGCTGAGCGTTGTGACCCAGAATGCGTTCGTTGCTGACCATGATCGCGGACCCGTGTGCATCACGAAGATGACGGCCGATGCTCATCTCGCCGCCCTGTCGGTAGCCGGAGATGCCACAGATCTGCAGAGCCTTGCCGACGATGTCGATGACGAGCGAGGACGCGGTGACCTTCACGTTGTTGATCTTGAGCGCGAAACCGATGGCTCCGAGCTCCGCGGGGCTGTCGGCGATCGCCTCGAACTTGGCTGCGGCACCGAACACCGTGTCCACCAACTGCTCGTGCACCACCATCAGCTCCGCGAGACGCAGCGCGCTCGGCGGCGGCGTTCCCGGAGTTTTGCGTGCGGCCTTCTGCACCGACTTGCGGGCCTTGGTGACCGCGGCATCGGCGATACCGAGCCACGCGGATCCCCACAGCACGTGCGCCACCGGGAGCATGGTCTGAGCGGAGATGTCGCCGTAGTTGTCGCCGAGGATGTTCGACGTCGTCGTGCGTGCCTCCAGCATGAAGCCGGGACTGCAGGTGCCACGGAAGCCGAGGGTGTCCCAGGTGCCGGTCTCGACCAGCGTCACGTCGGGCTTCTCGCACACCACGAGCACCTGATCGCTCGGCGGGCTGTCCACGCTGCGCCGCGCCGTCGCCAACACGATCTGTGCGTACTCGCCGTAGGAGATGACCGGTGCGTTCTTGCTGAGCGTGATCTGCTCGCCGTCGTACTCCACCGCACAGCTGCTCGAGCGAACGTCGCCGCCGATGTTGATCTCGGTGGTGGCAGACGCCACCAGTATGCGATCGGTCACGATGCGACGCTGCAGGTCTGCCATCGCGTCGGACTTGCCGTGGCGGACGATGCTGAGCACCTGCGACTGGTGCATCACGAAGATCATCGCCGTCGATGCGCACTCGGCACCGAGAGCACGCGAGATCCGCGCTATGTCGGTCAGTGTTGCCCCGCCTCCGCCGAACTCCCGCGGAATTCCGACCCCGAGCAAGCCGGCGTCGCGCAGCGCATCCACCGATTCGGTGGGAAAACGGGCATCGCGGTCGACCTCGTCGGCATAGGTTCGCAGCACGGCCAGCACGTCGGTGATCGACTGGTCGATCGAGCTCTCGTAGACGGTGGTCATGGCCTCAGTCCGTCAGCTGGGCGATGGCCGCGGCGATCGCGTTGATGCTGCCGAACGTCGACTTCTGCAGCATCGTGTCGGGGAATTCGACGTCGAATTCGTCCTCGAGCGCGATCATCACGTTGACGCTGGCATGCGAGGTGAGGCCGCTGTCGTAGAGATCGGCAGCCTCGTCGATGCCCTCCACGGGGACCGGCAGTTTTCCGAATTTCTCCAGAACGGTTCGCACTCGAACCACGTCGTGAGCATTGAGCGTCTGCATCGAAACCTCCACCGATCGCGTTAACCACGAGACCGGACGGCCTCGTCGTCGACTCAGGGTCGGCTGGCTGTGCGCCTTTTCGACCCAAAGTCTCCCCAGACCCCTCCAAACAATATCGTAGATTGTTTAGTAGCGTTACCGGGATGCCCGCATCGGGTTCGAGGACCGCCGTACACTTCGAGTGGAGCGGGGGCTCGTACGGACGCCGGATCCGGCGTCGAAACACAATCTGCGAAGGACTGTCTGGTCTATGGGTGGCGTCTGCGGGGTGTCAGTGGGTACCGGTGCCGTGCGCATCGCGTACATCGCCGACGGCCGCCGCGTCGAGGACTCCATCGACGCAGAGGGCGCACACGACCTGCTGCCGGGCAAGCTCGTCGACCTCGGACCGTTCGAGGACATCGTGCTCGCCGGGTGGGACACCGCAGCCGTGACGGCGCTGCTGGAGACCCTCGGTGACGGCACCGTGCCGAAAGCCCGCATGGTCGAGGAGTCCCGCGCCCTTCTCGCCTACGCCCGCACCGTTCCGGAACTGGCCGACAAGGACTACGTCCTGGTCGTCGACCTGGGCAAGAAGGGACTCTCGGCCACCGCACTCGACGTCGCAGGCGAGTACGTCGAGTGGACCGCACGCACCGTCGACATCAGCGGCGACCGCTTCGACGAAGTGGTCCGAGGCATCGTGATGGCGAAGGGAATTCTGCCGGCTCCGGTCGGACCCGAGGGCGACCAGGAGTACCAGGCCTTCTTCCGGGAACTGAAGGAACTGGTGAGCTCGTCGGTGGGCGTCAGGGCCCCCAACCGCGGGCCGATGTTGCTCAGCCGAAAGGAGTTCGAGCGAGAGATCACTCCGCTGGTCTCCGACGCCTTGGACTGGGCCTCCAAGCAGGCACCCGACGCGGTACTGCTGATCGGCGGCGGTGCAGCCATTCCCGCAGTGCGCACCATCATCGAAGACAAGTGGAACGTCCCGGTCCACGTGCCAGACGCCCCTGCGATGGCCGTCGCCAAAGGCGCAGCACTCGACGAACGACCCGCCCGAGCCTCGCTCGACGCCGATGTGGGAACAATCACTGTTCCGGACGACGCGTCGGAACTGCTCGATGCACCCGAGGCGCTCGCCGCTCCCGACACCCTCGATGCACCGGACACCTTCGTCCTCGACCCCGTCGAGGAGTGGATGGTCGACGGCCTGACCGTCGACCAACTCGCGACCGAGGACCTGACGATCCCGTCGACCACCTTCGAGACCGACCTTCTCGAACCCGTACCCCTCCAGCCCGAGGTCTCGGAACCGGCTGTACCCGAGCCCGGCGTCGTTGCCGAGCCGGTACGCCGCGGCCGCCGCACCTGGTCGATTCGTGACGCGTCCGTACTCGCCGCTGTGAGCGTGCTGATCGTCGCGATTGTGGGACTGGTGTTCACCCGAGGAAACACGCCGCCACCCACCCCGCTGATCGACCAGCAGATTCCCTTCGATTCCACGTTCGCCGCGGCCCTTTCCGCCGCCGCGGGTCCCGCCGACGAGGCCGCGCCGGGCCCCGTCGAATTGCCTGTCCTCGGGCCCGCTCGACTGTCCGACGCGGACCTGTACGAGCGTGCCTTCAGCTACGACGGCGAGATGTACCAACCGGTCGTCGATCCGGAGCTGCCGGAATAGACCGAGGGTCTCGTTCGCGCGGGCCGCTCGGGGAACGCGACCGGTTCCGTCACGCGCGGGTGCGCAGCCCACTGGGGCGCGCGCCCCGCCGATTCGTCCGAAGCGGTAGCCTGGCGCTCTGGACGGGGTGTACCGCGTCCGAGAAACATTGTCGATCGAAGTGAGGCCTGACGCGTGACTGTGCTGCTTGGGGTGTCCATGGGGACCCGAGCCGTGCGCACGGCGCAGCCCCGAGCCGAGCAGTTCGGGGCACCGGTCGCCGATCCTTCCGGCCTGGTCAGCGACATCGACCGGCCGCTGTTCTTCCGCAACGAACTCATCGACAGCGTCGGCGGGGACCTTCCGCATCTGGCCGCCGAATCGATCGGTGCGGCAGCCGAAACCGAGCCCGAACTCGCCACCGGCGTGGCCTACCGTGACCCCCGTCAGGCCGACGCCCTGCATGCTGCCCTCAGCGGTGCGCACCTGCACAACTATCACCTGGTCCACGAGGTGGAAGCTGTCGTCGAGTACCTGGCGGCGACCGGTGAAGCCCGCAACTGCAGTTCCGTGGCCCTGTTCGACCTCGGAAGTTCCGGACTGACCGTCAGCGTCGTGGACCTGGTTCAGCGCACCGTCGTCGCCTCGCAGCGATCCGGTGAGTACAGCGGAGATCTGATCGACGCCTACGTCCGCAACAATCAGCTCCAACGCCTCGGCAAGCAGTCGACCGACCCGGACATGGCGCTGTTCGAGAAGCGCTGCCGAATCGCCAAGGAACGCCTGTCCACCCAGGACGCGGTGTGCCTGCCCGATGCGAGCGGGATGATCCTGCTCTCCCGTGAGAACTTCGAGCTGCTCATCACCGACCTGCTCGACGAGGCCATCGAGTTCGCTCGCGAGGTGATGATCGGGGCCAACGTTCCCATCGACGCCGTCGTGCTGATCGGCGGCGGCGCACGCATGCCGATCGTGCAGCAACGCGTCGGACCGCTGCTCGAACTGCCGTCGATCGTGCCGACCGAGCCCGAGACCGTCGCGGCACGTGGGGCCGCACTGACGGCACGGCCGCATTCGCGCACGCGAACCGGAACCCGACGATCACCGGACGCTCGTCGGCCGGTGGAGTCCGCCGCACCGATCGCACCCACGTCGCAGGTACGCGCGGAACCTGCTCCGGTGCCACCTCCGCTGCCCGCTCCGGTCCGGCCGGTCCCGGCTCGCGCCGATTCCCAGCACGCCGCGCCGGCCGCACCAGCGCCAGGGCCCACTGCAGCGCGTCCCGTCCCCGCCCGTCCCTGGATCGCGGCGGCACCGATCGGCGAGGGCTCGAAGTCTCAGGACACGGTGTCCGATATCCCGGTGTCCGATGTCCCGGCCGAGCCGATCGAAACGGTGGAGGGTTTCGCGTCCTCGAGATTCACCGACTCGTCGGAGTCCGGTGCAGTCGAAACGGTTTCGGACACGACACCGGTAGTGGAAGATGTTCTCGACGACCACGTGCAGGGGGCGCGGGTCGACGGGGAGGTCGTTGCGTTGAGTACGAACACGGGGGATTCGTCTGCCGAGGGCTCTGTTGCTCAGTCCGAGGCAACCGACGACGGCAAGCCGGTTCCGTTCCAGCTGAAGAACGTCTACTGGCTCGACGCCGATTACGACGACGACGATGGCGAGGACGATCGCACCCGGGCTCGGCGCAGGCTTCGCACCGGAGGTGTTCTCGCGCTGGGTCTTGCGTCGGTGGTGGGCGTCTCCGCGTTCATGCTCACTCAACAGAACACACCGCAGGTGGTCGACACCTCGGTCAGTCGCACCCAGGCCGAGGTGCCGGCGGTCACCACGACGGTGCCCACGTCCGTGGCGCCGGCTCCGGTGTTGCCGCCGCCCGCACCGGAGACCACCGTCGCACCGACCACGGTGCCGCCGGAGACCGAGGTCTACCAGGAGCCGTGGACGCCGGAGCCGACGACGACCACGTCCGAGCCCGCACCGCCGCCGCCCGTCGAGTCCGTTCCTCCGACGACGACGCAGCAGCCGCCGCCGCTGATCCCGGGTTTCCCGGACTTCACGTTGCCGGTGTTCCCGCCGGTCGCTCCTCCCGCTCCCTGATCGAACTCACTTGTCCGCGTGCTTGTTTCGCGGTCGGATGTGCTCGAAGATCAGGATGGTCTCGGTGGCGGCCACGGCCGGGTCGGCACTGAGATTCTCGACGACGAAGTCGCGCAGAGTGGCGGTGTCGACGGTCGCCACATGCACCAGGAAGTCGTCCGCACCGGCAATGAAGTAGATGTTCAGCGTCTCCTTCCGCGAGGCGATCTTCGATCCGAATTCGCTGATGCGGCGTCGAGCATCTGCTTGCAGCCGCACCGAGATCATGGCCTGGATGCCCTGGCCGAGAGCCTCGGGGTCGATGTCGGCGTGAAAGCCGCGGATGACACCGCGTTCGACGAGGGCGCGAACCCGGGCCAGTGCGGTGGACGGAGCGATACCGGCCGCCGCGGCGAGCGCGTTGTTGGGTGTGCGGGCGTCGCGGCGGAGTTCGTCGAGCAGGATGTGGTCGATTCGGTCCAGGGGGACCGGCCGAACATCGTTCGGCTGCGCACTCTCCTCGACCCCCTCGAATGAACTATTGCGTGCCATTTCTCGACTGTACAGAATTATGTTCACTTCCGTTGCGTCGATTTCGTAGATAATTCATAGTTGGCCTACACGGATGGAGCCTCGGCTTCACGTCACCCACCACCGAGGAGGCCGCCATGAAGATCGGAATTCCACGCGAGATCAAGAACCACGAATACCGGGTGGCCATCACCCCGGCGGGCGTGCACGAACTGGTCTCGCGAGGACACGAAGTGATCGTCGAAACCGAGGCAGGGGCCGGATCGTCGTTCACCGACACCGACTACAAGGCCGCCGGTGCGCAGATCCTCACCGATGTCGACGAGGTCTGGGAGACGGCCGACCTGCTGCTCAAGGTCAAAGAGCCCATCGCCGAGGAGTATTCACGCTTGCGCAAGGGGCAGGTGCTGTTCACCTACCTGCATCTCGCCGCATCGAAGGAATGCACCGACGCGCTCCTGGAGTCGGGTACCACAGCCATCGCCTACGAAACCGTCACTGCGGCAGACGGTTCCCTGCCGTTGCTCGCACCGATGAGTGAGGTTGCCGGACGCCTCGCGCCCCAGGCCGGTGCCTACCACCTGATGTCGAGCGAAGGCGGACGTGGAGTTCTCATGGGCGGAGTTCCCGGAGTGCGGCCCGCCAACGTCGTCGTCATCGGAGCTGGCGTTTCCGGAAAGAACGCCACTGCAATCGCTTTCGGCATGCACGCCGACGTCACCGTGCTCGATCTCGATGTGAAGGCGCTGCGCGCCATCGACGATCAGTACCGCGGGGCCGTCAAGACGCTGGTGTCGAACGCCTACGAACTCGAACAGGCCGTTCTGGCAGCAGATCTCGTCATCGGTGCCGTACTGGTGCCCGGCGCGAAAGCACCGAAGCTCGTGTCCAACAGTCTGGTTCAGCGTATGAAGCCGGGTTCGGTTCTGGTCGACATCGCCATCGATCAGGGTGGCTGCTTCGAGGATTCGCACGCAACCACGCACGCCGATCCCACGTACAAGGTGCACGATTCGGTGTTCTACTGCGTCGCCAACATGCCCGGTGCCGTACCGCGCACCTCCACCTACGCGCTCACCAACGCCACCCTGCCGTACGTCGTCGCCCTCGCCGACAAGGGTTGGGAAGCTGCATGCGAGGCGGACCCGGGGCTGAAGGCGGGACTGAGCACGCACAACGGCGCCCTGCTCTCGGAAACCGTCGCGGCCGCTTTCGCCTGAGGAGCGGCTGCGCCGCACGTGCACGGAAATTCGTAGCCCACTACGAACTTCTGCTCACATGGGGCGAAGCCCCTCTACGCACTGTGGCGGCCGGAGCGCCGGGTCTTGCGGGTTGGTACCGCGGCCCGGCGCTCTGCTCGGTTCGAGGTTCCTACGACGGTGATCGGCCGCGCCAACAGCACAGCGATCGCCGTGGTCAGCGGAACCGACAACGCCAGCGCAACACCGCCCACCGCGGACCGAACGATCTCGATGGCCACCGAATCGCCGGTGAGTACGTCCTGGATGGACCGGTCGGCGACGCTGAAGAGCAGCAGCAGCGGCAGCGCACCACCGGCATAGGCGAGCACGAGCGTGTAGACCGTGCTGGCGATGTGGTCACGCCCCACCCGCATCGTGGCGGTGAAGATCTCGCGCCGCGACGCCGTCTCGTCCACCGAGGCGAGCTCGAAGGCGGCCGAGGCCTGCGTGATCGTCACGTCGTTGAGCACTCCGAGCGAGCCGATGATGAAGCCGGCCAACAGCAGGCCGGTGACGCTGACGTTGCCGATGTACGTCTGTACGGCGGTGTTCTGTTCCTCGGACAACCCGGTCAGGTGGGTCATACGGATGGCGACGTAGGACAGCACCGCCGCCACCGCCATGGAGGTCAGAGTGCCCAGCAGCGCCGAGCTGGTGCGCAGATTCACCCCGTGCGCCAGATACAGCACGGCGTAGAGGATCACCGCCCCGGCGACGAGGGCGACCGGAATGGCGGGTGCACCGTCGAGCAGGGCGGGCAGCATGAACACCACCAGCACGGCGAACGCGATGAGCAGCCCGACCAGTGCACGGAATCCCCGCCAGCGCGCGACGACACAGATGACCACGGCGAACACACCGACGATCAGCGCCAGCGGCAGTCCGCGGGAGTAGTCGTTGAAGGAGTAGCGGACTCCACCGGCGGGGTCGGTCTGCACGACCAGCCGGATGTCCTCACCGGCGCTCAGGGTCGGTTGGCCGGGCCCGGGCGCGATTTCGAGTACCGTGCGCTTGCCTGCGTCGGCACCGGTGGTGATGTCGACGATGCTGCGCTGACACTCGTACGAGTCGTTGACCGCAGGCGTCGGGTCGCCTGTGAACGCCCGGCCTGCGTCGGGACTTCCGCACGGCCCGATGCTCTGCGAGGTGATGGTGCCTGCCTCGGTGGACACCGCGCCACCGCCTGCGGTCTGGAACGGCAGCGGGATGTCGATGCTCTGCTGGCTGGGCCACAGAGCGATGGCCCCGCCGATCACGGCGATGGCTATGGCGACCAGCAGTCCGACGACGACCTTGGCCGCCACCGGTCCCAACGGCACCGGTGAGTCGCTGTGGCCGTGACCGTGACCATGACCCACATGAGATCCGAGGCTCGGTTTACTGCCGTCGGAAGGACTGCCGTGTGATTCCACGGTGTCAGGCTAGTGGCCGATGCGAGGAGCTCGGTGGCGGGGAGCAGGGGGGGGGCGTCCCCCGCCACCACCTGACCGACCCGGGGGGGAGGGGTACGACCAGGGCTCGCGGGCACCGAAGTGCCGTCCGCCAATGTACAGATCATTCGTCGTTCAGGCGGGATCGCCCCGATGTTTTGTGCATCACTTTCAACTACTTTTCGGTAACTTCGTGTCTCACTGCTTGTACGACGCGAGGAAATTGCCGAACCTCTCGATTGCCACGGCCAGATCTCGTGCCCACGGCAGCGTGACGATGCGCACGTGATCGTGGCCGGGCCAGTTGAATCCGGTGCCCTGAACCACCAGGATCTTCTCCTGCAGCAGCAGATCCTGGACGAGCTTCTCGTCGTCGTAGATCTCGTGGACTTCGGGATCGAGTCGCGGGAACGCATAGAGTGCACCCCGCGGTTTGACGCACGAGACGCCGTGGATCGCGTTGAGCTTCTCCCACGCGACGTCGCGTTGCTCGAGCAGTCGGCCGCCGGGCAGGATCAGATCCTCGATACTCTGATATCCGCCGAGTGCGACCTGAATGGCATGTTGCGCAGGCACATTGGGGCACAGCCGCGTCGACGCGAGAAGGTCGATGCCCTCGATGAAACCCGCGGCGTGAGCCTTCGGTCCGGTGATCGCCAGCCATCCGGCGCGGTAACCGGCCACCCGATACGCCTTGGACAGGCCGTTGTACGTCAGGCACAGCAGGTCGGGAGCCAGGCTCGCCAGCGAGGTGTGCTCTGCGTCGTCGTAGAGGATCCGGTCGTAGATCTCGTCGGCGAGCAACAGCAGCTGGTGCTTGCGCGCCAGATCGACGATGCCTTGCAGCACCTCTTTCGAGTACACCGCGCCGGTCGGATTGTTCGGGTTGATCACCAGCAGTGCGACGGTCTTCGGGGTGATCTTGGACTCGATGTCCGCCAGATCGGGATTCCACCCGTTCTCCTCGTCGCACATGTAGTGCACGGCCTTGCCACCGGACAGCGTCGTCATCGCCGTCCACAGCGGGTAGTCCGGGGCCGGGATCAAGACCTCGTCACCATCGTCGAGCAACGCCTGCATCGTCATCGTGATGAGCTCGGAGACTCCGTTGCCCAGATAGATGTCGTCGACGTCGAGCTCGGGGAAACCCGGTTCGAGCTCGTAGCGCGTCACGATGGCCCGTCGCGCCGACAGGATGCCCTTGGACTCCGAGTACCCCTGGGCCACCGGCAGCGCCGCGATCATGTCCCGAACGATCACGTCGGGGGCCTCGAATCCGAACGGTGCCGGATTGCCGATGTTGAGCTTGAGGATGCGATGCCCCTCGGCCTCGAGCCGGGCGGCATGGGCGTGTACCGGTCCGCGGATCTCGTACAGCACGTTCTGCAGCTTCGTCGATTGCTGCAACGTGCGATAACGCGGCTGGGAGTGGATCTGCGGAGTGGTCACCCGTCACATCGTGCCAGGTGGGCGGTATCGGTTTCCACGAGGTTGTTTCGCGTGGGGTTGTTCGAGCGCGTTGTCGGTGCCGGGTGGAACAATCTCGTTCCATGTGCGGACGGTATGCCAGTACCCGGAGTGACAGCGACCTGCAGGCGGTGTTCGACATCGCCGAGACCGTCGGTGCGGAGGTGCCACCGTCGTACAACGTGGCCCCCACACAGACGGTGCGGACAGTGCTCGAACGATCGCCGAAGGACGAACCCGAGTCCGACGCCGTGCGGCAGCTGCGGTCGGTGCGCTGGGGTCTGATCCCCTCGTGGGCGAAGGACGCGAAAATCGGTTCCCGACTGATCAACGCCAGATCCGAGACCATCACCGAGAAGCCGTCGTTCAAGAAGGCGGCAAGCCGTCGGCGATGCATCGTCCCTGCCGACGGGTACTACGAGTGGGAGAAGCGCGACGGCGCGAAGGTGCCGTACTTCTTGCACCAGGACGGCGTGCTCGCGATGGCCGGGTTGTACGAGCTGTGGCGAGACCCCACCAAGGCCGAGGACGACGAAGCACGTTGGGTCTGGTCGGTCACCGTGCTCACCTCGCCTGCCGCCGATGCGCTCGGCCACATCCACGATCGCTCGCCCGTCGTGCTCCCGCCGGATCTGCGCGCGAGTTGGCTCGACCCTGCGGTGACGGACCTCGGTGACGTGCGAGACCTGTTGGCCGCGATCCCGGAACCACGGCTCGAGCCCTACGAGGTGAGTACCGCGGTGAACAGCGTGAAGAACAACAGCCCGGAGCTTTTGACGCCGGTGTAGGGGTGGCTCAGGCGAGTCGCAACCGGCAGATGTCGGCGATCGCGGCCCGTTCGTCCGGCGTCAGCTCCTCGGCGACCGGCGAATCCAGTATGCGACGCAGTCGCTGGAAGTAGGTACGCGCGTCGACGCCGAATGCCACGTAGATGTCCTCGTCGCTGCCACCGCCGTACCCACGCCAGGTTCGGCCGAATGTCAGAATCTCGTGGTCCACCGAATGGGTAGTGGTCCGGCGCATGGTGTTCCCCCTCGTATTACTTGCCTCCCATCATCCGGGTCACGGTTGAAGAGCCGGTGAACACTGCGTTACGTGCGCGTCAGTTCACTAGGGTGGTCGGGGTGACCGCACTCGCCTTCGGATCCTGGCCCTCGCCCATCACCGCAGCAGATCTGTCCTCGGCGGGCCACCCCGTCGAGGGTGGTTGCTTCGTCGGCAGCGAGATCTGGTGGTCGGAACTGCGGCCCGCCGAGCAGGGCAGGACGGCCATCTGCCGCTATGTCGACGGCGAAGTGCAGCCCATTCTGCCCGCACCGTTCAACGCCCGCACCCGCGTCCACGAATACGGCGGGGGAGCCTGGACCGCGACGGCAGACGGAGACATGGTGTTCGCCGAGTTCTCCGATCAACGCGTCTACCGACTCACCCCCGGCGGGGCACCGGTACCGCTGACTCCGAAACCTGCTGTGGCGTCGGCCATCCGGTACGGCGATCTCTCGGTGGTCGGCACCGACGTGATCGCAGTTCGTGAGATGCACGACGCAGGCGCGGTGTCACGAGACATCGTGGCCATCGATCTCGGCGGCGGTGGGGTGCGTTCGCTGGTGGCGGGCTCGGACTTCCTTGCGTTCCCGAGACTCTCGCCCGACGGCACCCGCATTGCCTGGATCGCCTGGAACCACCCGCAGATGCCCTGGGACGGAACAGAATTGCGCGTGGCTTCGCTGGCCGATCCGTCGTCCTGGACGGTGCTGCTCGGTTCCACCGAGGAATCGGTGATGCAGCCGGAATGGATCGACGACGAATCGCTGTACGTCATCAGCGATCGAAGTGGTTGGTGGAACCTGTATTCGGTCACGCTCGACGGTTCGGTGACTCCGCTGGTGACGCTCGACGCCGACTTCGGGGCTCCGCTGTGGCGGTTGGGGCCGAGCTGGTATTCGGTCCTTGACGACGGGAAGCTGCTCACCGTGCGCACCGTCGGCACCGACACGTTGGCGGTGCTCGATCCTGCGTCCGGGGCACTGGAGGACATCACGCTCGACGGTGTGACCTCGGTGGGGCTCGGTGGGCGCGCCGGATCGACGGTGCTCCTCAAGTGCGGTGGAGCCAGGGTGGCAGCGGGGTTGTTCGCCCTCGACCTGGAATCCGGCGAACTGACCTCGGTACGTTCGGGTTTCGAATCCGTACCCGACAGCGCATACCTGCCCGAGGGGCGTCAGGTGACATTCCAGGGGCCCGACCGTGAGGTGCACGCCATCACCTATGCGCCGCGCAACCCGTCGTACGAGGGCTTGGACGGTGAACTGCCGCCGTACGTCGCGTTCGTTCACGGCGGCCCGACAGCGCACGTCGCCCCTGCTCTGAACCCGTTGTTCGCCTACTTCACCAGCCGCGGCATCGGCGTCGTCGATGTGAACTACGGCGGGTCGAGTGGATACGGCCGCGAATACCGCAACCGGCTGTTCGGGCAGTGGGGAGTGGTCGACGTCGAAGACACCATCGCCGCGGTGCAGGGTCTGGCCGACAGCGGGCTCGCCGACCCACGCCGGTTGGCCATCGAAGGCGGGTCCGCAGGGGGTTGGACGGTGTTGGCCGCGCTGACATCTTCCGACGTGTTCGCTTGCGGTGCATCGTACTTCGGCGTCGCCGAGCTGGAGCTGTTCGTCGCCGAGACCCACGACTTCGAGTCCCGCTACATCGACGGGCTCATCGGACCTCTGCCCGAGGCCATCGACCTGTACCGCACCCGCGCGCCGGTCAACAACGTCGACGGACTGTCCTGCCCGGTGCTGTTGTTGCAGGGGCTCGACGATCCGATCGTGCCGCCGTCGCAGGCCGAGCGGTTCCGAGATGCCATGGTGAACAAGGGAATTCCGCACGCCTACCTGGCCTATGCGGGCGAGTCGCACGGATTCCGCAAACTGGAAACGCAGGTGAACGCGCGGGAATCAGAACTGTCCTTCTACGGCCAGGTGATGGGCTTCACGCCGCCCGGAATCCCGGAGCTGCAGTTGTGGCGCCCCGCTAGCTGAGTGGTGGATGCGCGCGCTTCGCTTCCAGAAATTCGAGGAGCGCGCTGGGGATGGCGCAGTACTTGCTGTTGCCCTCGGACAACCTGCTGCCCACCTCGAACGCTGCCTTCGACGGGCCGTCGTTCTCGAGGATGAGGGCACAGAGGCGCTCGTCGGTGCGGCCGGACTCGCAGCACTGCTCGACGTGCGCTCGGTCGTCGGGGGTCAACGCCGTCCACCACTCGTCGTAGCGGCGAAAGAGCTTGTCCGCGTCGTCGGTCATGCCTGCTCCCTACTTGTCGGTACGCCTTCGGGTCCGACCATACTCACGGTGTCCGATTCGGGCACTTTCGAGGGGGGTGCTCGGCAACCTCACACCGCTTGTGCAGGGTGCGCGCCGGTGTTTCGACGCGACGAGGGGCGCGCGGTCGGTAGAGGGGTCGCTCGGTTGCCCAGGTTGCCCAGGTTGTCTCGTGCGGCTCTGTCGGCAGCGTCGCGGATCATCCGATCGACGAGCTCGGGGTGATCGAGATCCGACCAGGCGATGCGCACCACCTGGCGGCCGGTTGCGCGAATGCGATCCTCGCGACGCTTCTCGTCCCACAGCACATCGGCCGCAGACTTCCCTTCGGGCACGTAGCGTCCGTACTTCACCTTGCCGTCGAATTCGACAACGGTCTCGAGGTCGGGCAGATCGAAATCCACGCGCCCGACGAAACCGCGGGAGTCCGTGATCGGCACCTGCAGCTGCGGCGTGTAGCCCAGCTGATGCAGCACCACTCGGGCACGTGACTCCCCGACACTCTCGGACCGGCCGTCCATGAATTCCGCGACTCGACGCGCCATCCGGTTGCCTGGATGGTTCGGACATGAATCCAGCGCTGCGACAACATCTTCGGAGGTGAGCCCGCGGGTTCTCGCAGCGAAGTCCGCGATGCAGACGGCCGCCTCGAACGGAAGCGTGCGAGCACAATCGGCAACCGTGCGCGCCGGACCGGTGACACGCACGCCGCCGAAGTCGACGATCTCTTCGCCGGTGTACGGCGAGGTATGCACTGCTCGAACGGCACTGCTACGACCGCCGCCCCGGGCACGATTGCGGGTGATGTGCACCCGGCTCAGGTCGGCATTCCACACGTCGAGACCATGCAATATCGCTGCGCTCACATGGCTGACCACGGCATCGGGAGCAATGGTCGCGTCGAACACCGCCTCGGCGATGACCCGATGCTGGTCTTCCCTGGGCAGTGCGTCGAATTCGTCTCTGCTGACGAACCGTCCTGGACGGAGTCGACGCCACGCTCGCGTTCGGCAGTAACGCTGCAACTCTGCGTCGGAAATGCCGCGGGAGAGTGCGTCGGATCGCGAGACGATGCGGGTCATGAACGAATGCTCTCGGGCGCAATCGCTTTCGACAACCCCCACTCGGCAGATTGTGGATAACCGTTGTGCCTGTGGATAACTCGTAGGAGTGGACCTCACACCCCTACTGACGACTGCGCGCCCCTGCTCTGAGGTGAGCAGGGGCGCGCAGTCGGTGAAAAGGGTGTGAGGTTTACTTCCGGCGACCGGGAACCTTTGCCCCCGGAGCGAATCCGAGTCCACCGGCCTTCGGCTTGGGCGGAGTGCGATCGTCGGATTCACCTGCTGCGTCCGACGCCTCGGCCTTCGGTGCCTCTGCTGCCGGTGCCTCGGCCTTCGGTGCCTCGGCCTTCGGTGCCTCGGCTGCCGGTGCCTCGGACTTCGGGGCCTCGGGTGCAGCGGCTTCCTCGGTCGGCTCGGCCTTCTCGGGCTCTGCAGTCTTCGGCTCGGCGGGTGTCGCTGCGGCCGCACCGGGCGTGCGTGCGCCCGGCTTCTTGAATCCGGATTTCACGGCCAGGCCCTTGGGCTGGACGGTCGGCTTGGATTCGGTTGCGGCCTCGGTGGCGGGTGCCTCCGACGCTTTCGCCTCGGCAGTAGGAGCCTCGGCAGCAGGAGCCGCTGCAGTAGGAGCCTCGGCCTTGGGAGCCTCAGCAGCAGGAGCTTCGGCAGCAGGCTTACCCGGTGCCTTGGCGCCCGGCTTCTTGAATCCGGACTTCACGGCCAGACCCTTGGGCTGGACGGTCGGCTTGGATTCGGTTGCAGCCTCGGTGGCGGATGCCTCCGACGCCGTGGCCTCGGCAGTAGGGGCTTCGGCGGGCTTACCCGGTGCCTTGGCACCCGGCTTCTTGAAGCCCGACTTCACGGCCAGGCCCTTGGGCTTGACCGACGGAGTCGATTCCGAGGTCTCTGCGGTGGCAGGTGCTTCGGCCGCCGCGGGAGTCTCGGCAGGTGCAGGTGCAGCCGCCTTCGCGCCGGGTGCCTTGCCCTTCATCTGCAGGCCCTTGCCGCCGGGTGCCTTGCCGCCGGCCATGCCGAGACCCTTGGGCTTGGCGGCGGGTTCTGCGTCGGCGCTGTCGGCCGGTGCAGCGGAACCGGGTGCCTTGGCTCCCGGAGCCTTGGCCAGACCCTTCATCTTCAGTCCGCCGGCCTTGGGAGCCGGAGCTGCCGGAGCGGACTTCGCCTCGGCCGGTTCCTCGACGGGTGCGATCCGCTCGGCCTCTTCGACCTCGGCGGCATTCTCCGTTGCCAGCTCCTCCTGAGGAGTGCGCTCGCGGGGGATGACCTTGATGTTCTCGGCCAGCACCGAGGACTCGACGCGGGTGATCGACTCGAGCATCAACTGTGCGACGTCGACGACCTCGACGCCCTCGTGTGCGCCGCCCTCCTGACGTGCGGTGACACCGTCGGTGAGCATGACGCGGCAGAACGGGCAGCCCGTGGCGATCTTCTTGGGGTTGGTCGCCAGTGCCTCGTCGACCCGGTCGATGTTGATGCGCTTGCCGATGTTCTCTTCCATCCACATGCGTGCGCCACCGGCACCACAGCACATGGACCGCTCACCGTGACGCGGCATCTCCTTGAGGTTGGAGCCCGATGCGGCCATGAGCTCACGCGGGGCGTCGTACACCTTGTTGTGACGGCCCAGGTAGCACGGGTCGTGGTAGGTGATGTCCTGGCTGACCGAGGCCACCGGGATCAGCTTCTTCTGCCGCACGAGTCGGTTGAGCAGCTGGGTGTGGTGGACCACCTCGTAGTCGCCGCCGACCTGCGGGTACTCGTTGCCGAGTGCGTTGAAGCAGTGGGCGCAGGTGACGACGATCTTGCGCTTGTTCTGCTCGACACCCTCGAAGACGTTGTTCAGCGTCTCGATGTTCTGCATGGCGAGCTGCTGGAACAGGAATTCGTTGCCTGCGCGGCGAGCGGAGTCACCGGTGCAGGTCTCGTCGGCACCGAGCACCAGGAACTTCACGCCTGCGGTGGCGAGCAGTTCGGCGACGGCCTTGGTGGTCTTCTTCGCGCGGTCCTCGTAGGCACCGGCGCAGCCGACCCAGAAGAGGTACTCGTAGTCCTGGAACGAATCGGCGTCCTGGCCGAAGACCGGGATGTCGAAGTCCATCTCGTTGATCCAGTTGAGCCGGTCCTTGGAGTTCTGGCCCCACGGGTTGCCCTTGTTCTCGAGGTTCTTGAACAGACCTGCGAGCTCGGACGGGAACTCCGATTCGATCAGCACCTGGTAGCGGCGCATGTCGATGATGTGGTCGACATGCTCGATGTCCACCGGGCACTGCTCGACGCACGCACCGCAGGTGGTGCAGCTCCACAGCACCTCGGGATCGATGATGCCGCCCTCGATGGCGTCGGCGACGAGCTTGCGATCGGCTTCGTCACGAGCGTTCTGCGGGATGGCGTCGAGCGCCTTCTGGTCGACGTTGCCCTCGGCGTCGACGAGTCCGACCTCGTCGCCCGCCATGTCCTTCTTGCCGCCGGCCAGCAGGTACGGGGCCTTGGCGTGGCTGTGGTCGCGCAGCGACATGATCAGCAGCTTGGGGGAGAGGGGCTTGCCGGTGTTCCAGGCGGGGCACTGCGACTGGCAGCGGCCGCACTCGGTGCACGTGGTGAAGTCGAGCCAGCCCTTCCAGCTGAAGTCCTCGATCTTGCCTGCGCCGAACGCGTCGACGTCGGGGTCGGCCTCTTCCATCTCGAGGACCTTGCCGCCGGACATCATCGGCTTGGCCGGGCCGAGTGCGACGGTGCCGTCGTCCATGCGCTTGAAGTAGATGTTGGGGAACGCGGTGAAGCGGTGCCACGCGATACCCCAGTTGATGCGCGAGCCGACGATGTAGAGCCAGATCATGCCGGACATCAGCTTGATGAACGCGAACACCGAGACCATGTTCGAGTTGGCCGGCAGGAGCTCGGCCAGGCGCATCGTGAAGAAGTCGGTGTAGGGGTTCGAGTGTCCGTAGGTGGCGATCTTGCCCGCCTTGACGAACACCATGCCCAGGCCCTCGATGAGCACGACGGCCTCGACGAAGTAGGCGGCCTTGAACCCGGAGCCGGCGAAGCGCGACTGGCGCTCGGGCTTACGCGGGTGGTTGAGCTGGCGAATGATGATCAGCGTGGTGATGCCGATGACGGTGCCGAGTCCGAGCAGCTCGTCGATGAGGTGGTAGGCCGCGGTGTCACCGACGATGGGCCAGTGGAACTCGGGGTTGAACGTCTGGCCGTAGGCCTCGAACCAGACGATGGCACCGAGCATGAAGCCGATCATGACCAGCCAGTGCGCCCAGCCGACGGTGCGGAACTTGACCATCTTGGTGTGAGCCAGGAACTCGACGACCATCTGCTTGAAGCGAGGGACTATCGGTCGCCAGCGGTCGGGTGCCGGCTGGCCCAGTCGCACGATGTTGAACATCCGCAGGCCCCCGCGAATGAAGACGTACCAACACACGAGGCTGAGCAGAGCACCGACTGTGCCCAACGTGATCGTCAGGGCGTTCATGTCGCGGCCTTTCGCTAAAGGTGGCAGCTGGAGGGCTACCGCGGGTTCAGCCCGTCGAGCTGGATTCCGGTCTATGTTACTCGTCAGTAGTAATTCCGCTGTACTGATGGGTAACTTAGCATCGCCGGGTGAAGCGATGCTGGTGGGTGCTGAAATGAGGCCGTCCGACGGGTGGGCTGAACTCGTCAGTAGGTTGTCTCGCAGATCACCGTATGCGTAGGCCGTCGAGGTGTTCTCGCAAAGGCAGTCCTTACTTGGCGGGGAGTCGCCGTATCGGTATCCGGCGGAAACCGACGCCGAGTACTGGTTGCGCTCCAGTCTCGGGGGCTACGACAGATTGCAGCGACTTCGATGGAGTCGACGTATGCCGATACTGCGCAGGCGGCGAATCCGACTGTGACAGTGAACAAGTGGTGGAGGTCGGGGCGGTTTCAGAAGGACAACGATCGGTCCGATTTGTACGCTACAATTTCGAGCGCACCACAAGTCTCAGACGCGTCATCGGGGTGACTTTGCGTTTGACGGTTGCCTAGCGGAACTGCCAAGCACCCACTGCACAGAAACGGAACTGAACTCCACATGAAACTTCGCAAACTGGCCGTCACATCGGCCCTCGTCGCAGTCGCGATGGGCCTGGCCAGCGGAACCGCGTACGCGCAGCCCGCCGAGGAAACAGCCCCCGGTGACACCAACTACACCGTCGACCTCGAAGATCGCACGATCGTCACCACCATCGATGCAGGCGTCTTCAAGGTCGCCGACGACGGCAAGACGGTCGACGTCCTCGACGCCGCCGACAACACCCTCGTGACGCTTCCGCTCTCGTTCAACCTCGGCGGACTCAACTTCCCGTACGAGCAGAACGTCGACGACAACGGCAAGACCCTGCGTCTGGTTCCGAACCTCGACTTCACGAAGGCATCGGCCAACTCGCGCAGCATCGGCGCGACGACCGTCGCCTCGCCCGAGGAGAACCTCAAGGCGCAGCAGAACTTCTCGTCGCAGCTCGGTATCGCGACCGCGATCGGTGGACTCACCGGCACCGCGATCGGTGTCGGCGTCGGCTTCCTGCTCGGTCTTCCGTTGGCGGGTGTCGGTGGGGTTGTCACCATTCCCATCGCCGCCACTGTCGGAGGCGTTCTCGGCACCATCGCCGCCGGCGGACCCACTCTCGTCGTTGCCGGTATCGACTTGATCAACACGCTGAACGCGGCACCGGGCACCACGGTCTGGGCCAAGTAAGCATCTCTCCGCAGAAGCCCGCACTCCTCACGAGGAGTGCGGGCTTCTTGTTTTCGAATCGTTCAGGCTCCGTGGATGGTGGCGAGCGAGATGGCCTCGACGACGATGGTGTAGGCGTAGCCGAAGAGTGTGAATCCGACGGACAGCAGTTCGGTCATGGAAGGTTCCGCCTCAGCAGTCGAACGGGTGCACTGTCCGAGCGCGACAATGCGCCTCGCAGCGATGGACTCGTCGGATCATACGGAGCGCGGGTGTGTTTGTCCGAGTGGACGCCTACGAGGTGCGGATGGTCAGACCGGGGTTCTCTGCGAGTACGTCGTTGATGGGGGTGGCGAACAGCTCGGGTCGCTGACCCTGCAGCATGCTGACGACGGTCGCGATCTCGCAGGAGGGCTGGTCTCCCACGTTCGACGCATTGGCGATGCCGACGGCGAGGGTGCCGCTGACGACGGGGCCGCCGCTGTCGCCGCGTAGCGCGCAGATCGAGGTGGAGAAACTGCGGTCCAGGACGTTGTCTCCCAGTGCCACCTGCAGACCGGTGGAAAGAATTGTGCCGCAACTGAATCCGGTTCTGGATCCGGACTTGCAGACCGGCGCGCCCACGATCGGGTCGACCGTGCCGGTGACATGCAGCGGGTCCGCTCCGGGAACTCGCACTGCGTTGCTCTCGAATTCGGCGACGTTGGCGTCGTCGATGTCGATCAAGGCGTAGTCGTTGCGCGACTGGCTCGTTCGGTAGAATGTTCCGAATTTCGAGCCCACGAGACTGCCGTACATCGGGTACGCGCCCGTCAGTGCTGCGGAGCCGGTATCGGTGGTGCTCGGATTGCAGTGGCCTGCAGTGATGTTCACCGATCCGCGCGTCGGGTCGACGGCATTGAACCCGAGCGAGCAACGTTGTCCGAGGCCGGCCGGTGTGCCCGCGAGAAAGCTGTCGCCGCCGAGATACGAACTCGCACGGATCGGGCCTGCCGTCGGTGACGGATCGAAGGGGAGTAGGTCCCACAGCGGCTGGACGGCATCGAACATGGCCTGCGGGATCACGAGGGGCGAGGCATCGATCTCGAAGCCGTTGGCGGACGCGGCATCTGCCACGTCGGCGCGGGTAGGTCCGTCCGCCACCGCGACGACGGGGCGTCCGTCGGCGTCCAGCCACGCGCTCGCGACCCCGTCGGAACCGACCGTATCGGTGAAGTCGGCCAGTCGACGTGCCGCGTCGGCACGGTCGAGAAATTGTTGCGGAGTCAGGCCGAGGTCACGGGCCACGGCGTCGGCGAGCGCGGGAGGCAATGGTGGTTCTGCGCTCGCGGTCGGTGCGAACACCGCCATCGTCGCCAGAATCGGAACCGCGACGAACGACAGCCGGAAAGCTCGGCGACGCATAGAAACCTCTCCCCCGGGCATCTCGTGATGTGATGCCGTTCACCCTGGAGTACGACTATAGGCGGTGAAGGGCTCCCGAAGTACCCGACTCAGTCGGTTCGCAGCGTGGCTCCGGTTGCGCGCGTGACCTGATCGATGGGAATGCCCAGGCTGGCGGTGCCGCCGTACTGCGCCAGCGCGAGGTTCGCTTCGTTGCAGTCGGGTGCGCCGCCGCTGTTGGATCCGCTGGTGATGCCGAGGGCGAGTGTCCCGGTCACGATGGCTCCACCGCTGTCGCCTGCGAGAGTGCATGCGGTGCTGGCGAATCCGCGCACGGTGCGGGACGTGCCGTCCTCCATGTAGAGCTGCGTCTCGACGCGATCGGCCGCAACCACTCCACAGGTGAACGAGGACGACTGCCCGGACTTGCAGACCGGCGCGCCGATGACCGGTGATGCCGTTCCGGTGACGGTGACGGTGCTGCCGTTCGCGCCACGGACGGTGGGGCGGTCGAGTCCGGACGCGATGCCGGTGTCGTTCAACGCGATGACCGACCAGTCGAGGCCGTCCTCCGCGCCCAGACTCGACCGATCGAACGACCCGATCTGCGTGCTGCGTGCGATATCGGCCGGGTCGGGAAGATAGACCGGTGCGCCGCCGGATCCGGTGGCCTTGTCGGGATTGCAGTGGCCTGCGCTGAGATTGACGGCGGCACCGGAGGGGTCGACGGCGTTGAAGCCGAACGAGCAGATGCTGATGTCGGTGGCCGGAGCGTCGGCGATGGGTCCGGAGGTGGTGACGTAGGTGTCGCCGCCCATCGGAGTCGGGTCGACCGGCTTGTTTCCGCCGGGAGAGAGAATGACCTTGATGTTCGCCAGTAGTGTCGGCAGATTCAGTGCGCTGCCGATCGGGCTGTTCACCAGGTCGATGACGATCTGATTGTCGATGAAGTCGATGGCGGTGCCGTTGATCTGCTCCGAGATCTCGCGGGGGAGGCCCGCGATCCAACTGTTGAGATCGGCCAGCGACTTCTCGAGTCCGTCTGCCGACACGGGCGACTGCGCGGTGGCGTATCCGTCCTTGGCGACGGCCTGTGCCGCAGCAGGCGAGGTGACGGCGACGACGGCATTGCCGTCGGGCCCGATCCAGGCACCGGCGAAGTCGGCGGGACGGCTGGCCCGGAAGTCCGATGCGTATGCGGACAGTTCCTGCGCACGGGCGGCACGATCGAGGTACTCCTGCGGGGAGATCTTCAGATCTCGCTGCACGGCCTCGACGAGCTCGCGGGGAAGCTGATCGGCGGGTGACTGGACGACGGGGTCCGCTGCTGCCGTCCCGGAGAACGAAGCAAGAAGAACGAAAGCCGTCGAACACAGCACTGCGGCACGCAGCGCCCCGGTGTTACGCATGAAATCCCTTCATCGGGTGCTTGGCATCAGCGACCCACCCTAGGGCATCGGGCGCAGAATCAGTGTTCGTCCAGGTCAGGGGTTGGGGACCGGGTCGGTCGTGGTCGTCGCCGGAGCCGAGGTCGTGGTGGTGGTCGTAGTCGTGGTGGTGACCGGGGTTGTCGTCACCGGAGTCGTGGTGACCACCGGTGTCGTGGTGGGGACCACCGTCGTCGGCGCGGGCACCGGCGCAGGCGGCGGGGCAGGCTGGGGAGCAGGTGCGGGCGGGACGTACGGCTCGTACGTCGGCTCGTCGATCACTTCCGGAACGACGACGGGCTCGACGGGGCTCGAGGTGGTGGTCGACGGCGTGCGAGTCGAGGTGACGATCGGCGAGCCGGCATCGGTGACGGTCGGAGGCGTCGCGGCGGGGCCGGAGCCGAACACTCCGCTCACTGCCGCGATCGCGAGCACGATGACCACGCCTGCCGCTGCGCCGGCCACGATGGTGGCGATCGTTCGGGAGCGCTCGCTGCGTTCCTTCTTCGCCCCTGCCGATGCGTCGACAACCGGGGTGGCGGGAACGTAACCGGTGGTCGCGGCTTTCTCGTCGACCGGAACGATCGGCTCGGATCGAAATTCCGAATGGTCGAACACCGGAGCGACCGCGGGAATGGCCTCGGAGAAGGCGAGCGACGGTTCCGGCGCGACGACCGGGATGGCGTCGGTGTCGAGGGACTCCGTGCCGTCGTTACGGGTGACGATCGGCGCCGCACCGGTCACCAGCGAGTTGCCGTCGACGTCCTCGACCTCGGCGAGTACCAGTGCGCCGCGGGTCGCAGCGAGCGGCTCGACGAGGACTCGGCCCGACGACCGTTCACCGAGGTGCGTCGCGACCGACGGGAGTGCGGCGCTGGCACCGGTGAGTATCACGGTGCCGGTCCCCGGTACGTCGAGCCGGTGGAGCAACGGCGCGACGAGGTCCGCGAACTCGGCTCGTGTCACCGTCGTGGACTGCGAGACACCGGGAAGTTCGACGGAGATCGTGGCGGTCTCGGCCGTGCTCAGGGTCTGCTTGGCCGCCTCGCACGAGGCGACGACGCCGGCAAGGGCAGCCAGCACTGCCGCGTCGGACAGGTCGATGTGCTCGCGATCGGTCACCACGTGATCGAAGAGTGCGTCGGTGAAGGCGTCTCCGCCGACGCCGGAGACACGAACGGTCCCACCTCCGGGATAGGTGGAGATGTCGGTGCCGGTGGCTCCGATGTCGACCACCGTGACCGCAGCCGAAGAGCTCGGCTGCGCGAACGCGCTCGAGGCTTTGGCGTCGGGCACCAGGGCAACGTCGGCGAGGCCGGTGTGATCGAGGGCGTCGCGCAGCAGGGCGACGGCGGACCGGGTCCACCGCATCGGGTACGTCATGGTCGTGACGGGCATGTCGCCGACCACGCCGTCCTTCGCCGACACCATCGTGACGAGGCAGTTGGCGGCGTTGGCCATCAGGTCCTCGGCGCGGTAGGCGTCGGCGTCGGGCTCGAGATCCTCCTGCTGACCGACCAGATCGACGAACCGGGTGAACGGGGCCGTGTCGGCCGGTTCACCGAGGTGGGCGCGGCCGTCCTCGTCGAAGCGCAGGGTCGTCGGCAGGACGACGATCGTCGGTTCGTCCTCCACCGATGCGCGGTAGGCCGCGACGGACCTGGTGTTGCCCACGGTGATTCCGAGGTGACCGGTACCGCTCATCGAGTGTCCCCTGTCGATCGGTCGTTCGGCTCTCGGTCGGAGGGTGTGTCGCCGCGGGCCGCCGGAACCTGCTCGGATGCAGTCTGCTCGGTGTCCTGGCCGGATTCGGGAGTCTCGGTGGGCGGATCGGTCGGCTCCTCGACCGGCAGTTCCGGCTCGACCGGTTCGACGAAGATCGGAGGCTGTTCGGGGGTGGTGTCCTCGGGTGCCTCGTTCGCCGGGCGTGTCGAGATCTCGGTCTCGGTCGGCTCGCTGCGCGGGAGGTCGGAGGTTTCGGTCGGAGTCGTCTCCTCCGCGAACGTGGTGGTCGCGGGCAGCGGAACGACGGGAGCGATCTCGGCGGCAGGCTCGAGAACGACGGTGGGGAAGTCGATCGGGCCACCCGATCCGGAGCCGATCGAGGATGTCGGCGGCACCACCTGGGCATTGTCGATGGTGGGGACCGCGGTATCGGTGGACGTACCGAGTTGCAGCGCGACGAGTGCGGCACCGACGGTCAACGCAGCAGCGAACGCCGCCGCAGCGAAGAGTGGGCGACGGTCGGATCCGGTCGGGGAGACCACCGCGAACCGCTCGGTGACGGCATCGACGGGAAACCGAGCAGCTAGAATCGCAGCACCGCGGGCGGCGGCGACGGCGGAGTCCTTCTTCTGCAGGGTCTGCAGGACCGACGCGTTCCACGCGGCGAGCGCCTCGGCCTCGGGCACCAGCGAGACGTGGGCGAGGCCGTGTGCGTTCATCGCCGAACGCAGAGCGAACACCTGCTCGGCCGTCCAGCGGGCAGGGTAGGTCGCGGCCGCCGCCAGATCGCGCGGCTGCAGATCGATCGACGACGCGACCTCCGTAAGCAGGCACAGCAGGGCCATCGACGTCAGCTGCTCGGCAGGCAGAACAGTGCCCTTGCTGCCGCTGACACCCACGCCGTCGGCGAGGCTGTCGAGAAAATGTGTGTAGGCCTCGGACTCGTCGTCGGTCGCATCTCCGAGCGAGACGGTGCTGTCGGGATGAGTGTTGAGCACGGTCTCGTGCAGTGACGCCAGGTGCAGCGAGGGTCCGGGCGCAATCGGATGGGACACGGCGGCGCCGGCGCGCTCGTCGTCCAGGTAGAGGCCGACATCCGGTGCGCCGACACTCGCACTGCCGGGCTGCTCGGTCATGGTGCTGCTACCTGTTCTCGACTCGGGGAGTGGTGCTCGGTCGTTATGTCGCTCCCGGTCCCCGCACAGTTACAGGGTCGACGCCCACGCTGGTCGAGGCCCCGTAGCCCATGGCGCGCAGCATCGAGATCAGCTCCGACCGCGACTGGGCACCGAGCCTGCGCCGGATGCGGGCCACATGATGCTCGACGGTCTTCGGGGAGATGTAGAGCCGGCTGCCGACCTCGCGATAGGTGACTCCGAGGACGAGCAGTTCGGCGACCTCGGCCTCGCGTTCGCTCAGCGAGCCCGTCGGCTGCGGCGTCGACCGCGGGTTGTCGCGCCCGGTCGAGCTGGGTTGGCGCAACGACCTGGCGATGTGCAGCAGCGACGTCGCCGTCGCAGTATCGGTGACGGTCAGGGCGGCCTCGCTCGCCAGTCGGGCTCCGTCCCATGGCAGCCCGAAGGCGGTGAGGGTGCGCGCGGAGGTCTCCACCTCGGTTGCGTCGGGTCTGCCCTGCAACACCCCGAGCCATGCGCGACCGGCTGCGGCGAGAGCGGCGCTGTACGGGTGAGTCGGAGCGGCTGCGGCCAGGGCCTTGGCGTGCGGCACCAACGCGTCGGGAGTCTGGGCCACGATCGCCGCCTGGACCTGGTACCAGTGCAGCGCCGACGCCCAGACGGGCGGATCGCCGAGCGCTGCGAGCAGATCGGTTGCCTGCGACACCAGATGTTCGACGCGGTCCACCTGGCCGAGTCGTGTTGCGGCCAGTAGCAACTCGCCCAGGGGCAGCAGCGCGAACAGGTCTGTGGAGTACTCGGCGATCACGCTCTGCGCCTGGGTCCACGCCGTGATCAGTGACCCCGCGTCGCCGGACCTACGAGCCAGACCCACCCGAATCGCGTGCAGAAACAACTGATTGCGCACGTGCGACACCGGAATCCGCAGTGCCTCGATCGCGGCACCGGCATCGGCGGTCTCTCCCCGCAGCATCGACGCCCAGGCCCCGACGAGGCTCAGCCTGGTGTGCGCCTCGGAACCAGGACGATGTTCGCCGAGTGCCCGCGTCACGATGGAATCGACACGGGGCAGATCGCCGCAGTGCACCGCGTGCAAGGCCGACACGGCAGCGGCAGTATCCGGTGTGCACGAGCGATCGGATGCATTGCCCGTCAACGTCATTGCCCGCATCAGTGCATTCGCACTCGCACTCGACGCCGCTGCGTTTCGCGAATCGATCGACCCGATCACTCCGGTGACGAGCAGGCTGCCCGACGCGATACTCGACGTCGGCGCGAGAGCGGCCACGGCAGCCATGGAACGGTCGGCGGCGCTGCGATCACCGGCTGCCGCGGCGGACAGGGCAGCCCACACGGCGTCGGGTCCGAGTCGGTCCTCGCCGAGCCACGCGAACAACTGCGCACTGCGCGAGGACATTCCGCGTTGCGCCGCAATCGACGCCGACACTCGCACCGCGGTCCGCAGATCCGCCGCATCGCACCCCGCGGCACCGTCGAGAATCGCATCGGCGAATCTCGCCGCCTCGTCCAGATCCCCGGTGGCCGCCGCGACCTCGGACCGTCTCGCAGCCAGCATCATCGAATCGAACCCTGCCTCGACGGCCGCGCCGTACAGGGCACCGGCGGCATCGACGGGAGCCGAATCCGACTGCTGAACAAGGTAATCGGCGAGACCGGCATGAACGACGCCGCGCTCCGCCAACGCACGGGCCGCGGTGGCGTCGAGCAGGCGGGATCGGGTGGCGACCTCGGTGATCGACGAGAGCAGGACGCGGCAGCGCCCGTCTCCGATCATCTCGATCAGCGGGGCCTCGGCGGACGGAATCAACGTGCCCGTGGTGTCGAGCATGCCGGAGCTGCAGGCCAGATCGACGATCGACTCGACATCGGTCGCACGCGGAACGACCTGCGCGGCCGATGCCGGGTCGGGCGTGACGCCGAACCGAGCTGCGAGCAGCAGTGCCCGTGTGTCGTCGGTGGTCTCGACCAGCATCCGACGGTGTTGTTCGGCAATCGATTCGGCGACCACGCGAAGCGGAGCCGGATCGGAACGGTCCCCGCCGAGCGCACCGAGGGCCGCGTCGACAGCGGCGAGAACTCCGCCGGTCGCCTTCGCGACGGCAGCGGCGAGCGACGCCGAGATCGGCCGGACGGTTGCTGCTGCCCTGGCCGCGATGGCCACCTTGTCCAGCGGAACCAGTGTCAGTCGGTTGGAGCCGGCGGACGCGATCAGCTTCTCGATGCGTGAATCGAAACTGCGCGGCGCGGTGGCGACGATCAGAGTGATATCGGATCGGGTTGCAGCCGCTGCGATCTCGTCGAGACGCTGCTCGGACAGCAGGTGCGCATCATCGACGAGAATCGTCGAGCCGGACGGCGCGTCGGCGATGGTGCCCGTGTACACGTCCGTCGCCGCCGCAACGGACTCGAGAACCGCGGATCGGCCGGAGCCGTTCACTCCGACGACGACATGAAATCCGTTGGCGGCGAGTGCATCACGGACGAAACGATCGGCACGCTCGACGCCGACGAGTCCGGAACGCGTACTGGTCACGATCGACCTATCGGCCGGTCAAGCCGCCGAGGGCTCCGCCGAGTCCGTCACCGACGCCGCCGACGACACCGCCGAGCCCGTCGCCGACGCCGCCGACCACTCCGCCGAGCCCGTTACCGACGCCCTGTCCGACATCGCCGAGGGTGGGGCCCTGATAACTGGGAACCTGCACGCTCGGTGCCTGCGGGACCTGCACGGCAGGCGGTTGGTAGTTGGGAACGGTCGGAGCAGCGACGGACGGGACAGTCGGAACCGTGGCCGCGCCGTTGTCGGCTGGGGCTGCAGCAGGCGCTCCCGCGACCGGAGCGCCGGTGGCGGGGTCGATCTGCGTCACCGTGCCGTCGGCGTTGACCACCGTGGTCGGTGCGCTCTCGGATCCGGTTGCGGCGAGACCGTTCTCGCCGGTGGCCGCCGTCGTCGTAGCGGCATCCGCCACCGCTGCGGTGGTTCCCGGCGTCTCGGTGCTCGAGATCGACGTTTCCGCGTTCGATTCGGCCGGAGTGGTGTTGTCGGAGGTCAACGCCGTTCCCACCGACAGGCCTCCGCCGGCCAGAAGGGCGAGGACGAGAACGGATCCGGCCACGACGCCGGCCTTCTTGCGACCGGACATCCCTGCGTCGGATTCGACGGCGGTCGGCGTCGGTGCGGGCCGGGGGGTGGGGCGAGGCATCGGCGCGGCCGCCGCAGCGGACGCCACTGCCGTGGTGGGGGCCGCGGCCAAGGCTGCGGCGTCGTCGGAGGAGGTGGCGTCGGCGATGTCGCTGCCGAGAATCGCGGCACCGATTGCGACGGTCAGTTCGGGACGCGGTCCGGCGACCACGGGTGCACGCAGTTCGGACGACATCAGCTCGGCGACCAGTGGTATGGCCGAGCTGCCACCGACGAGGACCACCTGGTCGATGTCGGTGACGTCGAGGCCGGCGGCCGTGACGGCGTCGCGTACCACCCCGATCGACCCGAGCAGAGATGCGCGCACCAGTTCTTCGAGCTCGGAGCGCACCAGGCGAACCTCGGTGTGCAGGCCCGGCAGGTCGACCGTCAGGGACGTCGAGGTGTCGTAGGAGAGTTGTTCCTTCGCTTCACCGCAGCGTGCCCGCAGTTCCACCAGCGCGCCGACGGTATCGGGATCGAAGGGATCGAATTCGAAGGACTGGCTGCCCGAGACGGTGTCGAGCACGTACTGCATGATCGCGTGATCGAACTGCGCGCCGCCGTACTCCTGCGAGTGAACCCCGGTGCCGACGGTGCCTGCCTCGGAGCCGGTGCGCATCAGAGTGACGTCGAGTGCGGTCGCACCGAGGTCGTAGACCACGGCCAGGCCATCGGACTGCGTTCCTCGGGTGACTTCGAGCCAGCGCATCGTTGCGACGGACTCCGGGACCAGCGTGACGTCGGTGAGCCCCGCGCGGTCCAGCGCGTCACCGAGAACCTCCGCGGTGTATGCGGTCCAGCGAGTGGGGTGAGTGACGACGACGGTAGGAGCGGACTCGGTTCCGGCGGAGGCCTCGGCGACGAGCGCGCGAGCAGCGGTGGCGTACAGGTCCTCGGCGTGATGGCTGCGGCCGTCGTCGTCGATCAGTTCCACCGGATCGCCGACCCGGTCGGCGAAGCCGCTGACCAGATTCCGAGTGGACCGGTCCCACAGCTCTGCCAGACGCGGGGCTTCGCCCGGGCGGAGGTCGAGTGCCGAACGCTTGACCACCGAGGTGACGGGATCGGTGTCCAGTGCGGCCGCCGCCGTCACCGAACCGATACGTATGCCGAGCCCTGCGTTCATCGTCGTGTCGCCGCCTTCGTCTCGCCCTGCCGTCGGTACTACTGCCGTTACTCGCACTGTCGGCAGAAGCTACCTATTCGTTACGTCTCACAGCAGGTTAGAGCGTGAAACGAGTGAAATCCCCTAAAGCGCCGAGATCCCCTAATCGAAGTCCCCTGGCAACCCCCGGGGGAGTAGGGGGATCGGCCCCGTTGGGCGGGGGCTCTGCGGTGCATAGCTTTGTGATCAACCACGAAGCACCCCTCGTCAAGGAGACCCACGATGGCTACCAACGCCGTACTCGATTTCATCCTCAGCCTGCTGCGCGACGACCAGGCCGCAGCCGCCTACTGCGCCAATCCCGAGACGACGCTGGCCGCCGCGGGACTCGGCGACGTCACTCACGCCGACATCGTCGCGGTCGCACCTCTGGTCGCGGAGTCGGGACTGTTCGCCGGTGCGGGCAGCCAGCTCTCGGCCATCCTGGGTGCTGGCGGGTCGGTGGGACTCGACGGCGCACTCGCCGGAGGCGCGAGCCTCGGTGGCGGACTGTCCGCCGGACTCGGATTGGCAGCAGGCGCAGTCGCAGGTGGCGGACTCGCAGCGGGCGGCAGCCTGACCGGCGGAATCGACGTCACCGGTGAGATCGCTGCTTCCCTGCAGGCAGCACTCGCTGCAGCGTTGGCCGTCGGAGGCCAGATCGGTCTCGAGCTCGGCACTGCCTTCGGCGGCGCACTCGACGCTCTGATCGGTGCAGGCGCAGGTATCGGCGGCGGGCTCGGCGGCGGCGTGGATCTGGACCTCGACGGTCTGCTCGGCGGAACCGTCGGACTCGGCGCGGCACTGACCGGACTGATCGGAGCAGGCGCAGGCATCGGCGGTGAGATCGGCGGAGACATCGCCGCACAGCTGCAGGCAGCACTCGACGCCGCCATCGGCGCGACCGGTGCCGTCGATCTCGGCGCACTGGCCGACATCCAGGGCGGCCTGGCCGGCGCACTCGGTGCGGTCTTCGGAGTCGGCGGAACCATCGGTGCAGAGCTCGGCGCTGCCCTCGGAGGAGTTTTCGACGCCGCACTCGGTGCCGGAGCCGGACTGGACATCGCCGGCGACCTCGGTGCCGCTCTGACCGCGGGAATCGGCGGCGCACTCGGTGGGCTGGGAACCATCGGAGCAGATCTGACCACCGACATCGGTGCCGTATTGGACGGAGCGCTCGGCGCAGGCGGCGCACTGGTCGGCGACCTCGCAGGCGGAGTCGGCGCGAGCCTGGGCGGTCTCTTCGCCGCAGACGGTGCCATCGCAGGATCCATCGGATCCGCGCTCGGAGCAGTCCTCGACGCAGGTGCCCTCGCAGACCTCGATGTCGACGCCCTGCTGGCCGCGGGCGGCAACCTCGGCGCAGTTGTCGGCGGCGCACTGGGAACCGCACTCGATCTCGACACCAGCGCAGTCGGCAGCCTCACCGCCGCACTCGACGCTGCACTCGACGGCACGATCGGAGCAGGCGCAAACATCGGCGGCGGACTTGTCGGCGGCCTCGAAGGCGGAGTTGCCGGCGGCCTCGAAGGAATCCTCGGAACGGCATTCGGCGTCGGCGGAGCAGCCGGAGCCCAGCTCGGCACCGCCCTCGAATCGGTACTCGACACCAGCGCAGCACTCGACCTCGGAGCCGCACTCGGAGCCGGAGCCGACGTCAGCGCAGGACTCGTCGGAGCGATCGACGCAGCAGTTGCCGCCGGAGCAGACCTCTCGGGAACCGTCGAAGGAGCACTCGCCGGAGTCGGCGGACTCGGCGCAGACCTGTCGGGCGGCCTGGCCGGACTCGGCGGACTGGGCGCGGGCCTCACGGGAGGACTCGCAGGCCTCGGGAACGTCGGTGGCGATCTGGCCGGTGGCCTGGCCGGCGTCGGGAACGTCGGTGGCGATCTGGCCGGTGGCTTGGCCGGCGTCGGGAACGTCGGTGCCGATCTGGCCGGTGGCTTGGCAGGCGTCGGAAACGTCGGTGCAGGTGTGGCCGGTGGTGTGGCCGGAGTGGGTGATGCAGGTGCGGGTCTGACCGGCGGCCTGGCCGGACTCGGCAGCCTCGGCGGCGGTATCGCGGGCGGAGTAGCAGGCGGAGTAGCAGGCGGAGTGGCAGGCGGCGTGGATGCTGCGGCCTCGGCCGGTGCCGGACTCGAAGGAGCCGTCACCGGTGCGGTGAGCGGCGGACTCGATGCAGCGGCGTCCGCAGGTGCGGGCCTCGAAGGTGCCGCGGGAGCTGCAGGCTCGGTTGCCGGTGGCCTCGAAGGTGCCGCGGGCGGAGTAGTCGACGCCGGAACCTCGGTGGGCGGCGAGATCGCGTCCAACGTCGGCGCAGGACTGGACACCGGTGCCTCGATCGGAGGCGACTTCGCGTCCACCGTGGGTGCGGGTTTGGATGCTGGTGCGGACGCTGCGGCTTCCGCGGGCGGCGGGTTTGATTCCGCTGCCGACCTCGGTGGCCAGGCCGCGGGCGGCCTCACCGGTGGCCTGCAGTCGGGTGTCGAGGGACTGGCAGACGCAGGCGGCAGCCTTTCCTCCGCGGCATCGGGATCGTTCGATCACTCCAGCTCGTTCGATTCCTCGGCTACGGCGAACGGCTCCGGCTGGTCGAGCGTCGACTCGGACGTCTTCGGTCAGGGCGAGACCGATTCGAGCCTGTTCAGCGACTCGAGCCTGCACGGTTCGGTGGACTCGGCAGCGGACTCCCTGGGACATGTGACCGTCGATCACGACTTCGACCCGACGCAGCCCTGATCCCCTCGCCTGCGGGTAGGCAATGACATGACTCGGCCCCGAGTGTTCCCCGGCACTCGGGGCCGAGTCGTGGCTAGAGTTCGTTCCTGGGCGTCAGTGGAGCCCTGGTACCGCGGAAGTCGACGAGAACGGTTGTGAGCACGAGCGTATGGACGGGCAATCTACGGAGCTGGCAGAGCTGCTGAGCCGAACCGCGGCGGTGGCGACATCGGCGGGAAGATCCGACCTGGTGGATCGAGTCGAGGCGGCGCGCTCGCGAGTGCTGGATCCACGTCGACGCATCATCGTGGTCGGACCGCTCAAGCAGGGCAAGAGTCAGTTCGTGAATTCGCTGCTCAATCTGACGGTGTGCTCGGTCGGCGACGACGAGACCACCGCCATCCCGACCGTGGTGTCCAATGCCGAGAGCCTGTCCGCGCAGCTCGTACTCGCCGATCCGGGCAACGAACCGATTCGAGTCGATGTTCCGCCCGAGCAGATCACGACGGTCACCCCGTCGAGTCCGCTGGCCCAGGGCCGTGAGGTGTTGCGCCTGGACATCGGGGTGGCGAGCCCGTTGCTCGCCGACGGGTTGGTACTGGTCGACACTCCCGGAGTCGGTGGGCACACGAATCCGCACGCTGCAGGCACATTGGGTCTCATTCCGTCGGCCGACGCGGTGCTCGTCGTGTCCGATGCCTCGCGCGAATTCACCGAGCCGGAACTGTCCTTTCTCCGGCAGGTGCAGGGACTGTGCCCGGCCGTGGCGGTGCTGATCACCAAGATCGACCTGTATCCGCACTGGCGGCAGATCGTCGAGGCCAATCGTGGACACCTGGATCGCGCAGGCATCGACGTGCAGATGTTGCCGGTCTCGTCTCTGTTGCGTTCGCACGCACTGCGTTTGAACGACGAGGAACTCAACGCCGAGTCCGGTTTCCAGCAGCTCTACGCGTTTCTGCGGGACGACGTGGTGGCCCGGGCGGATGTGCTGGCGCGCTCCTCGGTCTCGCTCGATGTCCGTTCTGTCACCGAACATCTGACGCTCTCGTTCGGTAGTGAGCTTGCGGCACTGAAGGATCCGGAGCGGGCCGCCGCGGCCGTCGCCGGGCTGCAGCGCGCCAAGGCCGCCGCCGAGGAGCTGCACAAGCGGTCGTCGCAATGGCAGCAGACGCTCGGTGACGGTATCGCCGATCTCGCCTCCGACATCGATCACGATCTGCGCGACCGGTTGCGGCGCGTCACCCGGGAAGCGGAAGAGACCGTCGACGAGGGGGATCCGGGCAAGGATTGGCCGCAGCTCGGCGAGTGGCTCGAGGAGCAGATCGCCGCGTCGGTGGGCGACAACTTCGTCTGGGCTCACGAACGGGCACTGTGGCTTTCGGAGTTGGTGGCCGAACACTTCGCCTCGTCCGGAGCGGCAGCGTTGCCCGATCTGGATCTCGGTGATCTCGACAACGTCCTCGATCCCGTCTCGTCCCTGGCCGATCTGGAATCCGGTCGTATCGGAATCACCCAGAAGGTCCTGGTGGGAATGCGCGGGTCTTACGGCGGTGTGCTGATGTTCGGCCTGATCACCACGTTCGTCGGATTGAGTCTGCTCAACCCTATTTCGATCGGTGCGGGCGTACTGCTGGGCACCAAGGCGTACAAGGAGGACAAGGAGAACCGCGTCAAAGCGCGGCGGTCCGAGGCCAAGATCGCGATCAGGCGATTCACCGACGACGTCAGCTTCCAGGTGGGCAAGGAGTCCAAGGACCGGCTGCGGCAGATTCAGCGAGTCCTGCGTGATCACTTCACCTCGATCGCCGAGCAGACGCTGCGCTCGCTCAACGAGTCGTTGCGCTCGGCGCAGGAGGCCGCCGCTGCCGACAACACCGACCGTGCCGCTCGCATCGCCGCGCTGGAGAAGGACATGCGGGTGGTGGCCGAACTGAATTCTCGGGCAGTATCTCTGGTCGAGGACGCTGCCGTATGAGCGTGGCGGCTCTCGCCCGGGCCCGCGACCTCATCTCTGCGGCACGATCGACGTACTCCGGTGATGCCGAAGCGTCCTGGATGCTCGACGAATGCCTGTACCGCCTGGACGAGCCGCTGCGGGTGGCCCTCGCGGGATCACTCAAGGCAGGTAAGTCGACGCTGCTGAATTCTCTCGTCGGGCAGGATATCGCCCCGACCGACGCCACCGAGTGCACGAAGGTCGTCACGTGGTACCGCAACGGCGTCACTCCCGCCGTCACGGCCTGGTACGACGGCGACCGAGCCGCGAACGTGCCGGTGCAACGGCGCGACGGGCGATTGACCTTCGACCTCGGGTCGTTGACGGCCGCGCAGGTCGACCGACTCGATGTCGAATGGCCTGCAAGCGCTTTGGCACAGACGACGATCATCGACACCCCCGGTACCTCGTCTCTGTCGCGAGATGTGTCGGCACGCACGTTGGCGATGCTCACGCCCGAGAACTCGTCGTCGGGTGCGGACGCCGTCGTGTATCTGCTGCGCACTCTCAATGCGACCGACGTGTCGTTTCTCGGTCAGATCGGCGCGCACGTGGGCGGCGATTCGGGACCGCTCGGTGTGATCGGCGTCGTCTCGCGAGCCGACGAGGTGGGTTCGGGGCGGATGGACGCGATGATGTCGGCCAAGGAGGTGGCTGCGCGATTCGCGTCCGAACTCGAGGCCACCGGCCTGTGCCAGGCGGTGGTTCCGGTTGCAGGACTGCTCGCGCTCGGCGCGGAAACCCTGCGGCAGAACGAGTTCGCGGCCTTCGAGATGCTGGCGACGGTGCCCACCGAGGATCTGCAGTTGGCGATGCTCTCGGCCGACCGTTTCGTGCGCGCGGAGAGCACGCTCCCGGTCGATGCAGCGCTGCGGGCCAGCATCGTCGACCGGTTCGGGCTGTTCGGTATTCGGATGGCTGTGACGTTGATTCGGCTCGGGGTGCGCGATTCGCCGACGCTGGCTGCCGATCTGGTCGAGCGCAGTGGGCTCACCGAACTTCGGTCGGTGATCGACGTGCAGTTCGGTCAACGTGCCGACCAGCTGAAGTTGCATTCGGCTCTGGTTGCGCTGCAACGGATCCTGGAGTTCAGGCCGGAGTCTCACGCGCTTCGCACCGAGGCCGGCCGAATGCTCGCCGACGTGCACGGATTCGCCGAACTGCGTCTGCTCGGTCGATTGCGTTCCACCACACCGAAACTGCCCGACGGCGGACTGCTCGAGCTGCAGCGCATCATCGGTGGCTTCGGTATCGCTGCCACCGAGCGTCTCGATCTGCCTCCCGATGCCGGACGAGCTCAGCAGCGCGACACCGCGCTGGCGGCCGTGCACAAGTGGCGCGCATTGTCCGAGCATCCACTGCTGGACCGGTTCACCTCGACCTCGTGCGCCACGGCGGCCCGCAGCGCCGAAGGGATACTTGCCTCACTGGCGTGAGGATGCTCGAGGGATGAGGGCGACGATCGTCGCGGCGGCAGCAGTACCCGCGACGACGAACGGCCCCCAATGCAGGACGCCACCGAGCAACGCGGGAGCGTCGGAGACGAACGTCGAGAACGTGATCGATGCACCGACGGTCAGGATTCCGACCGCGCCCATCAGGACCTTCGACGACGTCGCTGCATTGCGCAGTAGATTCAGTGCGACGAAACCGAGCAGCACGAGCACAGCCGCGGCGGCCCCACTGGACAGCAGCGTGGCCGAGGCAGTGTTGCGGACGTCGGCCGCACTTGCTGTCGAATCTTGTTGCGCTACTGCATTTTCAACGCCGGAGAGCACAGGCTCCCAGTTCAGGGCGGCCGCGGCGGCCAATGCGAGAATCAGTGCCGCTGTCAGTGCCCACAGCGCATTCGCGACCTTCGGCAGTACCGAGGAAGTGGGCTCCTGCCGTGGCCGCAGCGGTTCGACGGCGACATCGGGCCGCGGTGGTTGCGGACGGGGAGGGCGGGGCCTCCGCGATGTCGGGTCGTTCTGTTCATCGGCCACGCGCAGGAGTCTATCCGTCGGCGGTGACGGGCCGCTGTCTCAGCGCAGCACCACCGGCACACCCTCGTACGGACGCAGGGTCATCGGGAAGCTGTTCAGCTCGTCAACGGTGGCGATCTCGTTGTCGTCGAAGACATCGACGGCGCATGTACCGGGAACCAGGTGCTTGGACTGGATGGTGGCACTGATCTCCTCGGACGAGAAGTTGAGTACCGTCGCCTGGATTGTTCCCTGGCTGAGCTCGTGCACCATAACCAGCAGGCCCTTGTGCGAGACCGTCGGAATATCGATCTGCTGAGCGGTTGCAATTCCGAACCGCTTGCGCAACTCGATGATTCGCGCCAACTGGCGGGCGAACGACTGTGGGTCGGCCAGCTGCTCGGGGAGCGAGCCGTACAGGCTGCGCCCGCGGGGAATCCCCGACTCCGAGCGCACGGCCTCGGGGAAGTACCCCATCAGATCGTGTGCACCACGGTTGAGCCACCGAGTGTCACCTTCGCGGATGAGGTCGTCGACCTCCTCGGCGTCGATGGGCAGAATGCCGAGCAGATCCCAGCCCGACAGGGCGAACACGCCCGGCTGCAACGCGTTGTACATCGCCAACAGCAGGTGGGCCCGCTTGACGGTGTCGATGTCTCGCTCGTCCATGCGGTCCAGATCGCGGATGCCCAGCGATGCGGTGATCACGCTCGCTGTGGTGCAGGCGATTCCGTTGGTGGTGAACGTTCGGTTGTACGGTGCCCACCGTCCGGTGAGTCGATCGGTCAGCTCACCGCGAATACGGTCGCCCAGATCGCTGCCCTTGACCGCCTCGCCGCCGTAGGTGAACTCGTCCTCGGCGTGCAGGGTGGCGAAATGGATGAGCTCGAACGTCATCTCGTCGTGGTTCTGCAACGCGTGCACCAGAGACGCCGTGTCGACGCCGTGATCGCGGGCCAAAGTCATGGTGAGCCTGAGGAATTCGGTGTTCCCCATGACGAGGGCATGCTGATATGCCGGGCGGTTGATGAAGTCGTACGACAGATCGGCTCCGTTGGCACCCATGGCCTTGATGTCGTCGATGGTCAGGTTCAGCTCCTGGAAGGTGAACCCGCCCATCTTGCGCACCACGCTGGCGATCAGGTGGTTCGCCGCCTCGGACAGTGGATGGCCCTCGGACCAGCCCGGTCCCTCGGCTCGACGCTCCACACCGAGAAAACCGTTGGCGTCCAACCGCAGTGCGCCTGCACCCAGATCGGCGATGGAATGGCATGCGTCGCCGATCACCAGTCGCATTCCGGCGAAGGAGGGATCGAGCCAGTTGATCGACGGCTGACCGGCCTTGAAGTAGTGCAGGTACACCCAGCGACGTTCGACGCCGTCGATACCGACGACGGGAGGTGTTGCGCTCCAGTTGGTTTCCTTCACGCCGAGCTCGTAGAAGATGACACGCTGCAGCTGACCGATGATGTATCCGGCGCGGGCGAGATTGGCCTCGGCCTCGGCGTCGATGTTCTGAGAATCGGCACCGGCCCGCACTCGCGGCAGCAGATGCCAGTCCTGCGGTTCGATCTCGACCATGTGGTAGATGCCGGGGTAGTCGGCCACGGCCATCTCGGCGAGTCTGAAGTCCGCGCCCTTGCCGGTATGGCCGGGAACGATGTCGTCGATCACGATGCCGTCGTACGCCGAGGCCACCACGCACAGGCGTCGGAACTCTTCTTCCGATCCGAATGCGGGGTCGATCTGCATGCCGATCCGGTCGAAGTGTCCGTCGACCGAGGGGGTCGGACGCCAACCGTGGATACCGCCTGCCACCTTCACCGGGCCGGTATGCACTGCGGTGACACCGATTTCGGAGAACGCCTGCCACAGCTTCTCGTCGCCGAGAGTGCTCAGGAAACTCGTCTGTGGGGCGTTGATCACCGAGATGGGGTACGCGGTGAACCACACCGGTGCGCGCTCGACGGCGGCGCGCGGATCGGGGTCGGCATACGGGTTCTGCCACATGCTGCCCTTGCCCGAGAGTTGCTCGGCGATCAACTTGGCATCGCGCAGCATCGACTGTTCGGTGAGCCAGTCCACGTACTCGGGGTTCGACGCCACCGGTTCGCTGTCGGGAGTGGGGCTGTTGCTTCGGTTGGCGCGACGCACCGAGGGTCGAAGTGGTTTCGGCCGAGCCGGATAGAACTTCTCGTCGTAGGTGATCTCGCTCGGTTCGTGCTGCACTTCGGGATCCATGTGCCTCCGTAGCCTCGCTTTTCCTCAACCCTACGTAGGGCGCGGCCGATCCGCAGGGTTGTGGTTCCCCTGATCGGTGAGCGGTGAAACCTGGCTCGCCGACCGGTGAAACCTACGCCGAACTACACGGATGTGATTCGTCAGGGGCCCTTTCCTTCGATATGCGAACGTCATCGAATCGAGACCGCCTGGTGTGGAATGTCTGATTCGGATAGGCCATAGTGAGTCAGGTACCAACTGACCCATCTGTCACATCAGACTCATGAGTCACATCCCCCTCAGCTACAGGAGTTGTTCATGCGACGTCTTGCCCGCACATCGATCCTGGCCTCGACGGCCGCTCTGGCCGCCGCCATCGGTGCGGTCGCCCTCGCACCGGCAGCATCGGCCGAACCGGCACCCGAACCCGTCGGCCCGCTCGGCTCGGTGGTGCTCGAAAGCCCGGACCTGGTGGTGACCATGGCCGCCGTCTGCGACACCACGGTCGAGGACGCACCCGAGGGTGGTGTCGTCGCACTGCAGGTCAAGGTCGACAACGTCGGCGCGGACGACGCCTCGAACGTCAACGTCAACTACGGCGCACTGCCGGGCGTGCAGGGTCAGAACACCGAGGCGACCATCGAGGCAGGCGAAGCGGCCACGTACACCGTGCCCTCGGTCGATCGTGAATGGATCGCTCGTCCCGCCGGTGCCGCGGCATTCGCCAGTGCACTCGATGCGAACTTCCTCGACAACATCACCGGTGGCCTGCTCAGCCACAGCTGCATTCCCGCACCGGCCGAGGAGCCTGCCGAGTAATTCCTTCCGCAACAGCTTTCTCCCCGCTGCGCCGCGACGATCCTTGCTGATCGTCGCGGCGTACTGCTGTGGAGGGGCTTCGCCCCATGTGAGTAGAAGTTCGTAGCAGGCACCGAATTTCCATGCACGTGCGGCGTAGCCGCTCCCTCGGGAACAAATTCGCCACACCCTCCGCTGTGCAGGTCAGCAGCCTTGAGTGGATGAGGCTCAAGTTGGAAGTTGACGCGACAGATCGCGTTATGCAAACTTGAGTGGAGTTCGCTCACCCAGGGACTGAATCCACGCAACAACAGGAGGAAACATTATGGCTCGTGCGGTCGGTATCGACCTCGGGACCACCAACTCGGTCGTGTCCGTCCTCGAGGGCGGCGAACCGGTTGTCGTCGCCAACTCCGAGGGATCACGCACCACCCCGTCGATCGTCGCTTTCGCCAAGAACGGTGAAGTGCTGGTCGGCCAGCCCGCGAAGAACCAGGCGGTCACCAACGTCGATCGCACGATTCGTTCCGTGAAGCGCCACGTCGGCACGGACTGGACCGTGGAGATCGACGGCAAGAAGTACACCCCTCAGGAGATCTCCGCGCGCACGCTGCAGAAGCTCAAGCGCGACGCCGAGGCATACCTGGGTGAGGAAATCACCGACGCGGTCATCACCGTTCCCGCGTACTTCGAGGACGCACAGCGTCAGGCCACGAAGGAAGCCGGCCAGATCGCCGGCCTCAACGTCCTGCGCATCGTCAACGAGCCCACCGCGGCAGCTCTCGCATACGGCCTGGACAAGGGCGACAGCGAGCAGACCATTCTCGTGTTCGACCTCGGTGGCGGCACGTTCGACGTCTCGCTCCTGGAAATCGGCGACGGCGTCGTCGAGGTCCGTGCGACGTCCGGCGACAACCACCTCGGTGGCGACGACTGGGACGAGCGCATCGTGACCTGGCTCGTCGACAAGTTCAAGGCTCAGAACGGCATCGATCTGACCAAGGACAAGATGGCTCTGCAGCGTCTGCGTGAGGCTGCCGAGAAGGCGAAGATCGAACTGTCCTCCGGGCAGAGCACCTCGATCAACCTCCCGTACATCACGGTCGACGCGGACAAGAACCCGCTCTTCCTCGACGAGCAGCTCAGCCGCTCGGAGTTCCAGAAGATCACCTCCGACCTGCTCGACCGCACCCGTGCGCCGTTCCAGGCAGTGGTCAAGGACTCCGGCATCGCCGTCAAGGACATCGACCACGTCGTGCTCGTCGGTGGTTCGACGCGTATGCCCGCAGTCTCCGAGCTGGTCAAGGAACTCTCCGGCGGACGCGAGCCCAACAAGGGCGTCAACCCGGACGAGGTCGTGGCCGTCGGTGCTGCACTGCAGGCCGGTGTCCTCAAGGGCGAGGTCAAGGACGTTCTGCTCCTCGACGTGACGCCGCTGTCCCTCGGTATCGAAACCAAGGGTGGCGTCATGACCAAGCTCATCGAGCGCAACACCACCATCCCGACGAAGCGTTCCGAGACCTTCACCACCGCTGACGACAATCAGCCCTCGGTGCAGATCCAGGTCTTCCAGGGTGAGCGCGAGATCGCCTCGCACAACAAGCTCCTCGGCTCCTTCGAGCTGACCGAGCTGCCCCCGGCTCCTCGCGGCGTCCCGCAGATCGAGGTCACCTTCGACATCGACGCCAACGGCATCGTGCACGTCACGGCCAAGGACAAGGGCACCGGCAAGGAGAATACGATCAAGATCCAGGACGGCTCCGGCTTGTCCAAGGAAGAGATCGACCGCATGGTCGCCGACGCGGAAGCTCACGCAGACGAGGACAAGGCTCGTCGCGAAGAGGCCGAGGTCCGTAACCAGGCCGAGACCCTCGTCCACCAGACGGAGAAGTTCGTCAAGGACAACGAGGACAAGGTCGACGCCGAGCTCAAGGGACGCGTCGAAACCGCCATCGCCGACGCCAAGACGGCTCTCGCGGGCAGCGACATCTCGGCAGTCAAGACCGCCGTGGAGAAGCTCTCGACCGAGTCGCAGGCTCTCGGCACCGCCATCTACGAGGCTCAGGCCAAGGAGCAGGGCGGCGCAGAGGGTGGCGCGCAGGCCGCTGACGACGGTGTCGTCGACGCAGAGGTTGTCGACGAGCCCGCCGACGACACGGACAAGAAGTGACGTCGGAGAACACCGAGCAAGAACCGGTCACTTTCGTGGACAAGCGAAAGATCGATCCCGAGACCGGTGAAGTACGGGAAGGTGACGCAGTTCCGGAGCCCCTGGTGGGCACCGGGGCTGCGCCCCAGCCCGACTCGGTGGACGAAGGGACCGTCGAAGGTGACGTCGTGGAAGACCCGCGTGACACTCAGGTCGCAGAACTCACCGCAGATCTGCAGCGCGTCTCGGCGGAGTATGCCAACTACCGGCGTCGCACCGACCGAGAGAAGCAGACCGGAGCGGAGAACGCGAAGGCGTCCGTCGTCTCGCAGCTGCTTCCGGTTCTCGACGACCTCGAGCGAGCTCGCCAGCACGGCGATCTCGAAACCGGACCGCTCAAGGCAGTGGCAGACAAGTTGGCAGGGGTGTTCTCGAACATCGGCCTGACCACCTTCGGAGCCGAAGGCGACGCCTTCGACCCGGCCATCCACGAGGCGGTCTCCCACGAGGGCGACGGCAGCAGTCCGGTCGTCGGGACGCTGATGCGTCCGGGCTACAAGCTCGGCGAGCGCGTCCTGCGGACCGCGATGGTCGGCGTGGTGGACAGCGCAGCACAAGAATCGGATGCACCTGCGTCCGACGAGCAGTAAACAGAAATAGCGCGAGAGGAGGAAACGCCCGGTGAGCCAGCGGGAGTGGATCGAGAAGGACTTCTACAAGGAGCTGGGCGTTTCCTCCAGCGCGACTGCAGAAGAGATCAAGAAGGCGTACCGAAAGTTGGCCAGGGACAATCATCCCGACGCCAATCCCGGCAACGCCTCGGCCGAGAACAAGTTCAAGGCGGTCAGCGAGGCGCATGCCGTCCTCGCCGACCCGGCCAAGCGCAAGGAATACGACGAAGCACGACGACTGTTCGCCTCGGGCGGATTCGGTAGCCGCGGTGGCGGTGGATTCTCGCCCGGCGCAGGCGGATTCGGCGGTGGAGGCCAGACCTTCGACGTCGGCGACATCTTCGGTCAGGGCGGCGGCGACGGCGGAATCGGCGACCTGTTCGGCGGCCTGTTCAATCGCGGCGGCGCGCAGCAGCGCACCCAGAGCAACCGGCCCCGACGCGGCAGCGACGTCGAGACCGAGACCTCACTGCAGTTCCGTGAAGCGGCACAGGGCGTCACGGTCCCCTTGAAGCTGACCAGCCCGTCCTCGTGCACCACCTGCCACGGCAGCGGCGCGAAGCCCGGCACCAGCCCGCGGGTGTGCCCCCGATGCAACGGCCAAGGCGTCGTCAACAGAAACCAAGGCGCGTTCGGCTTCAGTGAGCCGTGCGACGACTGCCGCGGAAGCGGATCCATCATCGACGACCCGTGCGCCGACTGCCGCGGAACCGGAGTGCAGAACCGCACCCGGACCATCACCGTGCGCGTCCCGGCCGGCATCAGTGACGGCCAGAAGGTGCGACTCGCCGGTCAGGGCGAAGCAGGCCTGCGCGGCGCGCCGTCGGGCGACCTGTTCGTGACCGTACGGGTCAAGCCCGACAAGGTGTTCGGTCGCACGGGCGACGACCTGACGGTGACCGTTCCGGTGAGCTACGGCGAACTGGTGCTGGGTACCACGTTGTCGGTGCCCACCCTCGACGGTCGCGTGGGAGTGAAGGTTCCACCCGGCACCGTCGATGGCCGAGTGCTGCGCGTGCGCGGTCGCGGTGTGCCGAAGAAGTCCGGTACCGGCGATCTGATGGTGACCGTCAAAGTTGCCGTCCCGCAAAAACTGGACGATGCTGCCACCGACGCTCTGAAGACTTATCTGGAAGCCGAGAAGGCCAGCGGATTCGACCCGCGGGCCGGGTGGGCAGGTGTGTGATGTCGGTCCCTCCCGAGGGTGGATCCGCGAAAGCCGGTGGCGGTCAAGCTGATCCCGACGCCCAGGTCTTCGTGATCTCGGTGGCGGCACAGCTGGCCGGCATGCATGCGCAGACGCTGCGCACCTACGATCGACTCGGTTTGGTCACCCCCCACCGCACCACCGGCGGTGGGCGCCGCTACTCGCCGCGTGATGTCGCGCTGCTCCGTGAAGTACAGCGACTCTCGCAGGACGAAGGCGTCAACCTCGCCGGTATCAAGCGCATCATCGAGCTGACCAATCAGGTCGAGGCATTGCAGGCACGGGTTTCGGAGTTGGCTCAGGATTTGGCCAACGTGCACGCCAGTTATCGCCGCGACCTGGTGCCGATCCAGCGCAACGCCCTGGTGGTCTGGAAGCCACGCCACCAGCGTTAGATTCGACGGTTTCGGCCCTGTCTGTTCGCAAACGCGCGCGCTTTTGTCAGGTGCGCGCAGTTTTGGCTCCGTCTGTTCGCAAACGCGCGCGCTTTTGTCGGGTGCGCGCAGTTTTGCCGGTGATGTGGTCGCCATTTCGCGCGCGTTCAGCGAATGCGCGCGCGTTTGCGGTGGCGAGTGGTGCTGAGGAGCGAATCTGGGCGGGGCTGGGCTGTGCGGGTCGGGATCGGTTCACGGGGGCTGCGTTGTGGGTGTCTCGGGCGCACCTCCTCGCAAACGCGCGCGCTCTTGTCGGGTGCGCGTATTTTCGTCGGTGATTCGGTCGCCATTTCGCGCGCGTTCAGCGAATGCGCGCGCGTTTGCGACCTCGACCCCGACGCGCGCCCACCTCGACCCCGACCCCGACGCGCGCCGACCCCGACCTCGACCCCAACGCGCGCCCGACCCCGACCTCGACCCCAACGCGCCCACCCAACGCGCGCGCGTTTGCGAGACACCCGGCGTCGACCCCTATTCTGGTCGGCATGCAGGCGTGGAGTTCGACGGTCGTTCAGTATCACCGTCTTCGGAACGATCTCGCCGTGATCAGACTCGAGGGCGATGCGGTGCCGTTTCGGGCGGGCCAGTCGGTGTCGGTCACGGTTCCTCAGAACACTGCTCTGACGCGGCGGTACTCACCTGCGTTGCCGCCTTCTCGAGACGGCAAGCTGGAATTCCATGTTCGAGCCGTGCCTGCCGGTTGGGTGAGCGGATCGATCGTCAACGAGACGCGGCCGGGTCATGTGTGGCAGATCAGCGATCCGCAGGGTGGTCTCCGTGTCGACGATTCGGGGCGCGATGTGGTCATGATTGCGGGTGGGACCGGTCTCGCTCCGTTGCGGGCGATTTTGCTCGACCTCACACGTCGCGAGCAGCCGCCGAACGTGACGCTCTTCGTCGGCGGTAAGTCGCCTCGTGATCTGTATGCGGGCGACATGCTGTGGCTGATGGCGGCGGAGTTCCGGTGGTTGACGGTTGTACCTGTGGTCGATCAGTTGCACGAGCCGTGGGCGTCGGATCGATGGAACGACCGCATTCATGCCGAGATCGGTTCCAGCGCATCGTTTTTCGAGCCGGAGCATTGCTGGGAGGGCAGTGTGGCAGACGTCGTCGCGACGCAGGGGCCGTTCCCGGATCGCCAGATCCTGGTCTGCGGCTCACCGGGTATGGAAGCAGCGACCGTGCGCGCGCTCGTCGAGATCGGCACCCCACTCGACACCATCCGTCGCTCGAGCACTGTCCTCTGAAAATCAGGGCAGTTGCAGAATCCGACGTAGGTGCGCCAGGTCTTCGGCAGAGACTGTCGTGAATTCCGGCGGCGGGGCGTCGGCGATCGCTCGGGCCTTCTCGGCGAGGAGACGTCCGGTGTCGGTGAGTCCGATGATGCGGCGTCGGCGATCCTCGGGATCTTCGGTACGCAGAACCAGCTCGCGCTTCTCGAGTTCGCGGACGTTGAGCGAGATGTACGGCGCGTCGGAGGCGAGGATCTCGGCCAGCTCGGTGATCGTCCGATCGCCGGTGAGCAACTTGGTCAGCAGCTTTGCTCGTAGGAAGCTCATCCCGGTGGCGTCGGCGACGGCTCGTCGGGTGTCGTGCTTCTCGAGCATCAGTGCGCGCATCTCGCGCCAGACGTGTGCTGCATCGCCGGTCATACGAGCACCGGTTGGTCGATTCGATCGGCGGTTGCGCGTGCCCATCGGCCGGTGGTGACCACTGCGAGCGCGGTGACGATCACGCCTGCGCCTGCGATGACGAACCAGGCAGGGACCGCGGCGGCGGTGAAGCCGGCGGAGATCTCGCCGACGATGCTTGCCGTGACGATTGATCCGACGACGGCCACGCCGAGCGATTGACCCACCTGCCTGCTCGTCGATGCGATGGCCGATGCCACTCCGGCCTGGCTGCGTGGCATTCCGGACACCGCGGTGTTGGTGATCGGGGCGTTGACCATGCCGAAGGATATTCCGAAGATCACGTATGCGACGGCCAGCCATGCGAACGACGTCGTCGGAGTCAGTCGGGTGAGCATCAGTGCCGAGGCCACGAAGCCGACTCCGGCGACGAGCAGCGGAATGCGCGCTCCGAGGGTGCCGACGATGCGACCGGAGATCGGCGCGAAGATCAAGGTCATCAACGCCATCGGCAGGGTGTAGAGACCGGCGTGCAGTGGTGAGTATCCGCGCACGTCCTGCAGGTAGAGGGTGTTGAGGAACAGGAATCCGCCGAGGGATGCGAACGCGCAGACGGCGATCACCGTCGCTCCGCTGAAGGGTGCGCTCCTGAAGAACTTCAGTTGGATGAGCGGTTCCTCGATCCGCGACTCGACCACCAGCAGTCCGACGAGAGAGCCGACGGCGACGGCACCGGTGAACACGATCAGCGGGGATCCCCAACCCTTCGCGGGACCTTCGATGATGGTGAACACGAGGGACGCGAGGAACGCGAAGATGAGGAACTGGCCTGCAGGGTCGAATTTGCGTGAGTGTTCGGCTTTGGATTCCGGGACGAACTTCAGTGTCATCGCCAGCGCGAAGATTCCGATCGGGACGTTGATCCAGAAGATCGACTGCCAACCGGCACCGGTGACGAGGACGCCGCCGAGGGCGGGGCCGGCCGACATCGAGATGCCGACGACGGCACCCCACATGCCGATCGCTCCTGCGCGTTCTTTCGGATCGGTGAAGGTGTTGGTGATGATCGACATCGCGACGGGGTTCATCATCGAGCCGCCGATTGCCTGGAGCATGCGGAAGGCGACGAGCCAGCCGAGCGACGGTGCGATGCTGCACAGCAAGGAGCCGAGGACGAACGTTCCGGTGCCGATCAGGAAGAAGCGCTTGCGGCCGTACTTGTCGGCCATCGAGCCGCCGAGCATCAACAGCGATGCCACGACCAGCGTGTATGCGTCGATGATCCATTGCAGACCCGAAACCGATGCGTTCAGATCCGCGCGCATCGACGGCAGCGCGACGTTGACGATCGTGTTGTCGGTGCTGACGAGGAACAGGCTCAGGCAGCAGATGCCGAGCACGAGATACCGGTGTCGTCGAGTCAACTCGGCCACGTTCACCTCCGCGATAATGCTTGTATATCTACAACTATTACATGAGTACTCCTAAATTGTTCGACGAGCAAGTGAGATGCGGGCCGGGCAGGCCCGATAGGGTGTGTGTCACAGACTTGCTCGAACCCGATTGCTCGCTGAATGGAGAACAACAGTGGCTTCCGAGATCGCACCAGGCGACCTGGTTCAGGCGTCCGGGCATGCCGGCCCGTGGAAGGTGCTCGAGATCCGTCAGGGTCTGGCGTTGCTCGAGCATCACGACGGTCATCGGTTGTCGGTACGCACCACCACGGTCGAGGTGGTGCGGAAGGCGTCGAACAGTGAAGGTTCGGCTCGGCAGGCCGAGACGGAGACCGACAGCCCCTCACTGTTCGACGAGAGCTGACCTACCGCCCTCTACCGTCGACTGCGTATTTCTGGCGCAGCGACTTCGAGATCTGCTGGTACTCGCGTAGCTTCTCGCTGCGTGCTCGTGCATCGTGCCTGGAGGTGGCCCAGGCGTTCTCTCGCAACAGTTTTCGGTAGTTGCTTAACCTTCTGTCGGTGAGCTCGCCCGCGTCGACGGCGGCGAGTACCGCGCACCCGGGTTCGCGTTCGTGCGCGCAGTCAGCGAATCGACACGACGCGGCGAGTTCGTCGATGTCGGAGAAGGCGCTCGCCACAGCGTCTTCCGATCCTTGGACGCCCACCGAACGTAGTCCAGGCGTGTCGAGTAGCACCAGTTCTCTCTCCGGGATGGGCACCAATTCCCGATGCACCGTCGTATGCCTGCCTTTGCTGTCGCCCTCGCGGGTCGCCCCGGTGGCGAGAACCGCACCGCCCAACAGAGCGTTGCCGAGTGTCGACTTGCCCGATCCCGACGGCCCGATCAGGGCGACCGTGCCGCGCAGATGTGCTGCCAGCGAATCGATTCCGCCGTCCGAGACTGCACTGGTGCTGCACACGGTGACGCCCGGCGCGGCGGACGACAACACTTCTTCGGCGACGCTTCCGCTGTCGGTCTTGGTGATCGCGAGGACGGGAACAGCGCCGCTGCCCCAGGCGAGGGTGATGTAGCGCTCGACGCGACCGAGGTCGAGGTCGGTGTCCGACGCGACCGTGACGACGACGGTATCGACGTTGGCTGCGAGAACCTGTGTGTCGGATGCGGTTCCGGCGGAGGCGCGTTCGACGGCCGTCCGGCGGGGCAGGATGGCGATCAGCCGGAACAATTCTGCGTCGAGTGCCACCCAATCCCCGGTGCAGACGGCACCGCCCGTACATCGAGCGATTCCGTTCTCGGTGGCGGCGTCGAATCCACCGCGGTCGACGCGAACTACGCGGGCGAGAGCTGCGTCCTGAGAATGCTTTTCGAACTCATCTAGCCAGTGCCGATCGAGGCCGTAGTGAAGTAGAGAGGACATGCGAGGGTTCTTTCGGAGAGGAGTGACGTGGGCTCGGGTGTGCGCTCGTCCAGGTGGCCACGATGCCCACCTCCTCACTGTTGGAATACACAAAAAGAAACCGTCTACGGCAAAGTTACAGCCGTCGACGGTTCGAAGGAAAGCGAATTTATCGGGTGAGGTTGGTGCCCTCCGCCGGCGCTGCGAGCGCGGTGAGGAAGGAGCGCGCCCAGCGATCGACGTCGTGGGCGAGAACCTGCCTGCGCATGGCGCGCATGTGACGCTTGCCCGACTCCGGGTCCTGCTCGAGGGCTCCGATGATCGCGTCCTTCACGCTGTCGAGGTCGTGCGGGTTGCACAGGTATGCCTGTCGCAATTCGGCTGCGGCACCGGTGAATTCGCTGAGCACCAGTGCCCCACCGAGATCGCTGCGGCAGGCCACGTACTCCTTGGCGACCAGGTTCATGCCGTCGCGCAATGGGGTGACCAGCATGACGTCGGCGGCGACGAAGTAGGCCAGCAGGTCGTCGCGGGGGATGGGACGGTGCAGGTAGTGCACAACGGGGTGGCCCACCTGGCCGTACTCGCCGTTGATGCGGCCCACCTGCTGCTCGATCTCACCGCGCATGGCGACGTAGCTCTCGACGCGCTCACGGCTGGGCGTCGCCAACTGCACGATGACGTTCTCGGCCGGATCGACGCGGCCCTCTTCGAGCAGTTCGCGGAACGCGTTGAGCCGAACGTCGATTCCCTTGGTGTAGTCGAGGCGATCGACGCCGAGCATGATGCGCTTGGGGTTGCCCAGGTCCTTGCGCAATTGCTTGGCCCGATCACGGACGGCCTTGGAGCGAGACTTGGTGTCGAGGTCACCGGAATCGATGGAGATCGGGAACGCGCCGACTCGCACGGTCCGGAAGCCGACCTGCACGACGCCCAACTTCGACCGCACTCCGACGGTTCCGCGGGACGTGGTTCCCCCGGCGAGGCGTCGGGCAAGGTAGAGGAAGTTCTGGGCACCGCCGGACAGGTGGAACCCGATGAGGTCCGCACCGAGCAGTCCTTCGACGATCTCGGTGCGCCACGGCATCTGCATGAACAGCTCGATCGGCGGGAACGGGATGTGCAGAAAGAATCCGATGGTCAGGTCGGGGCGCAGCATCCGCAGCATCTTCGGGACGAGCTGGAGCTGGTAGTCCTGAATCCAGACCGTCGCGCCCTGTGCCGCGGCCTCGGATGTCTTCTCGGCGAAGCGACGGTTCACCTCGACGTAGGCGTTCCACCAGTCGCGGTCGTACTCCGGCTTGACGATGACGTCGTGGTAGAGCGGCCACAGTGTCGCGTTGGAGAAGCCCTCGTAGTACTGGGTGTACTCCTTCTCGCTGATCGGCACCGGCCGCAGCTGCAGGTCGTCCTCGACGAACGGCTCGACGTCGACGTCCGAGACGCCGACCCACCCCACCCACGCGCCCTTGTTGGCACGCAGAATCGGTTCGAGAGCGGTGACCAACCCGCCAGGGCTTCGCTTCCATCGTGTGCTCCCGTCCGGGAGCTTTTCCAGATCGACCGGCAACCGGTTGGCTACGACGACAAAATCCGAACCCTGCGAGGCGTCAGCCACAACTGTCCAATCCGCTTGTAGATCCTTGGGTAAACAGTCCTGCGAAGAGCGTCAGTCGGTCTTCGCTACGGGATCTATACCCAACATCGACAGCAACATGCGGCACTCGTCGGCATCGGTCGCGTAGGCCGCGACGACGCGCTGAGCCTGGCTGGCCGTCTCGTATTCGAGTGGGACGATGTCTTCGTCGGCGATGTCGTTGTCGGTGGAGGTCTTGGCAGGCATGGTGTTCTCCGTACTCTCTGCTGGGCTTACATGGTGTTCGTTGGTCCCGACTCTATGTAAATGTGGCACCCCATCGCCAGTTCCCGATGCCCTAGGCTGCAGCAAATGACCGTTTCTGTGCCGCTCCGCCGTGCTCGGACAGTGGTGGAGGTGCCCTCTCCGGCCACCGGCTCCGCAATTCTGCGTCGCACCGTTCGACGGCATCGGACCCGCCTGATCGTCTCGTCGCTGCTGTTCGGGGTGCATCAACTGTGCGAAACGATGGTCCCGGTGGCGATCGGACTGATCGTCTCGCGGGCCATCGACACCGGTGATGTGACCGCGATGGTGCTCTCGTTGGTCGGTCTGGCGGCCTTGTTCGTCACCCTGTCGTACGCGTGGCGGATCGGTGCCCGCATCATCGTGGTCGCCATCGAGCGGGAGGCGCACCTGGTGCGCGTGGAGGTCGCCGGTCGCGTCCTCGATCCGCGGGGTGTGCGTACCGAGTTGTCGGCGGGCGAGTTGCTGACGGTCTCGACGTCCGACGCCGAGAAGGAGTCCTGGATTCTCGATCTGATCGCACGGGTCTTCGCGTCCGCGGTGGCGGTCGTCGCGTCCGCCGTCGCGCTGATCGTGATCGACGTTCCGCTCGGTCTCGCCGTCGTCATCGGGACACCGGTCATCCTCATCGCGCTGCAACGACTCGCTCCGTTGCTCACCCGTGCTGCCACCGCGCAGCAGGCCGAGGTGGCCGGGGTGTCGGGTATGGCAACCGATCTGGTCAGCGGTGTCCGGCCGCTTCGCGGAATCGGTGCCGAGGATGCCGCGACGCAGCGATTCGTGACATCGAGTCGAACAGCGTTGGCTGCGACTCTGAAGCTCGCTCGCGCGAACAACGTCTATCAGGGCCTGTCGGCAACGGTCAACGCGTTGCTGGCCGTCGGGATCGCCGGTACCGCCGGCTGGTTCGCATTGCAGGGCCGGATCTCGGTCGGCGAGTTGATCACCGTCATCGGCCTCGCGCAGTTCGTCATCGAACCTCTCACCGGATTGTCGAAGATCCCCGGCGTGGTGGCGATGGTGCGCGGATCCGCCGATCGGCTCGCCCTCGTACTCGGTGCGGAACACGTTCTACCGCAGTCCGAGTCAACGGTTCCGGTAGAGACAGATCTTGCCGTCGACGACGTTCGGTTCCGATCGCTCGACGGTCTCACGTTCCGCACAGAACCGGGCGAGATGCTCGGCGTGGTCACGTACCGGCCGCAGGACGGGGAAGCGCTCGCTACGCTGCTGTCCGGTCAGGTCTCCGACGCCGACTACACCGGATCGGTTCGTATCGGCGGCATTACGGCGGGAGAGATCGATCTTCGACGCGCCCGAGAGACCGTGCTCGTCGAACCCCACATCACCGACCTGTTCGCGGGAACCGTCCGCAGCAACGTCACCGCAGGCCGGGAGCGGCCCGACGCCGAACTCGACGTCGTGCTGCACGCCTCCGCGGCCACCGATGTCGTCGAATTGCACGAGGCCGGTCTCGATCACGCCGTCACCGACCGCGGAGCCAGCCTGTCGGGCGGTCAACGCCAGCGAGTGGCGTTGGCGCGCGCACTGTCGGTCGACGCCCCGGTCCTGGTGCTGCACGACCCCACCACGGCCGTCGACGCCGTCACCGAGCACGCCATCGCCCGCGGCATCGCCGAACTTCGACATACCGAACGAGGCTCGCAGACAACGATCCTCATCACCACGAGCCCCGCGTTGCTGTCGGTGACCCATCGCGTTCTCGTCGTCGACGGCGGTCGCGTCGTCGCCGAGGGCACGCACCACCATCTCGCGTCCTCGGACGCGCAGTACAAGGACGCGGTGCTGCGATGACCACCCCCGAACTTCTTCCCATCGCCACCGGTGCTCGCTCAGGTCGGTGGCTGCTCGAACAGCTGCGTCTGCGGAAAGTTCGCACCGCGGTGACGCTGCTGCTCGGCGCGGTTGCCGCGGCCATGTCGCTGGTGCCCGTCTACGTGCTGGGTGTTCTGGTCGACCGTGTTCGCGACGGTGCCGACACGTCGACGATCATCGGTGTCGTCGTCGTGATCTCGGTGGCCGCGGTGATCGGTGGCATCGTCACCGGTTTCAGCGGCTATCTCATCAGCACTCTCGGTGAGGGCATTCTGGCGTCGCTGCGCGAGGCCGTCGTGCGCCGCGCGCTGCATCTGCCCGTCGCCACCTTGGAGCGAGTGGGCAAGGGCGACTTGCTCTCCCGAGTGGGCGACGACGTCGCGGTGATGGCCAAGTCGATCGGTGAGGTGATCCCGCAGCTCGTCGGCGCGATCCTGCTCGTGTGTCTGAGCATGATCACGATGCTCGGCATCGATTGGCGGCTCGGCCTGGCGGGGCTCGTCGCGCTGCCGATGTACGTCCTCGCGCTGCGGTGGTATCTGCCGCGCTCGGCGCCGAAGTACGCGGCCGAACGCGTCGCGATGGGGGAGCGAGCACAGTCGTTCGTCAGCAGCATGCAGGGCGCGAAAACCGTTCGTGCGTACGGACTCGAGTCGGCGCACCTGAGCGAGATCGACCGAGCGTCGGCGAAGGCCCGAGACATCGGCGTCGACGTGTTCCGCCTGTTCACCCGCTTCGGATCTCGGAGCAATCGCGCCGAGTGCGTCGGACTGTCGGTGATCCTGCTGGCCGGATTCCTGCTCGTACGAGGCGATTACGTCACGGTCGGCGAGACGACGGCCGCAGCGCTGCTGTTCCATCGCCTGTTCAATCCGATCGGCACCCTGCTGTTCACGTTCGACGACATCCAGTCCGCCGGTGCGTCGTTGGCGCGTCTGGTCGGCGTCATCGACATCCCCGACGAGCGACCCGTCGGCGACGGTTCCGTGCCCGCCGACGCCACCTTGGACGTCACCGATCTGCGGCACGAGTACGAGTCCGGGCACGAGGTGCTGCACGGGGTGAACCTGAGGGTCGGTGACGGCGAGACCGTCGCACTCGTCGGATCCACCGGTGCAGGCAAATCCACGATCGCGGCGATCGCGGCCGGTTCCATGGCGTCGACGGCGGGGACGGTTCGTGTCGGCGGGGCATCACTGGATGCGCTGGGCAGCGACGGGTTACGACGACATGTGGCGATCGTCAGCCAGGAGGTCCACGTGTTCGCCGGCCGATTGATCGACGACGTGCGGCTCGCCGCACCGGCTGCCGGTCGCGACGACGTCGAAGCCGCGCTGCGCACCGTCGGAGCGTGGGGGTGGGTCGAGGCGCTCGAGAACGGACTCGACACCGCCGTCGGGGAGGGCGGGCACCAGTTGACCGCGGCACAATCGCAGCAATTGGCCTTGGCACGTTTGGTTCTCGCCGATCCCGCCGTCGCGGTGCTGGACGAGGCCACCGCGGAAGCCGGCAGTTCCGGTGCTCGCGATCTCGAGGCCGCCGCCGAGGCGGCCACGAAGGGACGCAGTACGTTGATCGTCGCGCATCGCCTGACGCAGGCCGCTGCGGCCGACCGCGTGGTGGTGTTGGAGCACGGCCGCATTCTGGAGCAGGGTCCGCACGAGGAACTGGTCGCGGCCGGTGGACGATACGCACAGTTGTGGGAGGCGTGGCAAGGCCGCTGATCGATATAGGGATTTGCCTAAAGCTATTAGTTTTGGTTACGGTGTCCTCGAATCGACGAGGAGGCCGGCATGGCACGCGCAGGATTGACCGCGCAGCGCATCGTGGAGGCAGGAGCGGATCTGGCCGATGAGGTCGGCTTCGATCGCGTGACTGCCAGCGAGATAGCCAGACGCTTCGACGTGAAGGTGGCGAGCCTGTACTCGCATCTGAAGAACTCGCACGAGTTGAACGTCGGGATCGCGCTGCTGGCGTTGGAGGAACTGGCCGATCGGGTGTCCGAGGCCCTGGCAGGCCGAGCGGGCAAGGACGCTCTGGTTGCCGTCGCCAACGCGTATCTCGACTATTCGCGCGAACATCCAGGTCGCTATGCAGCGACGCAGTTTCCACTCGATCACGAGACCGCTCTCGCGAGTGCGGGAGTGCGTCACTCGGCGATGATGAAGGCGATTCTCCGCGGGTACGACCTCGGCGAAGAGGATCAGGTACACGCAGTTCGATTGCTCGGCAGTGTCTTTCACGGCTACGCGAGCCTCGATGCGGCCGGCTCGTTCGCTCATAGTGCCCCCGACTCGCAGCAGTCCTGGGTCCGCATCCTCGACGGAATCGACACACTCTTACAGCACTGGAGGCAGTGACATGGAACCGATCTCCGAACGCGACATCAGGTCGTCGTTCGTCAACTCGTCCAAGGGCGACGCCGGTCGGCTCTCCCTTCCCGACATGTTCGACGCTGTGCCGTGGGACGATCTCGACTTCTTCGGTTGGGTCGATCCCAAGCTCGCCGGGAGGAGCTACATCGTCGTTCCTTCGGGAGATCGCCTGCGCGGAATCGCGTTGCGCTACAAAGTCGGTGGGCCGCGCACAGCGCAGATGTGCAGCATCTGCCTCACCACGCACGCCAACGGCGGAGTGTCTCTGATGGCTGCCGCGAAAGCAGGCGAATCCGGCAGGCGCGGCAACACGGTGGGCACCTACATCTGCTCGGACCTCGCCTGCTCGCTCTACGCACGCAAGAAGAAGACCCCGGCGCTGGGCCGTCAGTTCAAAGAGGACTTCGACGTCCCGACACGAACCGCAGCAGTCGAAGACAACATCGCCGCGTTTCTCGCTCGCGTCCTCGATTGATCAACTGATGGTGGGACCGCGCGCCCCGATCGACGACTGCGCGCCCCTACTCTGATGCGAGTAGGGGCGCGCAGTCGGCAAAAAGGGTGTGAGGTCCTGTCGGAGATAGGACCGGTCGACGTCATTCGCCGACAAGACCGAAGTCAGTCCTTGTTCTTCTCCGCGATGAACAGCTTCTCGATGCGCTCCGCCTCGTCCTTCTTGGCGGCGGCTTCGTCGGAACGCTCGGCGGCCTCGGCCAATTCGGCCTCGGACGGCGCAGCGGCCAGCTTCTCCTGCTTGTTGACCTGGGCCTGCTGAGCCTTCTTGCGATCCTCGGCTGCCTTCGCGGTGGCAGCGGCCTGCTCGTCGGCCTTCTTCTTGTCCGCAGCGGCCTTGCGCTCGGCGTCCTGAGCGGCCGCGCGCTTGCGCTGCTCGGCCTCCTGGCGGGCGTCACGTGCGGCTTCCTGAGCGGCGGCGTCGGCTGCGCGGCGATCCTTCTCGGCCGTCTCGCGAGCGACCTTCAGTTCGTCGTCGGCCGCGGCCTTCTTGGCCCGAGCCTCGGCGTCGAGACGGGCTGCCTCGGCGCGGTTCTCGGTGCTGTCGACGAGGGTCTCGCCGCGGTCGGCGAGGCTCTTGTCTCCCAACAGGTTTCCGACGGCGCGGTCCAGCGATCCGAGCGTGTGCTCGTACACCAGGCGCGCGGGTGCTTCTGCATTCATCTTCTCGACGACGTTGGTTTCGATGAGCTGCAACGGAATTCGGGCGATCTTGTACTGGATGCGGAGGATGGTCAGTGGTATGGCTAAAACGCTCATGAAGCGAAACTCCTGGTATGAGGTAGTGGTTCAGGCCTGGTTGCGGAGCTCTTCGGCCTTCTTGCGATCGGCTTCGGCCTGACGAAGTGCTTCCTGGTGCTTCTGTGCGGCCACCATCTCGTCGGAATCGGCCGCGGCCTGCTCGATGCGACGATCCTCGTCGGCCTCGATCTGTTCGGCGGTCGCGTCGACCTCGGCAGCAGCGCGCTCCTGCGCCACTGCCTCACGCTTCTCCTGTTCGGCGGCGGCGAGCTGGGTCTGGCGAACCCGATCGGCGTTGGCTTCGGTGACCGCGGCGTTCTCTTCTGCGGCTTCCCGACGGCTCTCCGCTGCGGTGCGCACATCGGCCAGCTCCTCGGCGGCCTCGGTGGCCTGCGCCTCGGCGACCCGCTCCGTGGCGTTGGCCTCCTTGCGCTCGCGGGCCTGCGCGGCCTGCAACTGGCCCTCGGCTGTCAACGAGTCGTTGCCGGTCACCGCACCCGCGACCTCTTTGGCCTTGCCCTTGATTCCGTCGAGCAGTCCCTTGCGTGCTTCGCCCGCTACGTTCTCGTCAGTCATGTAACACCAGGTACCCACTGGCTGTTCGAGTAACCCCACGTCGGTATCGGACGATACGATCCCCGACGGACGAATCAGCAGTAAGGAGACGTATGCCAATCGCCAAGATCAACGGCATCGACATCAACTACCAGGTCAAGGGCAGTGGAGACCTGGTCGTTCTCGTCATGGGCACCGGCAGCCCCGGTCGCGTGTGGGAGCTGCATCAGGTGCCGGCGCTCACAGCAGCGGGTTACCGGGTGTGCACGTTCGACAATCGCGGCATCGCTCCCTCGTCGGAGAGCACACACGGCATCACCATGGAGGACATGGTCGCCGACACCGCCGGTCTGATCGAGCTCGTCCGCAACGGTGACGAGAAGGCCTACGTCGTCGGAACGTCGATGGGCTCACGCGTCGCGCAGGAGCTTGCGCTGAGCAGGCCCGACCTGGTTCGCAAAGCGGTGTTCCTCGCCGGCCACGCGCGGGTCGACGAGTTCCAGAAAACACTTGCACAGGGTGAACGAGCGCTCTACGACAAGCGCGTGGAGCTTCCCGGCACCTACTCGGCCGCGGTGACCGCGGTGATGAACCTGTCGCCCGCGACGTTGCGTGATTCTCGCGGGGCGCGTGACTGGCTGGACCTGTTCGAGTTCTCCGCGTCCTCACCGTCCGCCGGAGTGCGCGCTCAGCTGGGCATGGAGGACGATTTCGACCGAACTGCGGCCTATCGCGGGGTGGCGGTGCCGTGTCTGTCGGTCGGATTCGCCGACGATCGGATGATCCCGCCTTACTTGGGCAAGGAGTTGGCCGACGCCATCCCCGGTGCCCGGTACGTGGAGATCGCGGACGCCGGGCACTACGGATATCTCGAGCGCCCCGAGGCCGTCAACGCCGAACTGCTCGGCTTCTTGAAGGCCTGACGGCACCACGGCCCGACCTGCGTTGCTAGGGTCGTGTGGCACCTCACGGTGCAGGCTTACCAACCAAACGTTCGCGACGAGTGAGGCGAGATGAGTACCAACCCGTTCGATGACGAAGACGGACGCTTCTTCGTGCTGGTCAACGACGAAGACCAGCATTCGCTGTGGCCGACGTTCTCCGAGGTCCCTCAGGGATGGCGTGTCGTCTTCGGTGAAGACACCCGCCCCGCGTGCCTGGAGTACGTCGAGAAGAACTGGACCGACATGCGTCCGCGCAGCCTGCGTGAGGCCATGGAGGCCGACGCTGCTGCACGCGCATCCGCTGAGGGAACCCCCAGCACCGAGGCCTGAGTTCCGCCTTCTACGAAGGACTCGTACCGCGCCGCCGACGAACTGTCGGTCGGCGCGGTTCTTCTGTGCGGCGAAGCGTCGGGCGCAGTAGTTCCTCGGTGCGCGCGAGAATGCGTGGTCGACGCAGGGTTCGGGCACCCCACTCACCGAGTGTCACACCCGCGGCCAAACCGCAGCCGACGCCGAACGCTGCGAACAACGAGCTGATGCCGAGCAGTAGCTGGTCGTTGAGGATCGCGTACAGACCGCGATACAACGCCAGGCCGGGGAGCAGTGGAGTGATGCCCGCGACGGCGACGATCAGCGGCGGAATCAGCGCACGACGTGCCAACAGACCACCTGCGAATCCGACGACGGTAGCGGCGATGGCCGAGGCGATGATCGGTCCCACATTGAGAGTCTGCGAGAGCAGATACACCAGCGAGCCCGCGAAGCCGCCCATGAATGCAGCCGTCAGCGCACGACGTTCGGCGTAGCAGGCCAATGCATAGAACAGTGACGCTGCCGCGCCGGCGATCACCTTGGTCGGGACCTGCAGGATGTCCGGTGGGGCCAGATTGCTGATCTGCGGTAGATCGCTGCCGATCAGCGCAGCCAACCGCAGAGATGTCGCGACGCCGGCGATGATGCCGCCGGTCATCATCAGTACCTCGAAGAATCTGGACACCGCGGTGATCGGGGCGCCGGTGATCGCGTCCTGCACCGAGCCGACGAGCGAGAGACCCGAGAGCAGCACGATCACACCGGCCGCGATGATTTGCGACGGCGAGATGTCGATGTTCAGTTGGTCCTGGAAGTTGTAGAGGGTGATCGCCGGTGTCGCAGCCACGAAGCCGCCGACGACCTGCTGGAAGAAGAACGGCAGGCCCGCGCGGTTGAGTACGCGTCCGATGCGGTCGATCACCATCGTCGTGAGGAAGCTGACCACAGCAACCAGCGCGCCACCGCCGAGCAGCACACTGATGGCCGCGGCCATCCCAGACCACGCCAGAGTCGCAATCCATCGGTTGTACGGGTGCGGAGCCTTGGTGATCTCGTCGAGCCGCTCGAGCGCCGCACTAGGCGGCACCATCTTCACACGCACGGCGCGGATGAGACGGTCGACCTCGGCCAGCCGCGTGAAATCCATCGACCGGTAATGCACGATGCGCATCGTCGACGCCGGGGGCCGCGTCGGGCCGCGGTGCGCACTCAGGGTGATCGAGTTGTACGTGACGTCCACATCGCACCGTGCGAGGCCGTACGTCGCGGCGATGAACTGCACCTGAGTTGCCGTATCCATCGCTGCCGTGCCCGAGGCCAACAGAACTTCGCCGACGCGAACCGCGAGATCGAGGACCTCCGCAACCGACGCATCGTCGGTCAGATCGATCGGACGAAGGGGCGACGGTGCTGCGGTCGGTGTATCGATGGTGGCCCGACGCTCACCGGTGAGACGGCTCAGCGAAGCCGTCAGGTCTTGCAGGAAAGTCATGACCGTCTTTACACGTTGCTGGGGTGATCCACCGACAAGGTACCTGTTGACACTGAGCGTCCGATGAACGGATATGATTGCCTCGCTTCACTGCCTCCTTAGCTCAGCGGTAGAGCACTCGCCTTGTAAGCGAGCGGTCAACGGTTCAATCCCGTTAGGAGGCTCTTTCGGACGGCTCTGACCAGCGAAAACGGTTGGGGCCGTCTCTTTTTGGGCTGTTTTCACCGCTCGTTTCCTGTGCGAGCCCGGTTCGTCCACCTGGGTTTATTTGTCGCTTGTGACCTGGGGATTTGCCGGGTCGTAGGCAGGATATGTTGATCGATGTCACAAGCTGTCACAACTCGTTGCCAACTCATCGGTGAGCGTTCGCGCGGCTTCCGATGCGGATGGTGCGGGCCGCGACGGCGGCCGATGTAGACGCGCACCCGCGCGCCGAGCTTGCGCGGCTGACGGACTTGGGTCTGCTGCATCTGGTGGCAAAAGGCTTCTAGGTGGCGGTGCCCGACGATCGGGTCGGGACCGAGTGGATGCCTGGATTCGAGGCTGCGGCGACAGGTATCGCGGTTGCGGCCTACAGCGCCGACGATGCCGTCGTAATGGGTGTCAGCGCGGCCCGGCTGCACAGGGTAATCCCACGAGCGTTGGCGACGGCTGTGGTGACTGTGCCGAAGCGGCACGATCCGATTCGGTTGGCGGATCGTCAGGCGCTGGTTCGGTTAGTTGTGCGCGACACGGCACGTCTGGATGCGGAGCGCGTCGTGCCCGAGTTGGATTTGGTGAAGCGTCCGGGCTCGGTGACGCCGAGTGTGAGGTGTGGCCGGCGGTGGAGCAGTTGTATCGACGGTGCAGTCCAGAAGTGTTAGCCGAGATCGCTGGGGCTCAGAAGATGCGAACGACGCTGACGCGTCTGCAGGATCGGTTGGGGGAGAAGTAGTGAATCCCGACGAGCTGGAGACGGTGGCAACGCAATTCGGTGTCGCGAGCGCTCAAGTCGAACGGGATCACCTGATCTCGCACCTGCTCGGCTATCTGAGTGCGCACTTCGCGGATCGGAATGTATTCATCGGCGGAACAGCCTTGGCTCGAACCCATTTGGTCGATGGTCGTCTCAGTGAGGACATCGACCTGATTGCGGTCGGTTCCAGATCGGAGGTCGCTCGTGATCTCGTCCGCGCTCTCCCACGCGCGGTGATGCGCAGCCACGGGCGATTGGTGTGGGACTCGGCGATCAGCGAGGTGCCCGAGCGCCTCGGTGCAGTGGTGAGGTCGCAGTCCGGTCTGGCTGTCAAGGTGCAGTTGCTGTCGGCGGAAGGTCGCCCAGCATGGCCGCTGGAAAACCGGCGGCTCGAACAACGGTTTGAGGATGCACCGGGAGCTGAGTTGACGGTGCCCACGCGGCCCGCGTTCGTTGCGGGTAAGACGGTGACCTGGTGTGAGCGGCGGGCGTCGCGTGATCTGTGGGACCTGTGGGCACTCAATCGCATTGGCGCATTCGAACCGGAAGTGGCCGATTTGTATCGGAGGTTCGGGCCCACGAACAAGTTGCCTGGTGAATTGCAGTTCGCGGATGCTCCGACCGAATCCGATAGGGAGAGCAAACTTTTCCGCGTCCGGACCCGTATCTTGCGAGCTGGGTGGTCGATCAGCCGTCGGAAGCGTGGAGGTCGACATCGGGGAAGCGCTCATCGAAGACGCGTTGGACATCGGGGTTGACCGCAGCGAGAACCTGATCGAGGAGCGTGCCGAGTTGCAGCGTCTGCGAGTGTCCTAGGACGTCGATCATGACGCGCCTGACTTCGCGGACGTGCCCGGGGGCGGCCTGGGCGACCACGTCCTTACCCTCCTGCGTCAGAGCCACCTCTGTGAAGCGACCGTTGTCGGTATCCGGTCGGCGACGCACCCAGCCGCGATTCTCCATCTTGGTCAAAGTGTGTGACAGGCGAGAGATAGAGCCACCGACGAATGCGGCGAGGTCACTCATGCGGACCGTCTGATGGGGCGTGTCCGATATACATGAAAGGACCATGTAGTCGAAGTTGTTGATTCCCGCGTCTTGCTTGAGCTGGACACTCAGGACTGTCGGCAGCGACTCGACCAGACCGGCGAGCGTCAGCCACGCCCGGATCTCCTCCGGGTCAGCCATTGGGGGTCGCTCGTCATCGCCCGAGTGTAGTTTTCGAGTTTGACGGGCACGTTCATCGACCTCAGTGGACATCGCGTAGGCCGCGCTTCGCCGGCGGTGACGCCAGGGTGCGGGAGCTCTGCCTGAAGTATCGAAGGTGCACTGCTACGTGCAGCGCTGCGTTGTGTTCTTACGCGTCTGGTCCGATCAGGACGATCCCGTATTTGGGTGCGGCGAGCATCATGCGTGCGATCTCTGCGTCGTCGATGGCTGGGGCGGGGCCGTTGTTGGTGGCGGGTTGGCCGGACTCGCGGAAGAACCCTTCGATCCCGCCGGGGGTGAAGCCCAGCAGGATTCGGCTCGGTGTATCTGCTGTGTTGCGGAAACTGTGGGCAATTCCTCGAGGACCGAACGCGAAGTCACCCGGCCCGACTGCGTGGGTCGCGCCGCCGATGGTGATCTCGAACGTCCCGTCGAGAACGGTCCAGAACTCGTCCTCGTTGGTGTGGATGTGCGGGGGCGGGCCACCGCCGGGGGTGGTGATGCATTCGATGACTGCGAAGCTTCCACCCGTGTTCTCGGCGGTTGCCTTGTAGATCAGGGTGTCGGCGACGAACCACACCCGCTCGCCCTCCCCGGCTGCGACGGTGAAACCTTCGACGGGAGTGGTTGTCTCCCGGCCGCTTTCGGTATCACCGGTGGTACCCCGCGGATTGTGTTCACCTGGGGGTGGTTCGAACTCGCTCCTGTGCGGGGATATGCCCGCGGTCGTCCGTGCCGGTGTCGATGTCGTTCATCGACACCTTGACGGTAAACACGCACTGTTGAAATATCAACTGGGGGTGTCGAGGTGTTCCGAAGGGGGAAGTCCGGACGGGACAAGGAAAGCTTTGAGTCTCGACCCTGTGGGAGGGTCTCAGGACGTGAGCTTGGCTTGGTAGCGATCGAGGAGCGACGGGACGCCGGCGGTCGGGGGTGCCCACGAGTTCGGAACCGGACAATCGACGGCGACACGGCGGGCCGCAGCCACGAAGTCGCGGGTCAGAGGCGAGTCGACGTCCGAACGCCACCCGATGGACAACGGTGTGGGGGGTATGCCAGTCACCGGAACGAATGCCAAACCTGGCCTCGCATAGAATCTTTGAGTCGACGCTTGCGAGAACGCCACGCCCTTGCTGGAGAGGATGGCTTCGAAGCACTCGTCGACAGTGGAGACTTCGGCACCGAGACGAACGGTCTCACCATCCCTCGAGCTGACGGCGAGCCAGAAGTCCCTCCATGATTCCGGGCTGCGCCTCGCGACGAACGGTTGCCCCGCCACTTCTTCAACACTGGTCGAATCTTGCTGCGCCAGAGGCGAAGTGGATGCTACGACAAGCACTCTCGGCTCCACGAACAGTGTCTCGAGCGCAAGCCAGTCCTGCACGACGACCGGCGGCCTGACGAACGCGATGTCGACCGACCCGTCGCCGAGTCCGACGTAGGGGTCGGTGAAGTCGAACGACTGCATCTCGACCGCGACGTCGGGGTGGAGAGCACGGAAAGCCGACAAGATGTCCGGCGTCAGCTCCGCGGCAGCGTTCGCCTGGAATCCGACGATCAGGTTGTTGCGCCCGCTGCGGCCCACCTGACGTGTCAACGACGCGACACGCTCGGCATCGGCGAGAAGCTGCCTGCTCCCTTCGAGGAGCTTGTCCCCGGCAGGGGTCAACGAGACATGACGGGAATCGCGGATGAACAGTGCGGTTCCCAAGGAGTGTTCGAGTTTGCGAATCTGGACGCTGAGCGAGGGCTGTGCGATATGCAGCCGCGCTGCTGCCTTGCCGAAATGAAGCTCTTCCGCGACGGCCACGAAATACGACAACGGCCTGAGCTCCAACGGAAGATTCACGTCCCCGATGCTATTCCCGCAGCTAGACCAGCACCAGTAGTTGTTTCCTATCGATCGGGCGACCGATTGGTATTGGACGAACCCGCAGGTCCAGCGTGTGATGGGTCACATGACAACAGCAACCGACACCACCACCCAGACCCCGGAACAGTGGGCCGACGCGTTCACCCAAGCATCCGACGCAGACGCCGAGATCTCCGCGCACGGCACGTACTTCACTTGCTCGTACCTCCTCGACATGGACACCCACTCCTTCGTCATCGAGATGTCGAACGGCAAAGTCCACGCAATCGCCGTCGACCCAGGCCCGCTCGACCGGCCCTATCAGTTCGCCATCCGCGCCGGCGTCGAGACGTGGCAGGGCTTTGGAGTTCCCGTTCCGGCACCGATGTTTCACGGCATCTGGGCGGCGTCGTTCCAGCGCGACATGAAGCTCGAGGGAGATGTCCTCGTCCTAATGCAGAACTTGCGCTGCGTTACCCGCCAGATCGAACTGCTGCGCGCCGTCGGCGTTCCGGTCTAGTCCCCGACTCACACACGACTCACCGAAGGAACAGAACATGAGCAAGATTTCACCTGTGACCGGCCATTACGTCGATGTCGACGTCGACGGTCTTCTGTACAAGGTCTTCTACCTAGAGAACGGCACCGGCCAACCGTTGGTATGCCAGCACACCGCCGGGTGCCACAACCACCAGTGGCGTGGACTGCTCGAAGACGAGGACATCACGCAGAATTACCGCGTGATCGCGTACGACCTGCCCCGCCACGGCAAGTCCGATCCGCCGGAGAACACAGAGTGGTGGAAAGAGGAGTACAAGCTCTCGGCCGACCATTACGCCAACTTCATCGTGGCCCTGGTCGATGCACTCGAACTGGAGAATCCGATCTTCATGGGTTCGTCGTTCGGTGGCAACATCGCCTTGCAGCTGGCGCTTCGCCATCCGGAACGCTTCGCCGGAGTCATCCCGGTCGAGGGAGCCGACTACTCACCGGGCTTCTACCTCGACTGGTGGCAGCACCCCCACGCGAACGCTGCGCAGGTGTGCGCAAGTGGCACATGGGATCTCATGGCACCACAGTCGCCCGAAGCCGACCGCTGGAAGACCTGGTTCTACTACACGCAGGGATCCGAGGCGTTCAAGGGCGACTTGCACTTCTACTCCGTGGACCACGACCTGCGCGACAAGCTCGACCAGATCGACGGCGACCGTTGCCCGGTCGTCATGCTGACCGGCGACTACGACTACCTCACCACCCCTGAGGACAGTGCCCGCACAGCTGCGCAGATCAAGAATGCGAAGTTCATCGAGATGAAGGACATCGGGCACTTCCCGATGAGCGAGAACCACCCGGTGTTCCGGACGTACCTTATCGAGGCGCTCGAGGTCTTGCAGAAATCCGCGTCCACCTCGGTCTCCGTCTGACCTGACCCTGTACACACCCGCATGCTCGCCGGCCTCCGACACGGGGCCGGCGAGCATTCTTTTCGGCCCTCGAAAGGGAGATCCCGATGTCTGCCAAACACTTTCCGTACTGGGTTGCCGGCGAAGCGACTATCAGCGGTGTCGCTACCGAGATCCGCAATCCGTTCGACGGTCGCATCGTGGGGGCGGTGTTCGAAGCGGCGTCGGAACACGTCGACGCCGCGATCGCGGCGTCCGCCGCGGTGGCGGACGAGTTCGCGGGAACGCCGGCCCACGTTCGGTCGGATGCGCTCGTTCATGTCTCGACGCGTCTGCACGAGCGTCGGGAGGAAATCGCTCGGCTCATCTCTGCCGAATCCGGCAAACCGATCAAGTGGGCGCGAGTCGAAGTCGCTCGCGCGGTGTCGACATTTCGGTGGGCGGCCGAGGAAGCACGACGATGGAGCGGGCATCTTCAGCGACTCGACACCGACGCTGGATCGGACGGCCGCTTGGCGCTGATTCAGCGCGTCCCACGCGGTCCCATCCTCGGAATTGCACCGTTCAACTTTCCGCTCAATCTGGTGGCCCACAAGGTGGCACCGGCCCTGGCGGTCGGCGCGCCGATCATCGTCAAACCTGCGCCGGCCACCCCGCTGACAAGTTTGGTGCTCGGCGAAATGCTCGCCGAGACATCGCTTCCGGCGGGTGCTTGGTCAGTGCTGACCGTCTCTAACGACAAGGCATCGGACATGGTCGTGGACCCTCGGCTACCGGTTGTCTCGTTCACTGGATCGGTCCCGGTGGGTTGGTCGATTCGAGAACTCGTTCCGCGCAAGCACGTCACGCTCGAACTCGGAGGTAATGCCCCGGTGGTGGTCTGCGCAGACTGGGCCGACGAGGAAAAACAGGAGTACGCAGCCGAGAGGATCGCACGATTCTCGATGTACCAAGCGGGTCAGTCGTGCATCGCGGTGCAGCGCGTCTTCGTCCACGACAGTCTCTACGACGCCATGCGCCGCCGCATTCTGGCTCACGTCGCGTCGCTGTCGACCGGTTCACCCGACGACGACGAGACCGACGTCGGCCCCCTGATCGACGAGCGCGCAGCCGTACGCGTGGAGGAGTGGATCGAGGAAGCCGTCGAGGGGGGAGCCACCGTTCTGGCCGGCGGCGGACGCACGCGCGCAGTCGTCGAACCGACGGTCATCGAGGATGCACCGCCAGGGGCCAAGGTTGTCCACGACGAGGTCTTCGGGCCCGTTGTCGTACTCTGCAAAGTCGCCTCGGATGCGGAGGCACTCGAACAGGTCAATGAATCCCGATTCGGATTGCAGGCGGGCATCTTCACGTCGAACCTGCAGACGGCGTTCACTGCGTCACGCGTCCTGGACGTCGGCGGGGTCATCATCGGTGACGTGCCGAGCTTCCGCGCCGATCAGATGCCGTACGGCGGAGTCAAAGATTCTGGGATGGGCAAAGAAGGGGTGCATTCGGCGATGGAGGACCTGACGCAGGAGAAGGTGCTCGTTCTGACCGGTATCGAGATTCCCTGAGATTCGGCACGACCCACCCAACTCCGAATGCCTGTTCCGACGGCAAATTCACAGTGCGCCGGCTTGCCCGTCGGGGCGGCGAGTCAACCGTTCGCCCTCACGCCAGGCAAGACCGAAACCAACCACAACGGGACTGCGCGAACGACCGGGTGTTTGTCGGTCCAAAGAATACTGATGTTCGTTCGAGCCAGTGGGCCGAGGTGTCGGATGTGTTGTACAACGTCGGTTTACAACTACCGTATTTGGGTGGAGTTGGGTCTCGGTGTCACGAGCGTGTCACATGTTGGTACCTACGAGAGTGGATTCGGATGGTCCCGCTTGGACGGTCGATGCAGGTCAGCAGCTCCATGGTGGTTCCATGCGGACGTATCTGGTTGTCTCGCAACATACTTGTAAGCGAGCGGTCAACGGTTCAATCCCGTTAGGAGGCTCCACTGCTCCGATCCCGCTGCTGGGGTCGGAGTTTTTGTCTGTGGTGGCCGGTGCGGACGGCTCGCGCGCACATACGCCCCTCGTGGGGATTCACGGTGCCTGCAGGAGGTGCGGATTCCGACAAGGTGCGTGGATCCGCGGCGGTCGGAGTGATCAGTGCCGGACGATTTGGCCCGGAGCCTACGTATCCGACACTCATGGGCGGTACACGTGACTTCGAGCGATGTGCGACGCCGTCAGACCGGGTTACCTCCCGAGTATGCGCGGCTTCCGATGCGGGTGGTGCGTGCCGCGACGGTGGCCGATCTCTGCGCACCCGAGGGCCGAGGTCGTGCGTCTGACGAACTTGGGCCTGCTGCATCGGGTGGCGACGGGCTTCTGCGTGGCGGTGCCCGATGATCGTGTCGGGACCGGGCTTGGAAGTAGCGGCGGCCGGTATCGCGGTCGCGGCGTACGGCCCCGATGACGCTGTGGTGATGGGTGTCCGCGCGGCCCGGCTGCATGGCGTGACTCCGCGGGCGTTGGCGACGGCTGTGGTTGTAATCCCCAGGCGGGACGATTCGATTCGGTTGGCGGACTAGCAGGCGGTGGTTCGGTTCGTTGTGCGCGACACGGCGCGTCTGGATGCGGAGCGCATCGATACCGAGTTGGGTCCGGTGTTGGTGACGACTGCGGAGCGGGCGGTCTTGGATTTGATGAAGCGTCCCGGGCTCTGTGATGCAGAGGGTGAGGTGTGGCCGGCGGTGGAGCAGTTGTATCGACGGTGCGATCCTGATGTGGTGGCCGAGAACGCCGATGCTCAGAAGGTGCGAAAGACGTTGGTACGAATGCAGACTTGGTTGGGGGAGTAGTCAGTCCCGACGAGCTGGACTCGGTGCCAACGCAATTCGGTATCGCGCGTCCACAGGTCGAGCGGGATCACCCGATCTCGCACCTGCTCGGTTACCTGAGTGCGCACTTCGCGGACCAGGATTGTGTTCATCGGCGGGACAGCCTTGCCTGGAACGCGCAGTTCACCAATCCATCCCATCGAGGCAGAGCCCCAGACACCTCCTCTGCCCGGAATGCGCGATGCGGCCTCACCGTGCAATAGCCAGGTGCCAATGTGGGTTCGCAGTTCAATCCACCTCTTCGCCGATCCACTTGGCCAACAAGTGGTGGATGTGGCGGATTTTCACTTCTTGATAGCGAGCCAACGGCAACGTCTTCGACTGCGCGGACTTGAGGCCCTTGTGCACCTTCGGCATGTTGTACGCGTCCTGGTCGAACACCCTCGCAGAGCTACCGAGAACCGTTGCTTCCAACCAGGACTGCTCGGGGCGAAGCCACTGGGTCTTGGCCGGCTTCGGCCGTTCGCCCTTGAACGGCGCGAGCAGATAGACGTCCATGATCGAGGTTTCATGGTTGTCGCCGTTCGGGCGGAACCGGTAGACGATGCGCTGGTACGCACCCCATGGATGGAAATTCGGAAAAACTGTGTAGTACACGCTGTCGAGCGACTCGGCGTCGGACATGTTGTCGGCCTTGACATCTCCGATGATGTCGCGCAGTCCTTCTCGAGCGAGCATGCCCGACATCTCCCGGGCGGACACACCGTCGGGCAGCGTCACCATCGGGTCCTCGTCGATGCGAGCGTCGACCATGGAGTCGAACATCTCCTGCTCGGACGGTACGAAGTTGATGTGCGGGCTGGGTACGCCATTGGCGGTGATGCCGCGGTTGAAGTTGCCCCAGGTGTCGTACTGGCTGTTGGAGTCCCCGGTGCCGACGACGCGTTGCGGATGCGTGGTGATGACGTGGAACGCCTCGGAGAACGCTTCCTGCGCGATCTTCCAGTTCGCCTGGATCACCTGTGCGACGTGGGCCTGAATGTAGCGGTCCTCCAACGGCCAAGCCTCGAAATGCTTTCCGAGGTCACCGAGAAAGCTGTCCAGCGACTCGGACATGGGATCCATGTTGATGAAGACGAAGCCGCCCCAGGTGTCCACCTTGACCTGAGGGAGGTCCATCTTGCCCTTGTCCACATGCGGGAAATCCCACGCACACGTCATCGACTTCAGTGACCCGTCGAAGTTCCACGCGAAACCGTGGAAGGGGCAACGCAATTCGTTGCCCGCCGGCCCGTCCTCCTCGCGGAGGGTGCGTCCGCGGTGCAGGCAGGAGTTGTAGAAGGCCCGGATTCCCATGTCCTTGCCGCGTACGAGAAGAATCGACTTCTCGCAGATCTCGTAGACCAGTGTGTCGCCCGGCTCGGGGATCTCCTCCTCACGGCACGCCATCTGCCATACCTTGTACCACACGCGATCTCGCTCGAGTTCGTGGTACTTGCGGCTGATGTAACGCGAGATCGGGACGAAGTTCTGGTCCTCGTACATCTCGTGTGACTCGATGCGCAGGATCTCCGGTACGGGATGGGTGTCGGTGTCCAGGAGTCGTTGGTAGCCAACGCCGTTCTCGATGAACCCGGCGTCCTCGGCGGGGCGTTCTTCGGTGTTGGTCACAGTTTGCCTCCCTGTTCGAGCGTGATGGCGCGGGCCTCTTCCGCCAATTTGTCGGACTGCATCTTCTCGAGTAGTTTCGCCGCACCCATGAATCGCCGGTTCTGTGTGATCGGCACGGGTTCGCGGGGGCCGAGTCCGACCCACCGGGCCAGCTCGGGGTCGACCGCTTTCACCTCGCCGTGGAGGTAGCGGCCCTCGGGGTCGAACGTTCCGGTCTTGCCGTGGCGGTCCGTGACCAGAACGTTGAAGTCGTCATCGAATTCGTAGATAGCGTGGCTCATCGGATGCTTGATCTGTCGCATCGCAATCTCCTTGGAACGGGGCAACGCCCTTACTTGGTGCCGAATGCATTAACTGTAACAGCGAACAGTGATCGCGGGCACACTTTTCTTTAGGCTGACTCCAAAAACTCCGGTCATGTGCGTGCTGCCCACCGTAGGGCTCCCGCCACGAGTCGGCGGTAGACGGGATCGGCGAGGGTGGGCGACTTGTCGCCGGGCTGCAGATACGCCAGCCGACTGCGGCCGTTGGTTTTCGTCCACCCGACCAGCTGCGAGCCCGGTCGGTGGCTCCAGCCCTCGCGTTCGTCGCGGCGGCCCGCCATGGCCAGTGCCGTCGACCAGTGCACGCCGTCGGTCATCTCCGCGTCGGTGCGCAGCAGGGGAGTGACGTCGTCCTCGAAGACTTGGCACAGGTAGGTCTCGTCGACGAGGTCGAACGAATCGGGGATGCCGAGGGTGATCGGGTGCGCACGATCGGTGACGGTGATGGTCTGCGGAACTGCATGTCGGTAGCCGGAGTCCGGGCAGTCGACACCGCGGACGATGCCTGGCCGGTAGAGGTATCGGCCACCCACGAACTCGGCCCATTCGTCCCAGTTCGCCCACGAGGCGATGGCGTGATGCAGCACCACGTAACCGTGTCCGCTGGTCGGAGCCGCGGCTACAGCTGCGCGCACGGCCTCCGGTGGATCGGCCGGTGTGGGCAATGTGCCGGGCATGTCGTAGTGCAACGAGACGTCGAACCGGGCCAGGTCGTCCGGGCCGAGATCCGCGTACGGGTGTTCGTGCCAAGACACGTCGCCGGGCAACGAGTCGAGGAGTTCGGTGAAAGCATCTCGGTCGAACGAATGCCCACCGGTGAATGCCGCAATACGCATGAACGGGTGTCCCATCGATCAATTTTAACTGGTGATGCAGTCAAGTTACTCGACGAGGGCGGTAGTTCAGCGTCCTTCGATCATCTTCGAACAGACCTCGGTGGTCGCCGCCCGCAGCCGAGGTGCCGATATGCCGGCCAGCGGCCCACCCTCGATGCGCAGCGGCTGGATGGCGATGGTCGTGGCGATCATCGTCCGCACCCGCAACGACCGCGCGGCCTGCTGCGCTGCCGCGGACCGCTTGTTGGCCGGTGTCTCCGCGACCGGGAAGTAATCGAATGCACGTCGGATGTGCCGGTCCTCGTACTCCTTCGTCAGGAGGCGAGTTCCGGGCGTCGCGCCGCCGGCCATTTGCAGAAACAGCATTCGCGCCGCGTTCGGGTGCTCGGCCGTCCAGTCCCACACGGCGTCGATGACGCTCTTGAACGTGTCTGCGTCAGCCTCGGCGTCGTCCGGCCGGGCATGCTGCGCGGCGGCGGAACTGGCGTCCATCGCATACCCGAGGGCGCTCTCGAACAGCTCTTCCTTGCTCGCGAAGTGGTAGTAGACCGCGGTCGGCACCATGCCTGCGGCCTCGGCGATCTCCTGTATCGACGTTTCTGCGAAGCCTTTTCGGGAGAAGACGCGGACGGCTGCTTTGACGATGAGGTGCCGGCGCGACGGCCGATGGGCAGAACCCTTCGGTGCACCGGGCTCGGCCGGCGTGTCGACGGTGTTCTCATCGTCTGCGTTGGCAGAACTCGACGAGACGGTGCCTACCGGATCGTCGTCGGTGGCGGGCGATGAATCCCAGCCGTTCGGCGTCTCGTCTGCGTGACCGTTTTCGGGGTCGCTGTTTCGTCGTCGTGGCACCGGGCTCAATTTACTCGCTGGTGCACGTCGCGACACCCTGATCGAGCGGTGGGTGCCATGATCTACTGCATGGCAGGCAAGGGAGTGGCACCGAAGCGGACTGCGACGGCTCCGACGAGCAAGGGCGCAAAGCGAGCGGCGCATCGTCCGTCGCGGCGTGAGGTCGTCGTCGACGCCGCGATGCATCTGTACTCGGTCCGGTCCATCGAGGACGTCACGGTTGCAGATATCGCCGCGGAAGCTCAGATGACCTCCGCCGCCGTCTACTACCACTACCCGTCCAAAGACGAGGTTCTGCTCGGCGGGCTGCGGCTCTATGCGGACGGTTTGCTCGATGAGCTTCGCACCCAGGTCGAGAGCGACCCGGACGCCTCTCTGGGCGACATCATCGTTGGATTGCTGGAGTGGACGGATCGGCATCGGGCCGCGTCGCTCGTGTACTTCGTGCGATCGCCGGGATGGAGCCTGTCGATCGAGTCGCTTCGCAGGGAAGTGCGTTTGACGATGCTCAACATCTTCACCGCCGAGTTGCGCAGCCGCAGCGGAGTCACGACGCGAGCGAAACAGGCTGCCGCCGCGACTGCACTGTCGAGTCTGCTCGAGGTCTCGGTGTCGTCCTGGCTGACCGAGGACACGGTTCTTGCCAACCTCGGACGTCGGAGATTTTCCGACGAGGTTCGCGAACTGGCCGCCGACATCGCCAGTTTGTGAGGACTGCTGGAGCCGAACACTACTAAGTGCTCGGCCGCGGGCCGTTGACCCGGAACTTTGCGCAAGTATCTTTAGACCGACGACAGTTTATGGTTGACTTGCACCATGCTCAGTCAGTCGCGTGCCCGATCCATCGATCTCGACAACCCGTTCGCGCCACTGACGGGATTGTGCGAACTGGTCCTGGTCCGGCACGGCGAGCAGGTGCTGAGCAAAGAACTCAGTGCCGGTGAGACGGTAGATCCGCCGCTGTCCGACCTCGGAGAACGCCAAGTACAGGCTGTGGCGCAGAGGCTGGCCACGGCTCGCGTCGATGCCGTCTACAGCTCTCCGCTTCGGAGAGCGCTACGTACCGGAACCGAGATTGCCGATCGACACGGACTCGTCCCCGTGGTGCGGGACGACCTCACCGAGTACGAGCCCTGGCAGAAGTTTCCTGCCGACCGCAGTCCCTTCGACGCCCTGCCACACGACGAGATCGCCACGATCTTTCGTGAGCACATCAGGACGCGTCGGTACGACGCGTTCCCTTACGCCGAGGACGGGGCGGCGTTCCGCGGCCGTGTGCTCGGGCAGATTTCCACGATCGTCGACTCCCATCGCGGTGAGCGGGTGGTGGTGACCTGCCACGGCGGCGTCATCAACGCAGTGCTCGCCGACGCTCTGGGCAGCGGTCTGGACATGCCTGTTCGAGTCCACCACACCTCGATCAGCGTGGTCCGAGGTGCCGACACGCGCCGAGCGGTCCAGTCGGTCAACGATTTCTCTCATGTACTCGACTTCCAGACTTCCGTCGGAGCCATGAATCTCTAAGTCCTGCAGTTGAACACCGATCAAGGAGTCATCACATGGATCTCGACCTCAAAGGCAAGCGCGCCATCGTCAGCGGTGCCAGTCGCGGCATCGGCCTAGCGATAGCCCGCACGTTGCTCGCCGAAGGCGCATCGGTCGGTGTGTGCGCACGCGGCGAAGAACACCTGAACGAGGTGTCCGCCGAATTGTCCGAGCTCGGAACGGTTTTCCACAAAGCAGTCGACGTCGGTGACGCCGACGCCGTGAAGTCGTTCGTCGACGACGCCGCCGAGGCGCTCGGTGGTATCGACATCGTCGTGGTCAACGCCTCCGCCGCCACCGGCAAAGGCCCGCAGGCGTGGATCGACAGTTTCAACGTCGACCTCATGAGCCTGGTCAACTTCATCGAATCGGCCGCGCCCCATCTCGAAGCGAGTGCCTCGGCGTCGGTGGTCACCATCAGTACCACATCGGCGCTCGAGGCCGGTCCGATCAGCACCGCCAACAGCTACGGTGCGCTGAAAGCTGCCGTACTGCAGCACTCCTCGGCGCAGGCGCGGGCACTCGGTCCGAAGGGTATTCGCGTGAACGCCGTGTCGCCGGGCCCCATCTTTTTCGAGGGTGGCGCCTGGGAGACCATCCAGACGAGTCGTCCTGCTCTCTACGAGGCTGCGCTCGGATCGGCGTCGCTGGGCAAACTGGGTGCAGCACAGGACGTTGCGAACGCCGTGACCTTTCTGTCGTCACCCGCCGCAGGACACGTCACCGGAATCAACATGGTGGTCGACGGCGGCTTCACCAACCGCTTCGACTTCTGAGTCCCGACATGTCGTCTGATGTGACCGGCACAGCCGACCTGGTGATCCTCGGCGGCGGGTCCGGCGGGTACGCCTGCGCGTTGCGGGCTGCCCAGCTGGGCATGTCGGTGATCTTGATCGAGGCGGACAAACTCGGTGGTACCTGCCTGCACAACGGATGCATTCCGACCAAGGCACTGCTGCATGCGGCCGAGGTCGCCGATTCCGTCCGCGAGGCTTCGACTTTCGGAATCAAGGCGACCCTCGACGGTGTCGACATGAGTGCGGTGAACAGTTACAAGGACGACGTGATCGCCGGCCTGTACCGCGGGTTGCAGGGCCTCGTTGCCTCCCGTGCGATCGAGCTCGTCGCCGGGCGAGGTCGCCTCGTCGGTGACCGCACCGTTGCGGTCGAACTCGCAGACGGTGGTGTCGCCACCTACCGCGGCGAGGCGCTGATCCTGGCGACCGGCTCGCAGTCGAAGTCGTTGCCGGGCCTGGACATCGGTGGTTCGGTCGTTACCAGTGACCTCGCACTGGAACTCGACACCGTCCCGGACAGCGTCGTCGTCCTCGGCGGCGGAGTGATCGGGTGCGAGTTCGCCAGCGTCTGGTCGTCGCTCGGCGGACATGTGACGATCGTCGAGGCGGCACCCACGTTGCTGCCGACCGAAGACCCGTGGGTGTCGAAACAGATCGAGCGAGCGTTCCGCAAACGCGGGATGGTGCTGAAGACGAAGACGTCGTTCACCGCCGTCTCCGCTCGAACAGGCGGAGGAGTGCACGTCGAGCTCGCCGACGGATCCACCGTCGACGCCGACCTCATGCTCGTGGCCGTCGGCCGCGGTCCACGCACCGCGGACATGGGCTTCGCCGAAGCGGGCGTCGATCTCGATCGCGGCTTCGTGGTGACCGACGAGTGGCTGCAGACATCCGTGCCGGGCGTGTTCGCCGTCGGCGACATCGTGGCGGGGCCACAGCTGGCCCACCGCGGCTTCGCGCAGGGGATCATGGTGGCCGAGCAACTGGCCGGTCTGGATTGCACGCCCGTCGCGGACAGGGGAATCCCGCGAGTCACCTACTCCAACCCCGAGGTCGCGTCGGTCGGCTTGACCGAAAGCGAAGCGGCAGCGAAGTACGGCGATGTCGAGACCGTCGTCTACGACCTCGGTGGCAACGGCAAGAGCCGCATACTCCGCACGGCAGGCGGGGTGAAGCTGGTCCAGGCCGGCCCGGACGGACCGGTGGTGGGCATCCACCTCGTCGGCGCGCGCGTCGGAGAGCTCATCGGGGAAGCGCAGCTCATCTACAACTGGGAGGCGACAGCGGGGGACGTCGCCCAACACGTGCACGCGCACCCTACTCAAGCAGAGGCACTGGGCGAGGCGCACTTGGCCCTGGCAGGTAAAGCGCTGCACGCGCACGGCTGATCACCGAAAGAGGACACGATGGCGGGACCTGCAGGCCGGCTCGACGCGGTCGTGGTGTGCGGTGGGCAGTGGCACGACTTCGATTATGCGAGGCTGCAACTGCTGTCGTCGCTGAGTGAGTACGAGCTGGTCCGGACAAGGGTGTTCGAGGACTACGACTGTCTCGATGCTCTGGCTTCGGCCGATCTGCTGGTCACCTACACGTGTAATCGGGTCCCGACCGACGTGCAGCAGAAAGCGTTGGAGGCATTCGTTTCTCGCGGTGGTCGCTGGCTGGCATTGCACGGCACCAACTCCGCGATCGACCGGACGCCGAACGGATCGCCGAGCAAGTACGTGACACCGCGGACCCTGGGTGACCTGGCCGGTGTGCTGGGGAGCCAATTCCTGGGGCACCCGCCGATCGCTCCGTACACGGTGGAGTTCACCGAACCCGAGCACCCGTTCGTCGCCGGGATCGGCCCGTTCGAGGTCACCGACGAGCTCTACGTCTGTGAGCTTCATCCACCGATTCGCGTGCTCGCTCACACTCGTTTCGTCGGTGAGTCCACGGGATTCGCCGAGGGGCACACCACTGAGGACGAGCCCAGGCCGGTCCTGTACCTGAAGGACCACGGCGACGGGACGGTCTGTTACTTCACGTTGGGACATTGCCGGGGTCGGGTCGACGTCCAGGACCTCGGAATCGACGATCTGGGCCGGGTCGACCGAGGGAGTTGGACAGTCCCGGAGTTCCGAACGGTCCTCCAGCGCTGTCTGTCGTGGGCCGTCACCGGAGAGCTGACGGCCCACCACTGAGCTGGGTCAGATGATGTCCACCGTGTCGAGAACCCTTTCGGCGTAGGCCGAGTCGCCGACGATCGTCACGTGCTTGCGCCACGGGCTGCGGGTGGTGCCCCACAGGACGAAATCGGTAGCGGCCGAGGTGATCACGGTGTCGGCGGCCGCCGCCCCGGGTTCGACGGTCAGCAGCTTCGAACCCGGCCGCAGGGTCCACTCGCCACCGCCGGGACCGGTGAGTCGCACCCCCAGCGGGCGGTCGAGTACCCCACTCACCGGAGTGCACATCTGCGGCAACCCGGTCCACATCCACTCGACGGCGGTGCGAACCAGATCGTCTTCAGGGTCGGGCACCTCCCGGGTGACCGGTCCGTCGGATCCGAGCAGATCGACATACATGTGGCACCACATGTCGAAGGCGAACGCATCCGAAAGCTGATGCGTGCGATAGGTTCCCAGATCGGTCAGTGTCATCGGGGCCGACGCCGTCTCGGTCTGCTGCATCGCTTCGAGGACCGCCATCGCGCCGTCGACGTTGTCCAGGAACTCGTCGGCAACCTGCGAATTGGACCACTCCCGGCGTGCGTCGACCAACTGGTTCTGCAATTCTTCGGCGGTGCTGGGCGTAGGCGCGGCCGGATCGGAAGGCGGCGGATCCACCATGACCGCGAAATTCGAACCGGTATGCGCCACCAGATCTTTCACCGACCAGCCTGCGCAACGGCTGGGAGCCGACCACTCGTCGACGGTGAGACTGCGGACCACGGACCCGTATCGGTCGGCAAGCTCGCGACTCGCCGACAAGCCTGCCCGGCTCATGACCTGCTCACCGTACCGGTGTCGATGAAGTATTCGGAAGCGGTGACGTCCATCGAAGTTCTCTCCTTGGAGTGTTCGGTCGGAAACTGCGGTCAGTAGTTCGCAGTGCCGCCGTCGACGCTGAGGATCGCGCCCGTGATGCCGGCTCCGGCGTCGGAGGCGAGGAGCATCGCCATCGCGGCAACCTCCTCGATCGTGTTGGGACGCTTGAGCGCCGACTCCTCGGCGAACAGCGCGACCATCTCCTCGAAGGACATTCCCATGGCCTTGGCCGTGGCAGGGCCGTTGTCCTTGATGATGTCGGTGATCACCAGACCGGGGCAGATGGAGTTGACAGTGATGCCTTCGGTACCGACCTCACGGGCGATGGACTTCGTCATGCCGTTGATGGCGTGCTTCGCGGCCACGTAGGCGGTGAACACAGGTTTGCCGTGCTTGCCTTCCACCGACGAAATGTTGATGATGCGGCCGGACTTGTTGGGCAGCATATGTTGAAGGGCTCGGCGGGTGGCCCAGAAGTTCGAGTTCAGATTCCAGTTCATCACCAGAGTCCACTCCTCGTCGCTGAGGCCGGCCGTGGGTTGGAGGTCCTTGGCCCCGCCGGCATTGTTCACGAGAACGTCGATCCGCCCGAACGTGGCGACCGTCTGCTCGATGAAGTCCTCCACATCGGACTGCACGGTGACGTCTCCGGGGAAGAAGGCAGCGCGATCACCGACCCCGAACTGTGCGAGAGCTTTTTCGCCCTTGTCTCTCGAGCGTCCGTTGAGAGACACCTTCGCCCCTTCGGCCAGCGCCGCTTCAGCGATACCGCGACCGATTCCCTGCGTTCCGCCCGTGACGGCAACAACCTTGTCTTGCAGCTTCATTGATTTTCTCCCATACCGATTCGCTCAGGACCAGAGACAAGTAACTTGTCATCGACTACAGTCTGGCATGTAGAGTGGCTCACGTCACAGTAGTTCTGCAGACGGATACAAAAAACTACCTACGAGGTGCAGTCGCCGATGTCAGAGACGAGAAGTGAAATGTCCGACCAGCGTTGGTTGGTCGACACCGACCCGAGCCCCCGTCTGCCCGTGTACACGCGTCTGAACGCGAGCGATGTGCTGTCGGACCCGATCACGCCACTCGGTGCGGATCTGGGTTGGATCCAGAACATCCTGCCCGGGTGGAACTTCGGGTACGCCAGCCTCGGTAGCTATTCGCTCGCGGAAAGACCCGATGTGGCGGCCTCGTCCGGCATCTTCTACGGGCACCTCTACATCAACCTGTCGATGTCTCGCCTGGTCGGCATCCGTGGCGGTCTACCGGTGGAACTCGTCGATCAGCTCTTCTACGGCGGAGACCCGAACATCCCGGCGTATGTCGGCCATCCCGACGACGAGAACGCCGAGGCAGGCAGCCGCCTGGAGGCCCGTAACGCGTGGGCGCTGTCGACCGAGACATTCCCGGAACTGGAAGAGGACCGAACTCTCGCCGACCGCTTGCGGGCCGAACGTCCCGACCTGTCCGCACTGACACCGGCAGCGCTCGTCGCGCGAGCCCGGTCGGTGATGCCGCTCGAGCGCGTCGCGTGGCGCGGGGAAGTGATCGCCACCAACTGTGCCGCGGTGGGTCCCGCCGTTCTGGGCCAGCTGCTGGGCGCAGAGAACCAAGACCTCGTCGTCACCCTGGTCGGTGCAGCCGGTGACGTGGACTCGGCCATGCCGTCGTACGCGTTGTGGGAACTCGGCCGCCTGGTGCGGGCCGACGACAAACTGATGGCGGCATTCGATTCCGGGGTTGCCGGTGTCGGTGATCGCATTGTCGGAATCGACCCGAAGTTCGACGCCACCCTCGACCGGTTCCTTCTCGATTACGGATACCGAGGGCCCAACGAGTGGGATCTCGGGTCCGTGTCGTGGGAGACCCGGCCCGAGCTGGTTCTCGGCCTCATCGACCGGCTGCGGCTCCAGGACGACTCGGCCGCGCCGGACGTACGTCTGTCCGACCAGGCGTCGGGCGGAGCCGACGCATGGGCCCGAGCGCGGGAGATCGTCGGTGACGACGAGGCGGGGCAGGCGACGCTCGCGGCGGCGTTGGCGTCGGCCCGCAGATTCGCTGCATGGCGTGAACGCGCCAAGACCAACTGCATCAAGGTCCTGCACGAGGCCCGCGTGCCGCTCGTGGAACTCGGTCGCCGATTGCACGCCGACGGTCACCTCGACTCGGCCGACCACGTCTTCATGGCGGTCGACGACGAACTCGACGCGCTGGCGAGTGCCCCTGAATCGATGAGAACCACTCTGGCGCAACGACACAGCGACTGGCGGGAGCTGTTCGGACTGGAGCTGCCCACCTTCCTCGACACCCGTGAACCGATCCCCGCCCTGTCGACACTGGGCCGCACGGGTCAGTCGGCCGCCGCCCCCGTGAAAGTCGGCGATGTCCTGCAGGGCTCCGGAGCCTCGCCTGGAATCACGCAGGGGCGTACACGCGTGATCACGTCGATGGCAGAACTGGACACGTTCGAGGTCGGCGATATTCTCGTTGCACCGCAAACCGATCCGTCGTGGACCCCGTTGTTCATGGTCTCCGGCGGTGCCATCACCGACGTCGGTGCCATGGGCTCGCACGCGATGATCGTGAGCCGTGAACTCGGTATCGCGTGCGCGGCCGGCGTTCAGGCCGCGACGCGTCGCATACCCAACGGGACCCTCGTCGAGATCGACGGATCCAAGGGCACGGTCACGATCCTGGAACTGCCGTGACGACCGGGGTCGGCACCAGCACGCGGGCCGTTTTCCTGTCGGAGCGTCCGGGTGGTGACCCCGGGCCGCAGAATTTCGAGATCCGTGACCTCCCTCTCGCCGAACGCACCGCCGACCAGGTAGTCGTGCGCAACCTGTTCATGAGTGTCGACCCATCGATGCGGGGACGGTTGGCGACGTCGGAGATGCACTACACCACCAACTTTCAGGTGGGCGCGCCGCTCGACGGGTCCGCACTCGGTGTGGTCGTCGACGGTACCGACGACGTGCCCGCAGGTTCCTACGTGCGGCATCGCCTGGGCTGGCGCGAGCACGCGGTGGTCGACATCGCTGCGGCCACGGTGATCGAGCCGCGGGGGATCGACCTGCACCACTGGCTCGGAGTGCTCGGCCAGACGGGCTTCACCGCCTACGTCGGACTGGTGCGCGCGGGTGGATTTCGGACCGGTGACACCGTGTTCGTCTCCGCAGCAGCCGGGGCGGTCGGTAGTACTGCGGGCCAGTTCGCGAAACTGCTCGGTGCGTCGAGGGTCCTCGGTAGCGCCGGTGGGCCGGACAAGGCGGCGCTGCTCACGGAACGATTCGGTTTCGACGAAGGCATCGACTACCGCGAGCGGCCGATCGGTGACGCGCTGCGCACAGTCGCACCGGACGGCATCGACCTCTACTTCGACAATGTCGGTGGCGACCACCTGGTTGCTGCACTGGGGTCCATGAATCAGCGTGGTCGGGTGGCGCTGTGCGGCATGATATCCAACGGGGGTCCGGACAGCCCGCCCATGGATCACCTGATGAACGCCATTCTGAAACGGATCACGTTGCAGGGCTTCATCGTCCGCGATCACGAGGATCTGCGGCCCGAGTTCGAGGATCAGGTCGCGGACTGGCTGGCATCCGGGAAGTTGATCGCCGAGTCCACCATCCACGATGGGCTGGACAACGCGGTCGACGCGTTCCTGTCCATGCTCGGCGGCGGGAACGTCGGCAAGATGCTGGTCCGATTGTCCTGACGGCTCAGCGGAGATGCCCCGTATCGTTGACCGATTCGATGACGAAGCGCTCCGAGCGCAGCACCGCGATGCGGCTCATCGACGTGTATCCGGGGTTGAAGAAGAACGGTGACGGTGCCTGCAGGATGTCGGACAACAGCGTGTTGATGGCGCCGCCGTGCGACGCCACCACAGTCAGCTGACCCGGTGCCCGTCGCGTGGCGTCGAGGACCGCAGCGCGCATTCGTTGCGCGACTTCGGCTTTGTCGTACTTCGGAACGAAGTCCTCGAACCGCCCCTCGGCGAATGCTCGACCCTGAGGTGTGTCGGCGATGGCCTCCGGGGTGGCGTAGCTGGTGCGGTCGCTGTCCCATTCCCGGAACCGCTCGTCGATGATGACGTCGAGTCCGTGTGGTCTTGCCGCCAGTAGCGCGGTCTGATGGGCGCGCTTGTAGTGACTCGACACCACCTGCGCCACCGGTTCGCGGCGCAGCCACGCACCGAGGCGTTGGGCCTGGCCGTGACCGGCGTCCCCGAGTCCGGGATCGGCCGCGCCCTCCTCGCCAGGCAGACCGTGCCGCACCAGAATCACCCGGCTCGCCGTGGCGAGAGTGTCCTGCGTCATGCGGACACCGTGCCGCGCAGATGTGCAGTGTCGTTGAGGGAAGCGACCACGATCACGCCGGAGTCCAACTTCTGCACGCGTGCGATCGAGGTGTAGGCGGGGTTGTGCCAGAACGTCTTCGGCATCTCGAGGATGTCGGCGACGACTGCATTGATGATGCCGCCGTGCGCCACGGCCACCACGCGCCCGCAGGGATACCGGTCGAAGACCTGATCCAGAGCCGACCGAGCGCGGGCGCGAAATTTCGGCAGATCGAGGGCAGGAACGTACTCCTCGAACCGGCCGTCGGCCACCGCGCGCAGTCGAGCATCGTCGGGTGCCATGTCCTCGACGGCCATGTAGTCCGCGGGGCTGATGTCGTCGTCCCACTCGCGCAGGTCCTCGATCACCAGATCGAGCTCCCGATCCATCCCTGCCGCAAGCTCTTCCGCCGTCTGCCGGGCCCGAACCAGGGGACTGGCAACGATCGCATCGATGTTCTCGTGCCGCAGCCACGTCGCCAGCTTGCGGGCATCCGCGACGCCTTCGGGGGCCAACCCGGGATTGCGCACTCGGGAGACCGGTTGGCCGTGCCGGACCAGTAGAACCTCGATCATCGATTGCCTTTCGGTGGTGTGGGAGCTAGCCGGCGATGGTGCGTTCGGTACTCCAATACGGAGCGCGCATGGCCTTCTTGTCGAGCTTGCCCATGGCGTTGCGGCTCAGTTCATCGACCACGACGTAGTTCTTCGGGCATTTGTAGGAGGCCATCGAGTCCTTCGCGAAGCGGGCGAGTTCGTCCACGTCCAGCGAGGTGTCGGGCCGCGCCACCACCAGGGCCAGCAGGGCTTCGCCGAGGTCGTCGTCCGGCACGCCGATCACCGCGACTTCCGCGACGGCCGGGTACGTCGACAGAACGCGCTCGCTCTCTGCGGGATACAGGTTCACACCGCCGGAAACCACCATGTCGGCCACTCGATCGGTGATGAACACGTACCCGTCGTCGTCCACGTAGCCGACGTCGCCCAGGGTTGCGACTCCTGGCAGAATGTAAGCCGCAGCGGTCTTTTCGGGATCGGCGTGGAAGACGACGCTGCGCTCGGGCGGCGTTCGGAAGCCGAGCACACCCACCTCACCGCGGCCGAGTTCGCCGCCGTCGGATCCGACGACCACGGCTTCGAACGGGGGGACCGCTCGGCCGACCGACCGGGGGTGCCCGAGCCACTCCGTCGAGTCGATCTTGCACACCGACCCGATTTCGCTGCCGCCGTACGACTCGACGAGTACCGGACCGAACCAGTCGATCATCGACCGCTTCACGTCCTGGGGACACGCGGAGCCGGTATGCGCGACGTATTGCAGAGACGAGACGTCGTGGCGCGAGCGGACGCCATCGTCCAGTCCCAGCAGACGCTGGAAGTGCGTGGGAACCATCAGTGTCGACGTGACCTGGTGACTGTCGATCAGCTCCAACGTGCGTTCGGCGTCGAAGCGGCCCATCACCACCACGGGCTGACCGGAGAGCAGATGGCGTATCGCGGTCAGTGGACCGTTGTGTTGCAGCGGTCCGACGACGAGATGGACGCCGGCGGGATAGCCCGACCGCGCGGACACCGCGTCGACGAAGTCCGCGGCGGTCTCGGCGGGAGCGGGCAACCAACGCACTTGCGTGCCGCGAGCGCGGCCGGTGGTGCCGGAGGTGTACACGAGCGGTGGTCGAGCCGGGCGTTCGAGTGGAAGTGCCGACGCGGACACGTCCTCTCGCGACACGACGAACTCGGACCAGTCGACGCCGCCGAAGGCGTCGGCGTTGTGGATGATCACCGCCCGAAGGCCGACCTCGAGGCCCGCTTCGAGGGATGACGTCAGGCCGAGTGGCCCCGTCACCACCGCCACGGACCCGGAGTCCACCAGCTGATCGGCCATTTCGTCGGGCTTGAGCTGTCGGGAGACGGCTACCGTGCCGACGCCGCGCCGTATCCCGGCTACATGCGCCAGGAGAGTCTCTACGGCGTTCTCCCCGATCACCGCGACGCGTTCGTCGGAGTTCGGGGCGATGGCGATCAGTCCCTCGCCCAGGGCATCGAGGGTGGTGGCGACGTCCATCCAGGTCATCGCTCTACGGTCGTCCACCAGAGCCAGGCCGTGCGGGTCGGCCGTCGCTCGGTCCCTGATGAGGTCGAGCATGGCTCACTCCTTCAACGGTTCGGTCCTCGGATGTGCAATAGTAACTTTATAGTGATTCTACTTACATTCGGCTACTGTTGCGGCCATACTGTAGAAGACGTAAACAAAGTCCCCGCCGGAATGCTCGTTGCATCGTTCGGACCAGAGAAGAGGTGTACGTGGTGACTTCGACCGCGACCGACCCAACCCGTGAGGCCGTCGAGCCCATCGGATCCAACGATCCGACACCGAGCCGGGAGATCCTGCTGGATCTGCACCGGCGCATGGTTCGGATCAGGCAATTCGAGACCGAGGCCGGCCGGCTGATGGAAGGCGGCAAGCTGCCAGGTTTCCTGCACCTGTACGTCGGCCAAGAGGCCGTCGCAGCCGGTGCGATGAGCAATTTGCGAGACACCGATCAGATCTCCTCGACACACCGCGGACACGGTCACGCTGTCGCGAAGGGTGCCCAGTTCCGCGAGATGTTCGCCGAATTGTTCGGCCGCGTCGGCGGGTACTGCAAGGGTCGCGGAGGCTCGATGCACATCAACGATCTGTCCATCGGCATGCTCGGCGCGAACGGCATCGTCGGCGGCGGTATTCCGATCGCCGTCGGGGCAGCGTTCGCCGCCAAGTACCGCGGCGAGGACTCCGTCGCCATCCCGTTCTTCGGTGACGGGGCAAGCAACATCGGCGCGTTCCACGAGGCCGCGAACATGGCCGGCATCCTCGAACTCCCGGTTGTATTCGTCTGCGAGAACAACGGATACGCGGAATTCACCGCACTGCGGGATCACATGAAGCTCGAGAACGTCGCCGATCGCGCACAGGCCTACGGATTTCCCAGTGAGATCTGCGACGGCATGGATGCGATCGCGGTGCGTGCCGCCGTCGGGCGTGCGGTCGAACGGGCCCGCAACGGCGGTGGACCCACTCTGGTCGAGGCCAAGACCTACCGCTACTACGACCACCAGGGCGTGAAGGGACTCCGCAAGACCTACCGCACTCAGGAAGAGGTCGAGGCGTGGAAGGAGCGCGATGCCATCAAGCTCCTCGAAGCACGGGCCGTGTCCGAAGGTCTGGTGACGGAATCCGAGTTCGCTACCGTCTGGGCCGAAGTGGACGCGGACATCGCAGAATCCGTGAGCTTCGCCGAGGCCAGTCCCTTCCCGGACGTGGCCGACTTCGCCCTCAACGTCTACAGCGACTGAAGAATCGAAAAGGCTGGAACGATGTCTACTGCAACAGAAACATCACCGAATTCGACCACACCGGCCGAGGCCGCGTCGGCACGCATCACAACCTACGTCAAGGCGTACAACGAGGCCGTCGCGCAGACCATGCGTGAGGACGAGAACGTCTTCGTAATCGGCGAGGATGTGGCCGGATACGGCGGCGTCTTCCACATGTACGACGGACTTCTCGACGAGTTCGGGCCACGGCGCATGGTCGATACGCCGATCGCCGAGATGGGTCTCATCGGGCTCGGTGTCGGTGCCGCCGCGCGCGGGCTGCGTCCCGTCGTCGACATCATGTTCATGGACTTCCTGGCCGTCGCCCTCGACCAAGTGGTGAACCAGGCCGCCAAAATGAAGTTCATGTACGGCGGCGAGGTCAAGGTACCGATGGTCATCGCGGTTGCCTACGGCGCGGGCGTGAGCGCGGGTGCACAACATTCGCAGTCGCTCGAAGCCTGGCTGGCTCACACGCCGGGACTGAAGGTATTGATGCCGTCCAACGCGTACGACGCCAAGGGCCTGATGGTCTCGGCCGTACGCGACGACAATCCTGTCGTGTTCATGCTGAACAAGGTGCTCCTCGGAGCGCGTGCCGAGGTGCCGGAGGAGATCTACTCGATCCCCATCGGTCAGGCCGCGATTCCGCGTCAGGGTGACGACGTCACCATCGTCGCCTTCGGCCGTATGGTCACCGAAGCCCTGAAGGCCGCTGACATTCTCGCCGAATCCGGAGTCTCGGTCGAGGTCGTGGACCCGCGGTCGGTGCAGCCACTCGACACGGCCACGATTGTGAAGTCGGCGTCGAAGACCAACCGCATTCTGGTGGTGCACGAGGCCGTCACGTTCGGTGGCATCGGGGCCGAAGTAGCTGCGCAGATCCAGGAAGAAGCGTTCGACTACCTCGACGCACCGGTCCTGCGCATCGGCGCACCCTTCACCCCCGTGCCGTTCAGCACCCCGCTCGAGAAGGCCTACGTGCCGGACGCCGACCGGATCGTCTCCGGAGCCCGCCGTCTGCTCGAGAGGAATTGAGAAGTGGCACAGCAGATCGTGCTTCCGAAGCTGGGTCTCACGATGCAGGAAGGCGTCATCGGGGAGTGGGTGGCCGAGGCGGGCCAGCGCATCGGCCTCGGCGACGTGCTCCTGCGACTGGAGACCGACAAGGTCGATGTCGACGTGGAAGCCGAAGCCGAAGGCATCCTCGCCACTTCCGCGAAGGCCGGCGACGTCCTGCCGGTCGGCGCGGTGATCGGCTGGCTTCTCGGTGACGGAGAGCAGGCACCGAACGGTGCCGCCGCGCCCGCAACCACTGACGCCGTCGTCGACGACACCGCATCGGCAGTGGCTTCCGCAGCACCGGTTTCGGCCGACGGCACTCGACTCAAAGCGTCGCCGAATGCCCGTCGCGTCGCAGCGGCGTCGAACGTCGACCTCGCTGCCGTTCAGGGCACCGGTCCCGGCGGGCGCATCGTCTCCGAAGACGTCGAGGAGTTCCTCGTCGCTTCTCCGACACCCGGTTCTCCGGCACCCATGACTGTGGCGTCCGAGCCCACGATCATCGCCGAGGCCACTGTCTCCGAATCCACCGCCTCCGAGCCGAACTCTGCGGCCGGACAGTTCGTCGGCCCGTTGATCCGGCGCCGGGCGGCCGAGCTCGGCGTGGACCTGAGTCGGCTCGTCGGCACTGGAATCGGTGGCCGCGTCACCAAAGCCGATGTGGAGAACGCAGCTGCGCCACAGCCTGTTTCGACTACGTCTGCGACGAATCATGCCCGTGTCTCCGGTCCGCAACCCGGTGACGTCATCCCGCTCTCGGGTATGCGCGGCGCGATCGCCCGCAACATGGTCGACAGCCTCCACACGATGGCGCAACTCACCCATGGCTACGAGGTGGACGTCACTGCGCTCGTCGCCGTTCGCGAACAACTCAAGACCGAGAGCGTGCAAGCCGATTCGAAGCCACCGAGCCTGAACGACTTCGTCGTCAAAGCCGCTGCCCTTGCGTTGCAACAGCATCCGGCGCTGAATGCCGGGATCGCCGACGATAAGGTGACACTGTTCGAGGAGATCAACATCGGAATCGCGGTCGCCGTCGATGGCGGACTCGTGGTTCCCGTTGTGCGCAATGCCGACGCTGTGTCGCTCGCCGCGATCGCCCGCCGCACCCGCGCGGTGGCCACTGCTGCTCGGACGGGCAAACTGGGGCTGACGGATATGGAGGGTGCGACGTTCTCGGTCAGCACACTCGGTGCCTACGGCGTCGACTTCTTCACCCCGGTCGTCAATCCGGGCAATGTGGCCATTCTCGGCGTCGGCAGGGTCAAGGACGGATTCCGTTGGGAGGGTGAGACTCCGGTGCGGACGCAGGTCATGACCCTGAGCCTGACCTTCGACCATCGGGCGGTTGACGGTGCTCCCGCGGCGGAGTACCTGCGCACTCTCGGCACGATTCTCGCCCGGCCTCTGGCCTTGCTGGCCGGATAGCGCGCATGCTCGCGGTCGACGAGGGGCTCTTCGCGCAACTGGATCCGCCGGTGCTGGCCGGAAGCGAGTGCGGCGACTGTGAAGTCGTGGCGTTTCCGCCAGTAGCGCGGTGCCCGGGGTGCGCTGGGTCGGCGGTAGTGCGGCGCGCGTTGCCGACACGCGGGTCGGTCTGGACCTGGACCACTCAGTCGTTCGCGCCCAAGCCGCCGTTCGAGGTGCCCGCGTCGGGATTCGAGCAGTTCGTGGTCGGCTACGTCGACCTTGGCAGCGTGCTGGCGGAATCTCGTATCGTCGGCGTCGTCGCTATAGGTGACGAAGTCGAACTTCGATTGCTTCCGGTCAACGAGACCGAGGTCACGTTCGCCTTCGGGAAGTTCGAGCGATGAGCGACGACGTCTACGTCGTCGGAGCCGGCATGCATGCGTTCGGTCGGCACGACGGGGTCTCCGGCCTGGACATGGGTGAGTACGCTCTGCGCGGTGCCTTGGCCGACGCCGGAGTCGCGTGGTCCGACGTCGACGCCGCTGTCGGGGGTAGCAATGTTTCCGGAAAGCCCGACTCGCTCGTCTCGCGGCTCGGCCTGACCGGCATTCCGTTCATCACGGTCAAGAACGGTTGCGCCACAGGTGGAGTAGCTTTGTCCACGGCCACCGACATGCTCACCGCACGCCGAGCCGACGTGGTGGCAGTGGTCGGTTTCGACAAACACCCGCGCGGTGCATTCGCTTCCGACCCGGCCGCTTACGGTCTGGACCCCTGGTACGCCCGGACCGGCATGATGGTCACCACCCAGTACTTCGCGATGAAGACCCGCCGGTACTTCCACGAGCACGGGGTGGACGAGTCCGCGTTGGCGGCGGTGTCCGAGCGCGCCTTCGCAAACGGGGCCGCGCATCCTATGGCGTGGCGGCGAAAAGAACTCACCGCCGAGCAGGTCCGTGCGTCCGTCATGGTCAACGACCCGCTCACCCAGTACATGTTCTGTTCGCCGGGTGAGGGCGGCGTCGCACTCGTTCTCGCGCGCGGAGACCGAGCGCACGACCTGTGCGAGCGACCGATTCGGCTTGCTGCGGTGGAGGTGCGTACTCGGCGGTCCGGATCGTTCGAGGTGTTCTCGCCATGGCTCGCTCCTCGTCCGATACGCAGTCCGAGCATCGATGCGGCCGCGGCGGCGTTCGCCGCCGCCGGCCTCGGACCCGGCGACGTCCACGTGGCGCAGTTGCAGGACACGGACTCCGGCTCCGAGATCATCCATATGGCGGAGACAGGTCTCTGCGCGCACGGCGAGCAGGCGAAGTTGCTCGACTCCGGTGCCACACACCACGACGGCTCCATGCCGATCAATACCGACGGCGGGTGTTTGGCGGGCGGCGAGCCGATAGGTGCGTCGGGGTTGCGGCAGGTACACGAGGTCGTCCGGCAATTGCAGGGCCGGGCCTTGGGAAATCAGGTGCCGAGCCGGCCGACAATCGGCTTCACCCACGTTTACGGTGCACCCGGGTTGTCGGCGTGCACCGTATTGACCGCAGAATGACGAGAGGGGCACCATGACAACGGGTCTCGGTACCATCCCCGAACTGGCCGAATTCCAGGCGGACGTACGCTCGTGGCTGGGGTCCATCCTGCCGCCTCGGCCGGCACCGTCACCGCAGGACCGGCCCGACCTCGCCGTCTTCCGCAACCTGTCGGACGAGGACGAAACATCGTTGCTCGACGCCGCACGGCATTACCGCAGACAACGGTTCGACGCCGGCTACGGGGCGGTGACCCTGTCCGTTGAGCACGGCGGTCGCGGATTGCCCGCGTCCTACGCCTCGGCCATCGCGCAGGCCGAGCGTGAGTTCGACGTCCCGCCGTCCACCGAACTCATCAGCGTCACAACCGGTCTCGTCGGGCCCGCGGTGGTGATGTTCGGATCCGAGGATCAGCGGCGCACCTACGCAAACTCGTTGCTTCGCACCGACGTTCTCGCGTGCCAGTTGTTCAGCGAGCCCGGGGCTGGATCGGACCTGGCGGCTCTGGGGTGCCGCGGCGTCCGCCGCGGTGACGACTGGGTGTTCGACGGGCAGAAGGTGTGGTCGTCCGGAGCTCGCTTCGCCGATCTCGGGATGCTGTTGGCCCGCACCGACCCGGATGCACCGAAACACAAGGGCATCACCGCTTTTCTGATTCCCCTGGATCTCGCGGGAGTCGACATTCGGCCGATTCGGCAGATGAGCGGAGGATCATCGTTCAACGAGGTGTTCCTACACGAGGTCCGGGTGCCGGACAGCATGCGCCTCGGCGAGGTTGGTCAAGGGTGGAAGGTCGCCAATGCCACGCTGGCGTTCGAGCGCACCGCGTCCGGATCGGTGACTCGCAAGAAGGGTGGCTCGGTAACCGAATTGATCTCGTTGGCGCGATCTCTCGGTGTCGCGAGCGATCCGTTGGTACGGCAGAACATCGCGGATGTGTACATCCGATCGGAACTGCGGGCGGCCACGGCCGATCGGGTTGCCCGCGCTGCTGCCGCGGGTGCATCTCCGGGGCCGGCAGCATCGGTCGGCAAACTGATGGCTTCGGACGTCCTGGGCAAGATAGGCGAGATCGCGGCGGATCTGCTGGGCACCGAGATCACCGCCGCGGTCGACGACGACCGCTTCGCCTGGACCGAACACCTACTGGGCAGCCCGGGCTACCGGCTCGCAGGTGGCACCGACCAGATTCAGCGCAACGTCATCGGCGAGCGGGTACTCGGGTTGCCGCCGGAGCCCCGGGAGAACCGCGACCAGCCGTGGTCCCAGCGCGACAAGCGCTGAACTTTCACCAGGCGAGAGAAAGGGCGAGCCGTTCCCTATGGAACGCGGCCCCGCCGAAGAGCTGAGCGTCGGCGCGGGCTCGCCGGAAATACAGATGACAGTGGTGTTCCCACGTGAAGCCGACACCTCCGTGCAATTGAACGGCTTCGGCGGTCACGGTCCGGTAGGCGTCCGAACACCACGCCTGCGCCACTGCGCTCGCCTCGGTGAGGTCGGTGGCCTCCACCGCGCGAACCACTGCCGATCGGCTGGACTCCACGAGAATCATCAGGTCGGCGAGCGTGTGCTTGACGGCCTGGAAGCTGCCGATGGCTCTCCCGAACTGGCGTCGTTCCTTCGCGTAAGCGACGGTATGGTCAAGGCTTACCTGTGCACCGCCGAGTTGTTCGGCGGCCAGCACGATGCAGACCGCATCGAGAGCGGGACCGACTGCAGCCCAGGCGCTTCCACCAAACGTCAGCCGCCGGGCCGGCGTACCCGACAAGGTCAGCGCGGCCTGCGCCCGCGACAGGTCGAGAGTTCGCAGCGGTGTGACCGTAGGTTCGCTTGCGGCGGCGTCCACGACGAATACGTCGGGACCGTCCGGTGTGTGCGCGACGGCCACGAGCCACCGCGCGCCGGCGGCACCGAGGACAGCCGGTGCGTGGCCGGACAACGACCACCCGGTGCCCGTTTCGGTGGCGGTGAAGACTTCGTGTCCGGGTGACCACCATCCACGCCTGTCGAGTCCCGCGAACGCGGCCGGCCGTCCCTCGGCAATGTCCGCGATCACGTCGTCGGCGTCGGTGGCGTGGACGAGCACCTGTCCGGCGAAGATCGTCGACAGAAATGGGACCGGAAACAGGGCGGCGCCCAATTCTTCGGCGACCACCGTCAGTTCGGCCCGACCACCGAGGCCACCGCAGGATTCGGGCAGTCCCAAGCCGGCGACCCCGATCTGTCCTGCCATGACCGACCATGCGTCGGCATCCCAGCCCGGGCCTGCAGGATCGAGCGAGCGGCACAGGTCGGGTCCGCCGAGATCGGCCGTCGCAGCGCGCACAGCTGCCCGTAGGTCGTCGAGTTCCGTAGTCACGTCAGGTCTGCTCACTCGGCTTCGAGTGCTGCGTGCGCAGCCGCCAACCGGGCCACCGGAACACGCCTCGGGGAGCACGAGACATAGTGCAGCCCAACCGAACTGAGGAACGAGATGGAATCCGGGTCGCCTCCATGCTCACCGCAGACGCCCAGCTTCACGTCGGGGCGAACGGAGCGCGCGCTGTCCGAGGCCAGAGAGACCAGGGCGCCGACACCGTCACGGTCGAGTACCGCGAAGGGGCTGTCGGTCAGCAGTCCGTGCTCGAGGTAGTGCGCGAGCATCGTCTTCTCGACGTCGTCTCGCGAGAATCCGTACGTCAGCTGGGTCAGATCGTTGGTGCCGAAGGAGAGAAATTGCGCCTCGGCGGCCAATGGTGCCGCGAGTAGCGCTGCCCGTGGAGTCTCGATCATGCTGCCGACGAGATAGGGAACCGTGACCCCGGTGTCCGCGGCGACGGTCTCGGCGGCGCGGTGCACCTGTGCGATGGCCTCGGTCAGCTCCCCTGGCAGGGACACGAGCGGGATCATGACTTCGAGTGCAGGCGTGAGTCCTTCGGCGTTCACCGTGACCCATGCGCGGAACAATGCTTCCGCCTGTGCGGGGTAGAGGCGGGTCTGCACCATGGCGAAGCGCACCCCGCGAAGACCGAGCATCGGGTTGGACTCGTGTGTGGCAGCCGCTCGTTCGGCCTGGGCATCGTCTCGGTAGTGCCCGTCCGACGGCAGGAATTCGTGCAGCGGTGCATCGAGTAGCCGGACGGTGATCGGCCTGTCGCCCACGACGCGAAGCAGGTCGGTGAAGTCCGATTGTTGAGCCGCCGTCAGAGCGGCGATCGCCTCGATCTCCTCGGCTTCGTTCTCGGCGAGAACGAGCCGCTGCACCAGCGGCAATTGGTCACCCAGGAATTGATGTTCGGTGCGGCACAGCCCGATCCCTTCGGCACCGAGACGGAACGCGGTCGCGGCGTCTTCGGCGTTGTCGGCGTTGGTGCGCACACCCAGTTGACGAATCTCGTCCGCCCACCCGAGTAGCACCTCCAGTTCCGGCGATGGTTCCGCGGGCCTGATCGGCACGGCACCTGCGTAGACGTCGCCGGTTCGGCCGTTGACGGACACTGTGTCACCCTCGGACAGGGTGATGCCGTCGGACGTCACGGTGGCGGCACCGAGGTCGATGCGTAGCGTCGTCGCCCCGCACACCGCCGGACGGCCTGCGCCGCGGGCTACGACAGCAGCATGCGACGCCAGTCCACCGTTGGACGTGATCACCGCGGTCGCGGCGAGCAGGGCGGGGACATCTGCCGGGCTGGTCTCCGACGCAACGAGGATGATGTTCTTGCCTTCGGCGGCGAGCCGAAGGGCCCGCTCGCTCGACAGGGCGATCTCGCCCGTGGCCGCACCCGGCGACGCGGGAAGACCATGGGCGAGTAGGTGTTCCCGGCCGCTGAGTGTGAGCTGCGCGTGGAGGAGGTCCTGCATCAGGTCGGGTTCGAGCATGCGGACGGCATCGTCGCGTCCGATCGACCGACCGGTGGCGAGATCGACGGCAAGATTGGTGACCGCGCGGGGGCCCGGGTGTTCCAGCGCGCCGGCGCTGAGCAGTGCTAGTTGGCGGTCGCGGACCTCGAACTCCACTTCTGCGACCGCGCGGAGATGCGGCTCGAGCGTGGCGAAGATCTGGTCGAGAATCTGCACGCCACCGGGAGTGTGTGTGAGTGGTGCGCCCGGACCGGGATTGGGGTCGGCCCGGCGCACTCCGAGATGAAAGACACCGTGCGGCGCGTATTTTCCGCTCTCCAGGTCGCGACTGATCGCCGATCCGTACCCGGACTCGTCCCAGGAACCGAGCCGCAGGGCGCGAACGTGGAGAGCGATTCCCAGGTCGCCCGGCAACGACAGGGCCTTGCGCGCCCGCTGTCCGCGCGGAGAGGCCCAGCGAGCGAGCATGGCTTTGGCGGCGAGGCCGAGCTGTTCGGCTGGATCCGTGGGAAACGGTGCACCGGTGGACTTCTCGATCAGTTCGAGAAGTGCCGGCACGCGGGCACGACTGTCGGGGTGGTCGTCGTCGAGGTCGTCGAGATCGTCGGTGTCGATCTCCAGAGCGCCCTCGGCGACGAACCGAAGATTGGCAGCCCAGGAATCGTAGATGTCGCGTTCGCGGCCGATCACTTCGACGAGCGCGTCGATGTTGCGGCTCGACAGACCGATAGCCGAGATGGCGGGCGGTAGAGCGGATACTGCCACCGGGGCGCTGCAGCGCAGATGCATCAACATCGGCCTGCGTTCGGTGCGAACATCGGGCCAGATTCCGCGGACGGCCAGCTTTTCGAGCAGATCGATTGCGGTGGAGGCGGTCTCGCGGTCCTCGAGTCCGGTACCGGACCCGATCGGTACGGTCAGCCCGGGCACCACCGGCAACCCGAGCGCCACGAGGTTGTCCATCTCCACACCGTGAATACCCAGTACGTCGGCGCCGAGTCCTCGGGCCCGGCCCTGACCGTAGGGCACTGCCGCTCGTGTCGATGCGTGAATGACGTTGTCGAACAGGGTCATTCTGCGCTACCGGAGACGAGCTTCTCTTCGAGGGCCTCGTCCTCGGCCCTGGTCATACCCAGCATCATGAGAACGTGCTGATGCAGCCACATCCACACGGTGTGGTAGCCGTCGGTCAGAGGCGACGTCAGAGACGCGGTGTCGCCGTTGTCGAACCGTTCGAGCGCTGCTATCAGCCGCTCGCGGTAGTCGAGGAGCTGCGGGCACTGCTTTCCCGACCGACGGAGCATCTTGGTCACGTCGTTGTGAATGTCTTCGAGCCGATCGCGAATCCTCGCGTCGTACTGGGCGTCCGAATGGTCGTTCGCGGAGCCGTCGGGGCGGCACTGCCAAGCAGTGCACAGCTCGCGCAGGCGACGGTTGACCGGAAGGAACACATGGAGCAGATCTGCGACGGCCTTGACCTCGTCGCTGCCCTCGGGGAGGCGAACCTGCGCTCCGGCGTGGGCGATACCGGCCTGTGTCGGCATGACGACGGGGCCCTTCGCGACGGCATCTCCGGCATCGACCACTGCTTGCAGTTCGGGTGTGATCGGGCCACGAACCATGCCCTTGACCACCAGATCGACCAACTCGCTCGTGACGACGGTCGGTGCGGACATGTTGATCGCGAGGTCGTTCATGGTGTTCCTCGTTCTTCTCCGGTCCCTGTCGGGACGGTCATCGGCAAGTGATGCGGCGCTTGCTGTCGGTAGGACTGTGACGGTGCTCATAACCTACCCAATTAGTAGTGGATGTCAAGAAACAATCCGCAAACTATGTACAGACTTGATTCGGCATAGTTACTTGACAACAAGTCCTCTAACCCCGCTAGGGTGACTGTGATGGCCGCCACTCGGCCGTGCAGCAGACGAAGTGAGGCCTCGAATGAACGACCGGCATGAGCTCTACATCGGCGGCAAATGGGTTCCGTCGTCAGGCGACGGAACGATCGACGTGCTGGAAGCGGCAACGGGGCAGTTGCTGGCCCGGGTACCGGCCGGCACCGAATCGGACGTCGACGATGCTGTCGCCGCAGCGCGCAGCGCATTCGGTGGATGGTCCCGGTCGGCGATCGCCGAACGAGTGACAGTGCTGCGGCAGATCGCCGACGGGCTCGTCGAGCGTGAGACCGAGCTTGCCGAGATGATGGCGCGCGAAGTCGGTACGCCCATTGCGCGGTCGCGGACCGTGCAGGTCGGACTCGGCGTCACGATCTTCCGATCGATGGCGGATACCCTAGAGAGCATCTCGCTGGAAGAGCGCCGAGGTACATCTCTGATCATCAAGGTGGGTATCGGAGTCGTCGGGGCGATCACGCCGTGGAACTACCCGCTGTATCAGCTGGCAGCCAAGGTGGCACCCGCGATCGCAGCCGGTTGCACCACCGTCGTCAAACCCAGCAGCGTCGCGCCGCTGGCGGCGTTCGTCGTAGCCGAGATCGCCCACTCGGCCGGGCTGCCGCCGGGTGTGCTGAACGTCGTGACCGGTTCGGGCGGCCAGGTCGGGGAGCGATTGGCCGGTCATCCGGACGTCGACCTGGTGAGCCTCACCGGTTCCACTTCGGCCGGTGCCCGCGTCGGACAAGTAGCTGCAGCCGGAATCAAGAAAGTAACTTTGGAACTCGGCGGAAAGTCTGCGTTCATCGTCGCTCCCGACGCCGACCTGGACGCCGCTGTCACCGCAGCCGTTCGGGGGTGCTACGTCAACAACGGTCAGACCTGCACCGCCACCACGCGATTGCTGGTCCCCGCCGACCGTATCGACGAGGTCGAGAAGAAGCTGGTGGACCTGGTGGGGTCACAGACGGTCGGCGACCCCCTCGACGAGTCGGTGGACATCGGACCGATGGCGTCTCGGGAACAGCAGCAGTCCGTGCTGAAACATCTGGCCGAGGTGCCGGAAGGCGCAGTCTTCCTGGTCGGTGGACCCGGCGACGTCCAGGGACTCGACGCGGATCTGCGATCGGGATTCTTCGTGCGCCCGACTGTGGTCTCCCGCGTGGACAACAAGTCCGCGATCGCGCGCGAAGAGGTGTTCGGTCCTGTCCTCGCCGTGATCACCTACGACGGCATCGACGACGCAGTCGAAATCGCGAACGACTCCGACTACGGACTCTCCGGAGCGGTGTTCGCCGGCGACGACGACGTCGCGATTGCCATCGCTCGCCGGTTGCGCACGGGCCAGGTCTCCGTCAACGGTGGCCGGTTCAACGCGGCTGCACCGTTCGGTGGCTTCAAGAAATCGGGCATCGGCCGCGAGCTCGGACCCGACGGCCTCGACGAGTACTTCGAGTCGGTTTCGCTGCAGCTGCCCGCAAAGGCGACGTGACATGAGCGCCGACGATCATCAGGAGATCACGAAGCTCATGTCCCGCTTCGCGCGCGGAATCGATCTGCGGGACTGGGACATGTACCGGTCGGTGTTCACCGACGACATCGAGATCGACTACACGAGCTACCGCGCCGGCAACGGTGGTCCGTTCAAGGCGGACGACTGGGTGCAGCGAGGGCGGATGCTCTTTCCGGGACTCGCAGCGTCTCAGCACTTTCTGTCCAATCTCGACATCACCGTCGACGGTGACAGCGGAACGGTCATCTCTTATGTGCGCGCGGAGCACGTGCTCCCCAACACAGCCGGCGACGCGATGTTCACCATCGGGGGCTACTACACCGATTCGCTCCGGCGGGTCGACGGTGAGTGGAAGATCTGCAAGAAGCAACTGACGGTGCTGTGGAACTCGGGTAACCCGCAAATTCTGGACATGGCCCGAGAACGCGCGGCCGCCTTGCTCGCGGACGCCTGACCGGTTCGGCACCGAACGCCGTCACAGGTCACGAACCGGGTCGGTGCCGTCCCAGTTCGTGGCTGCGTCGGCGACGTGACGGTACAACGCGAGAATGCTCGGCCGCGGTTCGTAGATCTCGACGAGATGTCCCAGCTCGCCGCGGGCATCGTGGAACGCAAAGCTGTTCCCGTTCGGCGTGGTGGAAGAAAACACTGCGGGCCAACCGCTTTCGGTGAAGATGCGTTGCTGCTCGGCGAACGAGGCCACCATGATCGCGACATGGTGTACGCAGTGTCGTGCCGTCGTGGTCTCCGCGAATTCCGGTGGAGTCGACCTATGGGCCTGCACCAATTCGATCTGGGTGTGCCCCCACTGGCCGTAGGCAGAGGTGTGATCGAACGCTCCGGGGTTGCGTCGGACGAAGAACGGCCCGGCGCCGGTGCGGGACGAGAAGTTCGCGGCTGCCTTCCGTACGTCGTCGACCGTGTAGGCGATCTGCACGACGCTGCCCAGCTGATACTCGCGCACTGGTTTCTCCTTCGGAGACCTTGGCTTACTTGGCGGCAACTATAAATACTTCGATGGGCGTCGAGACCCGAATCGTGTCAACTTCACTCGAGCGCGCGCCCGACGGACCTGTTTTGGCACGTCAGTGCACAAAACCAACTTTGTCGGAATGCTGGACTTATTCATGTACATAGTTGAGTATGACCTAGGTAACAACACAAGCATTCAAGTTACTCACCTCACGTAGGTAGGATTCCATGACAGATGCGCTGAGCATCAGCCGTCTCTCCAAGACCTTCGGCGGTCACCGGGCACTCGACGACGTCGAGCTTTTCCTCGCACCCGGCGAGATCCGCGGATTGGTCGGGCAGAACGGGTGCGGCAAGTCCACTCTCATCAAAGTGCTTGCTGGATATCACGATCCCGACGACGGTGCGCGGATCGCGGTCGGCGGTCATGAGCTGCACCTCGGAATTCCGGGCAGCGGTGAGGCTGCCGGACTTCGCTTCGTCCACCAGGAACTCGGACTGGTCGAGAGCCTCGACGTGGTCGACAACCTGGCGCTCGGGCACGGATACAAGACCAGTGCCATCGGCACCATCGACTTCAGGGCAGAACGTTCTGGGGCCAAGGCGGCTCTTGCCGAGCTCGGTGTCGACCTCGCCCTCGACAAGCTTGCCGGGGCGTTGACCATGAGTGAACGCACCATGCTTGCCATCGCCCGTGCGGTCCAGGATCGCTCCGGTGGAGCCCGTGTTCTGGTACTCGACGAACCCACTGCCAATCTCCCTGCCGCAGAGGCGGTTCGGTTGTTCGATCTGGTCCGTCGAATCAGTGACCGCGGGGTGGCCGTGCTGTTCGTCTCGCACCACCTGAACGAGATCTTCACCCTCTGCGACAGCGTGACGGTCATGAGAGACGGCAAGATCGTGACCACGAGGGCCCTCGACGGTCTCGACGAATCCGGTCTCGTCGAACTGATGATCGGCCGCCGCGTCGAGGAGTTCCTCGCCGAACCGGAGGAGACCACCGACTCCTTCGGTGACCCCGTTCTGCAGATCGTCGAGTTGTCCTGTGGCGCAGTGGAAGGATTCAATTTCTCGATTCGTTCCGGTGAAGTACTGGGCATTGCCGGTATCACCGGATCCGGTAGAGAGCAGATAGTGCCTGCACTCTTCGGCGCGGAGAGCCGCGGGGGCGCGATCACCGTCGACGGGAAGACCGTCGAACAGGGTCGCCCGGACCTGGCGATGTCGGCGGGTATCGGCTGTGTGCCGGCCGAACGCCTCTCCAATGCAGCGTTCGCAACAGCATCCCTACGCGAGAACGTGTCGGTCGCCGATCCGTGGGGGTTCGCCAAGGGTGGTCTGGTGCGCGTCAAGCGTGAGAAATCCGATGTGGCGCACTGGCTCGAACGTCTCGGAGTGCGGCCCACGGGTGATACCGAACGGCATCTGAGCACCCTCAGCGGCGGCAACCAGCAGAAGGTCGTACTCGCGCGGTGGCTGCGTCGCAATCCCCGAGTGCTGCTGCTCGACGAGCCCACACAGGGCGTCGACATCGGCGCGAAGGCCGACATTCACGCCCTCGTGGACGCCGCCGCTCAGGCCGGCGCAGCGGTACTGGTGGTGTCCACGGACCACGGCGAGCTCACCCGACTGTGTGACCGGGTGATCGTGCTGTCGGTCGGCCGTGTTGTCGACGAATTCTCGCGGCCCCGGATCGACCCCGATCGGCTGACCGCTTCGACGTTGAAGAAACCTGCTCCCGCCGCGTCCTTCGTCGGCACTCGGACTCGGTGAAAGGATCACCATGACAACCCAATCCCACGAAGAAGCGGCGGCCGCGCCTCCGAGCCCACCATCAGGCGGAAGCGACCGCGCAAGTGCCCGAACGAAGGGGCGCACGTTCTCACTCGGACTCGATCGCTTCAGCGGTCTGTATGTGTGGGTCGCCATCATCGTGCTGTTCGCGATCTGGATCCCCGACACCTTCATGACCCAGGGCAACTTCCGCATCGTCGCCGGCGATCAGGCGATCACCGCCATCTTGGCCATCGGCCTCATAGTGCCGTTGGCCGCGGGAGTGTTCGACCTTTCCATCGCCGGCGTCATGGGGTTCTCGGTCGCGATGGTGTCCTACCAACTCTCCCAAGGCATCAGTACGCCTGTCGCCATCGTCACCACCCTGCTGTGCGGTGCGCTGATCGGTGCCGTCAACGGCTTCGTCGTGGTCAAATTGCACGTCGACTCGTTCATTGCGACGCTGGGTATGTCGAGCATCCTGCTGGCCGGAACCTACTGGGTGACCGACGGAAAGCAGATCACCGAGGGTTTCACCGATGGCTTCCTCGACATGGGCAGCAAGCCCTTCCTCGGCCTGCCGCTGCCGTTCTTCTACATGATCGCCGTCGCCGCGGTGATGTACGTTCTGCTCGAAAAGACTCCGTTGGGCCGTTACCTGTACGCCACCGGCGGCAATCGTCAGGCAGCGCGACTCGCCGGCCTGCGTGTCGAACGAATCATGTTCGGTGCCTTGATGACATCGGCGACGATCGCTGCGCTCACCGGAGTGGTTTTGGCGGCCAAGCTGGGCACCGCCGCGCCCGACATCGGGCCGTCGTACCTGCTTCCCGCCTTCTCCGCCGTATTCCTGGGCTCCACCCAGATCCGCGCCGGCCGCGTCAACGTGCTCGGCACGCTCATCGCCATCTATCTCCTCGCCACCGGTGTGAAGGGCCTGCAACTGGCCGGCGCACCCAGCTTCGTCAACGACCTCTTCAACGGACTCGCCCTCATCGTCGCCGTCGCGCTCGCTGCGCGGACCGCTCGCCGCAACTAGTTCTCCGAAAGGAACTCACGTGAAAACCAACACCTGGACAAAGGCTTTGGCCGGCATTGCTGCTGCAAGCCTGGTCCTGACCGGCTGCAGCAACTCGGACGACACGACCACCGGCGAGGCCGCAGACGTCGCCGGTGCGCAGGCTTTCGCCGATCAGTACGAGGCCGCGCCTACCGATCTCGTGCTGACCACACCGTTGAGCAAGGCGCCGGAGGAGGGCAAGTACGTCATCAGTATCGAGACGCCCCAACCGATCTCCAGCGCCAAGAACGACGCCATTCAGGAGGCAGCCGACGTACTCGGGTGGCGATACCAGCGTGTTCTGATGGGCACCGACGCCGAAGCGGCACCCAAGGCCATGGATCAGGCCATCGCCCTGAAGCCGGACGCCATCCACATCTCCGGCACACCGTTGACGATGCTGTCGAAGCAGATCGCCTCCGCCGAGGCCGCGGGCATTCCGGTGGTTGCGGACAGCATTGCAGGAGAACCGGTTCCCGGTGTCATCTCCACCGCGCTCGACGGCGATGCGCAGGTGCAGGAGTGGGGCAAGATGGTGGCCAGTCAGGTGGTCGCGGACAGCAACGGTGAGGCCAATGTCGCGATCTTTTCGATCACCGACTACTCCATCCTCAACGTCTTCACCGATGCTTTCACCACGCAGTTGGAAAGTCAGTGCCCGGACTGCAAGGTCCAGCTCGTCAACCAGCAGGTCACCGATCTCGGAACCAAGACCCCGCAGAGCGTTGTCAGCACGCTCCAGCGTGACCCGACCATCAACTACGCGGTCTTTTCCTTCGGCGACCTCGTCCTCGGTGTCGATGCGGCACTACGCGGAGCGAGCCTGCAGGATCAGATCACGTTCGCCGGTCAGACGCCGACGCCGGACAACCTACAGTCGCTGAAGGACGGCGACAACAGTGTGTGGGTAGGTTTCCCGGTCCAGATTCTCGGATGGCGTGTGCTCGACACGTTGGCCCGCCAGTTCAACGGCGACGATGTCGCCGAAGCGGACGCGGCGTTCATGCCGACTCAGTTGCTGAACAAAGACAACATCGACACGGCGGTGCTCGACGAGGAGACCGGTTACTACGTGGGTGTCGCCGACTACCAGGATCAGTTCAAGACGCTCTGGAAGAAGTAGATTCGCATGATCCACGCGGCAGCCGAGCGCATCGTGTCGTTGTCGTCCCTGTCCGCGATCGAGGTACCGCCTCCGCAGTTCGTCGAGTTCGCCGCCATGGGCGGGTTCAACGCAGTGGGTGTCCGAGCGGCGCAGACCGGGCAGGACAGGGGATTTCAGCTCCCCGCCGGGTCCGCGCTGCTGCGCGACACCAAGTCCGCCCTGGCGGACAACGGGATGCGCGTGCTCGACGTCGAAGTGGTGAAACTGCACCCCGGGAGCTCGCGTGGTGATTGGTCGGCGGTGCTCGAAGCCGGCGCGGAACTCGGCGCGGACTATCTACTCGTCACGGTGCTCGACGACGATCGGGGTCGCGCCGAGAGCAACTTCGCGGAACTCGCGGAACTGTCCGGCGACTACGGACTTCGCGCCTGTCTGGAACCGATGATCTTCTCGTCGGTGCGGGACGTGACGGCGGCCGCAGCATTCGTCGAGGCTGTGGCCGGCCGGGCCGGCGTACTCGTCGATGCGTTGCACTGGGCGCGTGCGGGTTCCGAGGTCTCCGACATCACCGCCGTCGCAGAGGATCTGCTGCCGTACTGCCAGCTGTGCGACGCGGTGTCGGCAGCCTCGTCGGTGGATCCGAACGCGGCCATCACCGAGGCCCGAACCCACCGTCTGGCTCCGGGCACGGGTGCCCTTCCGCTCGTCGAACTCCTGCGAGCACTCCCGGCGTCGGCCGCCGTCAGTGTGGAGGCACCCTCGGCCCGAAGCGTCACCGATCCGGGCGGGTGGATCGCCGAACTCGGCCGGGCAACGTGGACGGTGCTCGACGAGCTTGTGCATACCAATGAGAAACTGTACTCATGAGCAACAAAGTTTGTGTCGACCGGAAAGTGAACGCTGACATGCCAACTGCAGTCGAGAACAAGTTCGTCCACATCGTCGCCCCCAGGGAAGCGGAGACCGTCGTCGAGGACACCGTGACACCGGCCCCGAACGGGGTGGTCGTCGACATTCGGTACTGCGGCATCTGCGCGACCGACACGCACGGATACGCGTCGGCAGCATTGCCGCCTGCGGTGTTCGGACATGAATGGACGGGCACGATCAGTGCGGTGGGTGCCGAGGTGACGACGGTGCGTGTCGGGCAGCGTGTGGTCGCGGGTGTCGGGCCGGCATGCGGGGCGTGCGCTCAGTGCCGCGCCGGGCACGCGGCCAACTGCGATCTCGCGTTTGCGGAGGCCAACGGAATCACCGACGATGCACCGGCCCACGGTGGTTTTGCTACCACGCTGAAAGTGTCCGCACGGCGGGCGATTCCGGTGCTGGACGCACTGTCCGACGAAGAGGCCGCGTTGATGGAGCCGGCCACCGTGACGTTCCATGCCGTCAAGCGAGCGGCCATCACGCTCGGCTCGATCGTCGTGGTCCAGGGTGCAGGACCGATCGGCTTGCTGACTGCTCAGCATGCGCGCACCGCCGGTGCCGGGCGAGTGCTGGTCAGCGAACCGTCACCCGCACGTCGTTCGGCGGCACGCAATCTGGGCTTCGCTGACGTGGTGGAGCCCGGGGACCTCGCTGCTCTACTGAACGACGTCACCGATGGTCTCGGTGCCGACGTGCTGTTCGAGTGCACCGGCGTCGCCGCGCTGTTCCAGCCCTCGGCGGAGTTGGTCAGGCGGGGTGGAACGTTGGCGCTGCTCGGCTATCCCGGAACGGACTCGTCGGTGAGCTACGGGGACTGGCAGTCACGAGAACTGACGGTCATCGGTTCGCTGGCGTACTCGCACGAAGACTTCAAGGGGACGATGACGCTGATCGCCGAGGGCCGGATCGACGTGAAGTCTTTGCACACCGGGACGATCGGGCTGGGTGAGTTGGTCGATATGTTCGACGAACTCGACAGCGGTACCAGCACCCACGCCAAGGTGCTGGTGGACCCGAACCGCTAGGGGCCGGCGGGAACGGGGACGGTCTGGCCGCTGCCGCAGGTGGCGCCGCCGTCGACTGGGATCGCCACCCCGGTGACGAAAGACGCGAGCGGCGAGGCGAGGAATGCGATGACCTCGCCTACTTCGCGGGCGGTGCCCCAACGGTGCAGGGGCACCATGCCTTTGAGCGATTCGTAGCGATCGGGTGTGTTCTCTTCGATGCGCTTGGTCATTCCGGTACTGATCGGACCTGGGCAGACGGCGTTCACGCGAATACCGTCATTCGCGAGGTCGAGGGCGAACGACCTCGCCATGTTCACCGCACCCGCTTTCGCTGCGGCGTACGGCCACCGGTTGGGCTCTCCGCCCAACGCGGTTGCCGACGCAGTGATGACGACCGAGCCACCGCCGGCGCGGCGGAACGCCGCAATCGCCTCGCGCACACCGAGTGCGATCGCCCGAAGGTTCACGTCGATCGACCGGTCGAAGACGTTCATGTCGAGTGTCTCGATCGAGCCCGATGCCGGAACTCCGGCGTTGAGCACCAGGGCATCGAGTCGGCCGAACGAAAGCTCGGCCTGCTCGACGGCGGCGCGGTTGTCGTCGGCGTGGGTGACGTCGCCGACGAAGGCGACCGCATTGTCGTTGCCCGCCAACCAGTCCAGTGAATTCGAGGTGGTGTCGAAGGCGACCACCGACCCACCGCGTTCGAGAATGATCTCGACCGTGGCACGGCCGATTCCGGACGCTGCGCCGGTCACGACCGCCACGAGACCGGCGGTCACGACACCTGCTCCAGCGGCAACGGGCCCGGTGTCCCTCTCGACGGTCGACGACCGGCCGGCGCCGCCGAACGCTGGGCTGTCATAGTGCACTCGCTTTCGGCGTGGTCAGTTCTGCGGCGGTTTCGAGCAGGGTGGCCAGCCGTGCCGGTGCCGCAGCCCAATCGGCGGGTGATCGCATGTCGTCCCAGAAGTTGACCTCGACGATCAACTGCTCCGCGCCGGCGGCGATCGCGGTCCGGATGTCCTTCTCGACACCCTCGATGCCTTGACCGGCCGAGCCGACGGCATCGGTCGGTCGCTGCAGATAGGATCGCAGGAAAAGTCGAACGGGATCCATACCGGCCGGGCGCATTTCGGCCATCGTGTCGAGCTGGTCGAGCAGCGCTGCCGATGTACCGCTGCTGGGGTTCCAGATGTCGAAAAGGGCTGCGGTCCTTGCTAATCCGGTGGTGGACCGCAGTCCGGACAGGAGCGGCGGGTGCGGCTGCTGTATTGGTTTGGGCCGAACGACGGAGCGGGGGATGGTGAAGAATTCGCCGTCGAACCGTACGGGATCAGGACCCCAGCACGCCTGAACGGCGTGCACGAGTTCACTCATTCGTCGACCACGGGTACGCGGATCGACGTCCATCTGGGTGTGTTCCTCGTCGGACCAGCCGGCACCGAGACCCGCGACGAGCCGTCCGCCGGAAAGGATGTCCAGAGTCGAAAGTCGCTGCGCCAGTTCGATGGGACGATGGTAGCCAGCGACCAGGATGCTGCTGCCGATCGTGACCGTCCGAGTGCAGGCTGCCACGTAGGCCATGAGTTCCGTGGCCCCGAGCACCGAGCGGTAGGCCGGGTGGACGCTGGTGGTGTGGCGACCTCCGTAGATCGATTCGTTGACTTCCGGATAGAACAGGTGTTCCTGGACCCACAGGCTTGCGAACCCGAGTTCCTCGGCCGAAGTGGCGAACTCGCGCACCGCACCGACGTCGACATGTTCCCCGAGCTGGGGGAGGCTCAATCCGATACGTAGGCTCACAGGACGGTCACCGTTCCGGTGTTGCCGTCGACCTCGATCATCGCTCCGTCGGGGATCCTGGACGTGGCGTCCTGCACCGACACGGCACAGGGGATGCCGAGCTCGCGGCAGACTATCGACGAGTGAGTGATAGTGGCACCGACGTTGACCACCACACCGCCGGCGAAGACGAACAGTGGCGTCCAGGCCGGATCGGTCTGCGGCGCAACGATGATGTCGCCTTCGGCCAGATCGCCGACCTCGTAGGGATCGTGCAGAATCCGGGCTCGGCCACGGCTCACCCCCGGTGCACCGGCCACACCGGACAGCGCGTCGCCAGGCGCCGCGATCTGTGCCTTGTGCTCGGTCCGCCTGGGCCACTGCGACAACGGGAGCTTCTCGAACAGGAAGAACGGTGGTTCGAGGTCGAACAGCGCCAGGTATTGCTCACGTCTGTCCGCAATGGTGTTCTCGAACGACTCGGGGTCCGCCACGAACGCGTCGAGCTCGTCGTCGAGCAGCATGGTGACGTCGTGGTGGTCGCCCATCACTCCCCGATCCACCATGCGATGGCCCAGTTCGTAGAGCGCAGTCCGCATTTCGCCCATGACCTTCACGCATGCGGTCTTGGTTCGTTCACGCCACGGCATGAATTTCGTGATGGATTTGGCAGCGTCGAGAAAGCTCTGCCGAGTGGCGTCGTCGGGCATCTTGGCGGCGAGTTCGGCGGTGAGCGCGATGCGCTTGGCCTGGTTACGCTCTCGGATGAGCTCAGGGTCGTTCTCCACGGGGCTCATCCGCATGCCGTTGACTGCGAGCAGCGCCAGGACCGGCTTGGATTCCCAACTGTCCGAGCGGATGTCCCATTCGTTCGGCGCGCGCGACCCGTACTTGTAGAGGAACTCGTCGAAGTCCGTTCGAAACTGTTTCGCGTCGGGGGTGCCGCTCGCGTCGACGGCCTCGAGCAACGTGGCGAGGCCGTCGTCGAAGAGTGCGGTCAGTTCTGCAGACCCGGCGACGAGGCGGCCCATGTTCCACAGTGCGTAGGAGGGCTCCGCGGAGTCGACTCCGCCGAGGCCGCTGAGGAGATCGCCGAGCTTGTCTGCTTCGCCGATGGATTCGAGCAGCGCGCCTGCGACGGCCGGCCCCATCGTCGACAGGGTAGTGGTGACGGGGTGATAGGCGTAGCAGAAGATCAGGTCCGGAACGAAGGAGCGGGCGTGATCGACGAGCTCCTGGTCGCTCATGGCCGTGACATCGGGACGATTCGCGCGCGCGAGATCGGCACGGTGCTTGGCTTCTTCGGCCTCGGGGAATGTGTCGGTGGTCAGTGACCACGCGGTCTTCTCTGCCAGGCCCGCGGTGAGTTCGGCGTTCTGGTGGCCGGGCTTCTCGACGTACTCGGGGATGTCCGGATGATCACCGACCCACAGGCTGTTCCAGACCGGAACGGTCAGTCCGGGAAGTCGGGCACCGTTGAGTTCTGTCATCGAGAAGTTCGTGTAGTGGTACCCACCGAAGTTGCCGATGATCTCCGGCATCCCTTCGTCGATCTCGGACGCGAGATGAGTCCCGAGGTGCTCGACGTAGCCTTCACGCCAACCGATGTTCAGGCCCTTGTTCCATACGAGGGTCACGTTGAGCGGACTCGACGGGTCGGGCAGAACCTCACCGGCGTTCGCCCGTGTGTAGACCGGGTACCGCTCGCTGAACTCCCAATCGGTGATCCAGCTGTCGGAATTCTGGTCGCTGCTCATCGAGTCCTCCTCATCCGTGGCCGTGGACTGTATTTCAAGTCACACTATAGAAACAGTGGGTCAATGGAAACATGCACAGAGATATTGCGCAGCAGTTTGAGAAGCTTGTTCTGGAGAACGGTCCGCACTACTAACTTTACTATCAATCTAGTAAGAAGCCTGGTTTTGTGGGAGACTCGGCTCATACCCCGTCAGTCGGCGTGCCGCCGGCCCCTACCCGGGAGGAACATCATGTTCGCAAAAGTCCTCGTTGCAAATCGCGGAGAGATTGCCGTCCGCGCGTTCCGTGCGGCGGTCGAACTGGGCGCTTCCACCGTTGCCGTCTATCCGTATGAAGACCGCAACTCTGCGCACCGGGCGAAGGCGTTCGAGTCCTATCAGATCGGCGAGCCGGGTCACCCGGTCCGCGCCTACCTCTCGGTCGACGAGATCATCTCGGCCGCAAAGAAATCCGGTGCCGATGCGGTGTACCCGGGGTACGGTTTCCTGTCGGAGAACGCCAACTTGGCCGCAGCGTGCAAGGCCGCCGGTATCACGTTCGTCGGCCCGTCCGCCGAGATCCTCGAGCTCACCGGAGACAAGTCGCGCGCTGTTGCCGCAGCCGCCGCGGCAGGGCTTCCGGTTCTGGCATCGTCGGCCCCGTCCGAGGATCCGGACGTGTTGATCGCGGCAGCCGAAACGATGTCGTTTCCGATTTTCGTCAAGGCGATCGCCGGCGGTGGCGGCCGCGGCATGCGCAGGGTGGTCGCACCGGAGGAACTACGCGACGCCATCGAAGCCGCATCTCGCGAGGCGAGGGCCGCGTTCGGCGACGGGACCGTCTTTCTCGAACAGGCAGTCGTCGACCCCCGGCACATCGAGGTGCAGATTCTCGGCGACGCGACGGGTGAGGTCATTCACCTGTTCGAGCGTGACTGCTCACTGCAGAGGAGGCATCAGAAGGTAGTCGAGGTCGCCCCGGCTCCCGGGCTCGATCCCGTACTGCGAGAAAGAATCTGCTCAGACGCGGTCAGGTTTGCCCGCCACATCGGCTACACCTGTGCGGGCACGGTCGAATTCCTGCTCGACGCGCTTGGAAACTACGTGTTCATAGAGATGAATCCGAGAATTCAGGTCGAACATACGGTGACCGAGGAGATCACCGACGTGGATCTGGTGGGCTCGCAACTGCGCATCGCGTCCGGTGAAAGCCTGGCCGATCTGGGATTGAGCCAAGATTCCATCGTGATCCACGGCTTCGCCATGCAGTGCCGCATCACCACCGAGGACCCGACCGACGGCTTCCGTCCGGACACCGGGCGCGTCACCGCCTACCGCACCCCTGGAGGGTCGGGTGTGCGCCTCGACGGCAATGTCGGCGTGGGGTCGGAGATCGGGTCGCACTTCGATTCGATGCTCGTCAAATTGACCTGTCGCGGGCGTGATTTCGCCACCGCTTCCGCGAGATCACGACGGGCGATCGCCGAATTCCGGGTACGCGGTGTGGCGACGAACATCCCGTTCCTGCAGGCGGTGCTGGACAACCCGGACTTCCTCGCGTGGAAAGTCACCACGACCTTCATCGAGGAGCATCCGGAACTGTTGACGCAGAACACCTCTGCCGACCGTGGCACGCGCATCCTGCAGTACTTGGCCGACGTCACCGTCAACCGCCCGCACGGCGAGCGACCGTCGCCGGTCTACGCGATCGACAAGCTTCCGTCCGTCGACACCCGAGTCGCGCCTCCCACCGGCTCGAGGGACCGGCTGATCGCTCTCGGGCCGACCGGTTTCGCGGCCGAGCTGCGATCTGCGACCGCACTCGCCGTTACCGACACCACTTTCCGCGACGCGCACCAGTCCCTGCTGGCCACCAGGGTGCGCACCCGCGACCTCGTCGCGGTGGCAGCCCACGTTGCGCGCCTCACCCCGCAGCTGTTCTCGATCGAGGCCTGGGGTGGCGCGACCTACGATGTTGCGCTTCGGTTTCTGCACGAGGATCCGTGGGAACGACTCGCCGCCCTACGCGCGGAGATACCCAACATCTGTCTACAGATGCTTCTGCGCGGCCGAAACACCGTCGGCTACACGGCGTACCCCGACCGCGTCACGCACGCCTTCGTGCAGGAAGCCACCGACACCGGAGTCGACATCTTCCGAATCTTCGACGCTCTGAACAACGTCGATCAGATGAAGCCTGCCATCAACGCAGTCCGCGACACCGGGACCGCTGTCGCGGAGGTGGCGATGTCCTACACCGGCAATCTGGCCGATCCGAACGAAACCCTTTACGACCTCGACTACTACCTGCGCCTGGCCGACCGGATCGTCGACGCGGGTGCCCATGTCCTGGCCATCAAGGACATGGCGGGCCTGCTGCGACCGCCCGCCGCAGCGACTCTGGTCTCCGCGCTGCGGTCGCGCTTCGACCTTCCCGTGCACTTGCACACCCATGACACCCCCGGCGGCCAACTCGCGACGTACTACGCCGCGTGGCTAGCCGGCGTCGATGCCGTCGACGGGGCGAGTGCAGCCCTGGCCGGGACGACGAGTCAGCCCGCGTTGTCGGCGATCGTCGCTGCAACAGACAACACCGACCGTGCCACCGGACTCGATCTCGCGGCGGTCTGCGATCTCGAACCATATTGGGCAGCAGTGCGTTCCGCGTACGCGCCGTTCGAGTCAGGCCTCCCGTCGCCCACCGGGCGCGTCTACACCCACGAGATCCCGGGCGGTCAGCTCTCCAATCTGCGCCAGCAGGCGTCCGCGCTGGGGCTCGCGCACCGTTTCGAGGACATCGAGGCTGCCTACGCGGGGGCGGATCGGGTGTTGGGCCGACTCGTCAAGGTCACGCCGTCGTCGAAGGTGGTGGGCGACCTCGCGCTGGCGCTGGTCGGTGCGGGCGCGACGGCCGCCGAATTCGCCGACGACCCATCGAGTTACGACATTCCAGGGTCGGTCGTCGACTTCCTCCGCGGTGATCTCGGCGAACCGGCGGGGGGATGGCCGGAACCGCTTCGAAGTCGGGCATTGACCGGCCGGGCGGAAGCGTGCGCCGCCACTGCGTTGACCGAGGCGGACGAGAAGAATCTGTCCGCGCCCGGCCACGAACGCCGAACCACGCTGAATCGTTTGCTTTTTCCAACGCCCGCCCGTGAGTTCGAGCAGCACCGCAAGGACTATGGCGACACCTCGCAATTGTCGACCAATCAGTACTTCTACGGATTGCGGCAGGGGGAGGAGCACCGAGTTCGGCTCGAGCAGGGCGTCGAACTGCTGATCGGGCTCGAGGCGGTATCGGACCCCGACGTCGAAGGAGTCCGCAACGTTCTGTGCATCCTCAACGGCCAGCTGCGTCCGGTGAGGATTCGCGACCGGAGCATCGAAACCACCGCCCGGTCTGCCGAGAAGGCCGATCGCACCGATCCCGGGCACATACCCGCACCGTTCAGCGGTGTCGTCACGCTGTCGGTCAAAGAGGGCGACGTGGTCGCGCAAGGTGAATCGGTCGGGTCGATCGAGGCCATGAAGATGGAAGCGACGATCACCGCGACCAGGGCAGGTACGGTCACCCGCGTTCCGATCGGCCGTACCTCTCAGGTCGACGGCGGCGATCTTCTGCTGGTGCTGGCGTAACCGCCCGCCGCCCTGACTCAGATCAGGGCAGCGGCGATCGTCTCGGCGTGCACGCTGGTGACACCGAACAGCAACTCACTGGTCTTTGCCCGCCGAAAGTAGTGGTGCAGGGGGTGTTCCCAGGTGAAGCCGATTCCGCCGTGGATCTGAATTGATTCTTCGGCGGCGAAGGTGGCCGCTCGGGACGCGAGCACACGGGCAGTCGCGGCGGCGGCGACGAACTCGCTTGTGCTGCGCGCGTCGGCCCCGGCTGCATCGAGCACCGCCGCCTCGGCCAATTCGGTCGCGATGAGCATGTCCGTGAGGCGATGCTTGATCGCTTGGAACGACCCGATGGCCCGTCCGAACTGCTGACGGGTTTTTGCGTACTCCACCGACATGTCCAGGCATGCTCGCGCCGATCCGACCTGTTCGGCTGCGAGAGCTGTGATGGCGGCCGCCTGCGCCTTGCCGAGGCCGGCACCGATGTCGTCACCCGTCGCCCGGTGAGCGACCGCGCCGAAAAACTCGACCCGTGCGAGGCCCCTGGTGAAATCCAGTGCCTCACTCGGTGTTCGGGTGACTCCGTCAGCGCCACCCTCGATCACCGCCAGCTCGGTGCCGTTCGGACCTTTGGCTACGACGATCAGCAGATCCGCATCGGCTCCGTCCACCACGGCTTCTCGAACGCCGTTGAGGACGAGGGTGCCGTCGCTGCCCGCCGTAGCCTCGATGGAGGACGCTGCGAAGGGGAACGGGGCCACCAGTGTGGCCGTCCGGGTACCGTCGGCAATCGCCGGAAGATTCTGTGAGCAAGCTTGTTCGGACCCTGCGTGGAGGAGACCGAAGCCTGCTAGGACGACCGAAGACAGATAGGGGGCACTGCCGAGCGAACGACCCAGCTCGGTCATCACCACTGCTGCGTCCTTCAGCGTGAAGCCGGCGCCGCCGAACCTTTCCGGGAACGGGATTTCCGTGAGACCCATCTCGACCAGCGCAGGCCGGACGTCCTCGCCTATCTTCGTTCTGGCCAAGGACGAACGGAGGCCGGCCTGTAGATCGCGTTGCTCGACGGTCAGTTCGAGTGTCATGGCATGCTCCTATCGTGGTTCGCGAGGCAAGCCGAGCCCGCGTTCGCCGATGATGTTGCGCTGGATCTCGTCCGAACCGCCGGCGATCCGATATCCGGGGGCACCGAGGAGATGTTCGGTCCACGCGAAAGTGTCGGGTGCACCGGTGTCCGCCAGGATCTTGGGCCCGAGGAATGTCGCTGCGGCGTCGCCGATGCGTTTGAGATTCTGGGTCCACACCAGTTTGCCGATCGAACCCTCCACTCCGGGAACAGCTCCGGCCAATTCACGCTCGGCGTACCGGGCGACCATGAGTGCCGACGCTCTTTCGTAGACAGCAACTTCGGCCAGCTGTTGCCGGACGAGCGGATCGTCCGAAATGCCGAGGCTCTTGGCCAGCCGGACCAGATCAGCGCCGTTCCCGCCGGCGCTGACGATCCCGGCGCTCGAACTCCGCTCGAAACCGAGTGTGGTCAGCGCGACTGACCAGCCGTCGCCCTCGGCACCGAGCCTCGACGAGTCGGCCAACTCGACGTCGACGAGAAACACCTCGTTGAACGTCGACCCGCCGGACATTTGGCGGATAGGTCTGATGTCGACCCCGGGTGCGTCCATGGGCATCATGAACGCCGTCATGCCGCGGTGTTTCGGGACGGTGGTGTCGGTGCGGGCGATGAGCAGGCCCCACTTGGAGAACTGCGCTCCCGAACTCCACACTTTTTGACCGTTCACGCGCCAGCCGCCGTCGGACTTGACTGCCTTGGTCGACAATCCGGCCAGGTCGGAGCCTGCTCCGGGTTCGGAGAACAATTGGCAGCAGAGCTCATCGGCCCTCAGGAAGGGTTCGACGAATGTCTTCTTCTGTTCGGGGGAACCCAGAGCGTGGATGGTAGGTGCCACCAATTCAACTGTCACGAGTACGGTCTCGTGTCGCTCCGGTGCGTTGTACTGCCGTTCGATCCCGACGTACGCGCGCTCGTGGCTTGCGGTGAGACCCGGTCCGCCCCATTCGGGTGCCCAGGTGATCGCCCCGAACCCGGCATCGACGCGGCGGCTCTGCCAGTGTGCCGCAGCGTCGATCAGCTCGCGTTCTTCGTCGTGACTGCGATTGTGGAAAATTGCGTAGTTGGGGTCGGACATCGTGGAGTTCGTCCTGGGTTCGAGGTTCTCCGCGAGCCAGGCCTCGGACTTCTCGGCGAATGCCTGAACGTCGATCGTCATGACTTCGTTCCCCCCGCCATCTCGGCGATGCGCGCCTCGACCGCGATCTTGGAATCCGGGTGTTCGGACAGGCGAAGGGTGTAGGACTGCTCGAGCTCGTACCCGCGTTTGAGGTCCATGCTCTCGCACCCGTTCAGCGATTGCTTCGCCAAGGTCAGGGCGTAGCGGCTCTTCGCCGCAATAGTTCGTGCGCGCGTCATCGCTGTGTCGAGCAGGACGTCGTGATCGACGACTTCGATGGGAGCGCCCCACGCGCGCAACGTCTCCGCATCGACGGCCTCGGCGGTGAAGAACATCCGCCGCATGGCCTGTTGCGGCAGCATCCGGGCGGTGAATCGCCCGCCGCCGAGCACGCCGACGCCCATCTCGGGCAGACCGAACGTGGCCCGCTCGGACGCTACCACGAGGTCGCACACCGACGTCAGGCCGAATCCGCTTCCGAGGCACGGCCCGTTGATCGCCCCGATCACCGGCAGCGAGCAGTCCAGGACCGCGAAGATCGACCGGCGCACTTCGCGCATCTCGACCTCGCCGCTGGTCGCGTCCATGACGCGGAAGCTTCCCAGATCGTTTCCTGCACAGAAGATTCGGCCCCGCCCGGTCAGGACCACCACGCGGACGTCCTGGTTGTCCGACAGTGCCTCGAAAACGGTGGCGATCTCCCGGTACATCTGGGTGTCGATCGCGTTGACCTTGCCGCGGGCCAACTCGACGAGTGCGATACCGGGCTCGGGCTCGGTGACCACGACGTGGTCGATTCCAGCAGGCTGTAATGACAAGGGAACCTCTATTTCTCGTGTGACGCGGCGAAGATCATCGCCGCCATCTGCGCCGGCACTGCGGTGCGATCGCGGGTCCAGCTGCGCAGTGCGAACTTCTGCACCTTGCCGCTGGCGGTCTTGGGTAGCGAGTCCACCACGAAGATGCTTTCGGGAATCTTCTGTACGGCTATGTCGCGGTCGAGGAGGAATCGGTGGACCTCGTCCAGGGTGAGGTCTCGGTGATCGCGAGTGACGACGAACGCGCAACCCCGCTCTCCCGTTTGGGAATCGGGTCCCGCGACTACGGCGACCTCGATTACGGACGGGTGAGCACCGAGGTGGTTCTCGACGTCATGGGCACTGATCTTCTCCCCGGAACGGTTGATGATGTCCTTGATTCTCCCCACAACGTGAATGGCACCGTCGCTGTCGAAGCGGCCGAGGTCACCGGTCTTGAAGAAGCCATCGGGGGTGAAGGCGTCGTTGTTGAGGGTGGGGTCGAGATAGCCGAGAAACGTATCCGGTCCGCGCCACAGTATTTCGCCGACGCCGTTCGCTCCGTCCGACACGATCACCTCGGTAGGTGCGATGGGGCGTCCGTCGGATTTCTGACGCACGGCCGAGGAGTCCCATCGATCGGCAGTGGTCACGGAGGGGCCCTCGGTGGCACCGTACATGCGCACCACGGTGCCGAGGCGAGTCGTGGCCGCCGCGGTGAGTGCGTCGGGCACGTCGGCTCCGCCGCATACGATGTACCTGATCGACGGTGTCGGTACCTGTGCGGATTCGGATTCGTCGAGTAGTCCGCGCAGGAACGGCGTCGAAAAGATCATGAAGCTGCAGTGTTCGTCGACGATACGGCGGAGCGCGATAGCAGGATCCCACGTTGGTTGTAGGACAACGGATGTACCGAGAAGAAACGGCAGAATCAGGGCGCAATTGACGCCCGTGACGTGGGTGACCGGCGACGGATTGAAGATCACGTCGGTCTCGTTGAGTCCGAACCAGTCGATCATCGACGAGTTCTCGTAGACCAGGGTGTTGTGGCTGTGGAGGGCACCCTTGGGGTCGGCGGTCGTGCCGGATGTGTAGAGCAACAGGCAGACATCGTCGGCGGAAGGTGCTGTGCGCGAACGTAAGTCCGAGATCATCTCGTCCGTGACTCGGTCCAGCAGATCATCCCACTCCGCCAATGATACGACGAGTTCCAGGTCCGGCAGATCGTCGGCCAGATTGCGATACATGGCGGCCACGTCGACCCCGCGCAATTCGGCAGGGACGAAAGCGACCTTTGCTCGTGACTGTCCGAGAATGAAGCGGAGCTCGCGAGACCTGTAGATGGGCACGATGGGGTTGGCGACCGCACCCAGCTTCATGACGGCCTGAAAGACGACGACTGCCTCGATGCAGTTCGGGAGCTGGAACGACACGACGTCGTCGGACGTGACGCCGCGGTTGTGCAGGGCGGCGGCCACTCTGGTCGCATCTCGATCGATCTCGGCAAACGTGGCTCGGCGCTTGCCGTCGACCACGGCGACGGCGTCCGGGTACATACGAGCAGCGCGGGTGAGGTAGTGCCCGATCGGTCGGTCGCTCCAATGCCCGTCGGTCCGGTACGAGTGTGCGAGGTCGGCGCTCGGCGGCCTTGTCGGCAACATCGCTACTCCCTACCGTTCGGTCGATACTTTTCTGACAACAACTACAGTAACTAATCACGCAAACTATGTATAGGTTTAACGTAGATCACACGGCCCCGACGCTATGGTTATCTCATGGTGACCACTGACGGCGAGATCGTCCCGCGCGTGCGGGCACCCAAGATGTCCGCGAAGATCGCTAACCTCATTGCCGACCAGATCCTGACCGGCGGCATCATCGAGGGACAGCGGCTGCCGACCGAGAAAGACATGGTGGCAGAGCACGGCGTAGCACGGACCACCGTCCGCGAGGCGCTTCGACTCCTCGAAAGCCGTGACCTGGTAACCATCAAGTCGGGCATCGGCGGTGGGCCGGTAGCGAAGCGCCCTCAGCTCGAATCGCTCGGCAACACAATGAAGCTCTTCCTCCAGATCGACGGAGCCAACATCAGCGACGTCATCGACGCCAGGCTGATGCTCGAACCGATCGTGGCGCGGGAAGCCGCGGCAAACATCACCGATGAGCAGGTCGAGGTTATGCAGACCGCTCTGGATCGAATGCGCGAAGACCCGGGCGACTACGGCAACTTCCAGGACAACAATTCGGCCTTTCAGCGCAGCGTGTACGACGCCGCCGGTAACCCGGTCCTGAACATCGTCATGGAGACTCTGTGGCTGCTGGTGCGGGACGCGGAGCCGAACGAGCATCCCATCGCCACGCGACTGGCCGCGATCGAGATGCAGCAGGACGTGCTCGACGCGATGCGAGCCCGCGACGAGGACGCAGCCGCCGCCACCATGAGCGCATTCGTCCAGGAGACCGCAAAGTACTACCGCCGCCGGCTGTCCGAGATCATTTCCAGGCCGGTCCGGTGGCAGATGTGATCAGAGACAGGCTGTGCGAGAGTGAATTCGGGTGCTCCCCGCCTGGATGATCGGCACAGGTCAGAGCCTCTGTGGTGGTTCCATGCGTACGTATCTGGTTGTCTCGCAACATACTTGTTAGCGAGCGGTCAACGGTTCGATCCCGTTGGGAGGCTCCACTGCTCCGATCCCGCTGCTGGGGTCGGAGTTTTTGTCTGTGGTGGCCGGTGCGGACGGCTCGCGCGCACATACGCCCCTCGTGGGAATTCACGGTGCCTGTAGGAGGTGCGAATTCCGACGAGGGGAGTGGATTGCCGGCTACGCCGACCGTTTCGGTCAGGGCGTACGCGTGGCGGCCAGTCGATGCTGAACGATGGCGACCACAGCCACGACCGCAACTCCGACGGCGAAGAGGCCCACGGCGGCGGGCCATTCGTTGCCGACGGCCAGTAGTTCTCTGTTCTCGCCCTGCCACGGCCACAGTGCACGCAACGACCCCAGCAGCAGGCCGGCAGCGGCGACCATCGCCAGGTCGTGGTAGTTCGCCAGCAACCGTTCGAGCACTCGAACGAAGCTGACCAACCCCACCAGAGCACCCAGGGCGAACACGGCCAGGTACGTCAGGTTCCGCTCGTCGACGGCCGTGAGCGTCGGCGCATACAGGCCGATGACCAGCAGAAAGAACGACCCCGATACACCTGGCAGCACGAGCGCACATATTGCGATCGTCGCGGCGAAGAACACCAGAATCAACGACGGATTCGACGCCTCGACCCCGGGTAGCGACGTGAGAACGACGACCGCGACAGCGAGAACGACGAACAGAGCCACGGCGGACAGTCGGGACCGGGTGGTGGGGAAAGCTCCACGACTGATCTCCATGAACGGGATCGCCACCGACATCGCGATCATGCCCATGAACAGTGCCTTGGAGTAGACGGGCTGATCCGTGACGAAATCCGCCATGATCCCCGCCACCGAGAACACCATCAACAGCATGCCGACGCCGACCGTGACGAGCAGCCACCAATCGACCTGACGGATCTCGGCGCGCACGTCGGATCGTGTGAGCACGGCCTTGGGGATGTCCGTCAGATGCTTCGCCGACGCGATGGCCCTGGTGTAGATGCCGGTGACGAGGGCGACCGTGCCGCCGGAGACCCCGGGAACCGTTTCCGCCAGACCGATCAGGCCGCCGCGAACGACGTTGGCCGCCAATTCCGTCGCCGGCGGCCGCCCCCTGACAACGTCATCGAGTCCGGGTCGATCCTGCTCCTTGTCACCATGTTCGGAGGGTGTCTGCCGGTTCGTCGTCATGCCCGAATCGTCCCAAACGCCGCAATGCTGCTCGACACCGGCTCGACAAGCTCGGGTGTGATCGCACCCGTGAGCGAGCGTTCGACGGTTCGATCCGCCCTACCCATTCAGCTGCCACGAATCAGCTCCCCGTTCTTGTGAACCCGACGCCGATCGGAGTCGGGTATCCGAAACGGAGGAGCCGATCCGAGGTGGTCGGTCGCAGAGACGGCCTCCGCGAACATCGGCGTGGATCCGAGTATTCAGCGGACGATCAGCTCGTGCCAGAACCGATCACGTCCAGTCCAGTCGAGAGCGGTTGTCCCAGTACATCTCTGGCGATTCTGCAAGATCCGGATCGCTCGCTGCGATCAGTTCGCGGTCGATCGACAGAGCAGCGACATTCTGCTCGAGTTGTGCCGCTGTGGCCGCGCCGGAGAGCACGACATCGGCCCAGGGTTGGGCGAGTGCACGTGCCAGCGCCAGTGCGTCGCGGCCGATTCCGGCGGAGTCCGCGACGCGGGCGAGTGCAGAATCTTCGGCCACCAGTCGGCCGTTGGCCATGGCCTCTTTGACGACGACGAACCAGCCGGCTTCGTGTGCTCGTGCCAACGCCGGGCCGACGGACGGCTCTAGGGGGTTCCACGTCGACTGCACCGAGCTGAACACCCCGATCTCCAGCGCTGCATGCACCACGTCGGCTTGATGTGGCCCGCTGGTGCTGATGCCGATTCGGGTACCACTCTCGGCTATGGCACGTAGGTCGTCGAGCAGGGCAGTGTCGCTCAGGGCTGGACTGTCCGGGGTGACGCTGTGGATCAGGTAGTGGTCCGGTGCACCGCCCAGGTCGCGCAGAGTCTGCGGCCACTGCTCGGCCAAGCGGGCAACCGAGTGCTCTTTCACTTCGTGCACCTCCGCACCCCGCTGGAAATCGGCGACGTACGCGTATCCCCATTTGGAGCCGATCACCAGCTCGTCTCGCCGAGAAGGGTGTCGCGACAACCAGCTGCCGAGGAAGCGCTCGGCAAAGCCGTAGGAGCGCGCGACGTCGAAGTGTCTGATTCCGCTGTCCCATGCGGCGTCGAGTACTGCGTGGCACAGCTGCTCGAGGGCTGCCGGATCGAATCGCCCGTCGACGGCATCGGAGTGCCCGACCGTCAGGTATTCGGGGCGTCCGAGGGCGGCAAGGCCGAGACCGAGTTGGGTCATGTCGTCAGTACTTTCGTTGTGCCGTGGCGGAAACAACCACCATATCTGCGATCGGACCGCGCTCGCGTGATCGATACCAGATGTTGCGAGGCAGGATCATCGAGCTGAGACTGTGAACTCGGGGCGCACTCGGTGTGCGCCTGCAGTACGGCCACGAAGGAGAGAGCTGTTGACCGATTTTTCAGGTAAGCCATTGATCGGCGAGATTCGGCTTGCACGAGCTCGAGCCGGATTGAGTTGGGCCGCTGTGGCCGAGGCCATCGACATGCCGGTGGCATGGACGGTGTCGGCACTCTACGGACAGCATCCCCTCAGCCTCGCCCAGGCCGACCTCCTTGCCGAAAAACTGGGCATGCCCGACGGTTCGTTGTTCGAGCTGACCCTGGCTCCCTATCGTGGGTCGCTGGACATCTCCTCGGACCCCACGGTCTACCGATTCCACGAGGCGCTGCAGGTGTACGGCCCTGCGCTCAAAGAACTGATCGCCGAGGAATTCGGCGACGGCATCATGAGCGCCATCAACTTCACGATGAACATCGAACGACGACCGCACGATGACGGAGATCGGGTCGTGGTGACGTTCGACGGGAAGTTCCTCGACTATCGATGGACCGAGTAGGCCGAAATCGACAGTCAGGGGGACGATTCGGAAGGCGGGCCGACCAGTGCGCGTCGCATCCATTCGTACACTCTCTCGTCGTTGAGGAGGGTGAAGTGGTGTGCGCTGTTGATCGCCAGACCGTCGTCCGGACGAAGTCCTATGTCACGCAGCTTGTTCCGCCCTCCGGCGCTGTCCGTACGGACCAGGCCGTCGCCCACGAAGATTCCGATCGGGTGTCGCGGGTTTCCTGTGATGACGGCGGACGCGTGATGATGCCGCACCCCCTCCGGAACCGAGATGTCCGCGGCCGCTCCGACGTCGAATCCGTCGGCGTAGCTGGCATGTCCCTCGTCCTCGGTGATCGATCCGTGAATCAGGTCGCGGACTCCGGCGCTTCGACGCGCCAACAGGTTCGCGAACGGACGGGTCTCGGGCGCTGTTGCCAGCGCTGCCGTGGCGACGTGAACGCCGCGCGCAAGCGGCGCACCCAGATGTGGTGTCCCCAGGGTGAATACGTCCGTCAACAGCTCCACCCATCGGCGGCCGCTCTCCGCAGCGTGGTGTGCGGCGCTGCGCGAGACCAGCCCGCCCATGGAATGACCGACCAGGGTGATGCGGTGAACCCTGACGGGCCAGGCCGGCACGAGCTGTTCCAACAGGTCCGACAGGTCGGCACCGTTGGTGGCAATTCGACGACCGGTGTTGTAGCGCAGAAAGATCGAGGTCGTTCCGGATTCTGAGTCCAGGCGTGCCCGTACGTGGGTCGCCCACCGAGCCGCCATGCCGATTCGGTCTCCACGAGCCCGTGCAGGAACACCACGAGGTGCGCTCCCGCGTCGGGAAACGCCGTGGCCAGGGCGCGGTACTTGGTAACTACCGGGCGTCCGTCGACACGTATCGACATCGGGTAGGCGAGGACCCGGGAACTGCGCTCCATGTCGTCGCCGATGAGACCGTGCAGGACGGCGATGGTCTGAGCGCCGCGGGTGGTGTGCGACGGTGACGGCCGCGCATCGTCCTCGGTGACCTCGTCGCCGGTCACGTCGGAACTGCCGGTCAGTGCACCGACTGCTGTGGCTGCGCCGGTGCAGGCGGCTGTGATGGTCGCGTAGGTTCCGGCGGCGATCGCGTCGTGCATCAGCTGTGTCGGCACGGCAGCCGGCCCGACGCCGAGTTTCACGGCGGCAAATGTGCGTTGTGCAATTGCCGAGTGAACTGCGCGAACACCACCCGCGGCCGATGCCAGCTCGCGAAGCGCGATTTCTGCGAGTTCACCCAACTCCTGTGTGCGCTGAGTTCTCTTCCCCACTCGATTCAGTGTACGTGTGTCCACTGGATCCGTCAGGGCTGCGATGGTTGCGGTTTTCCCACGTCACCGTCGCTCGAAATACTCGTGGACCTGGCGTACCGACATCGCTCCTTCACCGACTGCGGATGCGACTCGCTTCACCGAGCCGCTGCGGACGTCGCCCGCGGCGAACAGGCCGGGTCGGCTCGTTTCGAGCGTCCCGCACAGCGCTGCTCCGATCTGCAGGGCACCGTCTTTACGAGCGAGAGCTGCGTCCGTACCGGTGACGACGAACCCGTGTTCGTCGAGTGCGATGGCGTCGGCAAGCCACCCCGTGTAAGGCGTCGCTCCGATGAACACGAACAGGGCGTGCGCTCTGATCGTGGCCTGTTCGCCCGTGCGGTTGTTCTCGACCACGACTTCGTCGAGGTACTTCTTGCCGCGGACCTCGCGAACCTCGGTGTGGCGGTGCACGGTCACGTGCGGGTGGTGCTCGATCTGGTCGACCAGGTAACGGGACATGCTCTTTCCGAGATCGTCATTGCGGATGAGCAAGTGGACATCCGAAACATGTTCGGCGAGAAACACTGTCGCCTGGCCTGCGGAGTTACAGCCGCCGACGATGGCCACCGGGTCGGTCCCGCACATGCGGGCTTCCTGATGAGTGGCGGCGTAGTACACACTCGTGCCTTCCAGTTCCGCGATACCGGGAACGGTCAACTTGCGGTAGCGCGCACCGGTGGCGAGCACGATGGACCGGCCGCGAACCGTGCCGCCGTCAGAGAGCCGGAGCACGTGGTACCCGGCTTCGGACGTCAATCCGGTCACCTCTGCCGAGACCAGGATGCGGGCACCGAACTTGTCGGCCTGGATCACAGCCCGCTCGGCCAATTCGGATCCGGAGATTCCGGCCGGGAATCCCAGATAGTTCTCGATTCGGGAGGAGGTGCTGGCCTGTCCCCCTGCGGCGATCGTCTCCAGTGTCACCGTGTTCAACCCGTCCGACGCTCCGTATACGGATGCGGCCAGTCCGGCCGGTCCTGCACCCACGACGACGAGATCGAACACGTCCTGGGCAGCGTTCGGCACGGAAAGTCCGACGATGCGGGCGAGCTCTGTGTTCGTCGGATTGCGCAGTACCTTCTCGCCGTGCCAGATGACGACGGGAACGTCCTCGGGGGCGATGTCCAGGCTGCGCAACAGCTGCTCCGCCCGCTCGTCCCGCTCCAGATCGATCCATTTGTGAGGCAATCGATTTCGCATTGCGAATTCTCGAAGCCGCAACGTGTCCGGTGAATAGCAGGACCCGATGATCCGGAACCCCGAGCCGAGCCCGATCAGCAGGTGTCGACGCAGCAGGTAAGCCCGCAGGATCAGATCGCTCAGCACTGGATCGTGGGCAACCAGTTCGCGCACCCGTTCGGCGGGAGTGACGAGCAGCTCGCCGTCTTCGATCGCTTCGGCGGTGTAGAACGCCACCTGACCTTCGAGCAGTCCGAGCTCACCCAAGAAGCGGCCGGGTCCGTGCACGCGAAGTATTCGACGTTCACCGTCCCGGTCACCCTCGTCGAGAACGGCGACCTTGCCGGACAGAACGACGAAGAAGTCATTGCTGGGCGCACCCTCGCGTATCAGCACTTCTCCGGTACGAACCGATCGACGTGTGCCACCGACCTCGAGCACTGCGACCTGATCGTCCGTCAGCCGCGGGAACGCGCCGTGCTCGTCCGTGGTCTCGTCGACGACCGCTGGTCCGGCGTCCTCAGACGAAATTTCGGTCGACATAACACCACCTCCAATCTTCTCCGGGTTCCATCGACCGAACGATCGGATGACCGACGACATGTGCGTGCGCGCTCGCGTGTCTGCCCGGCGAGGAGTCGCAACACCCGACGTGCCCGCATGTCAGGCACAGCCTCAGGTGCACCCACGGGGTGCCGAGACGGAGGCATTCTTCGCAGCCCTGCGGAGTTCTGGGCACCACGGACCGGATTGCATCGACGTGCGGGTCCACTGGCACGAACGTCATGATGTCGCCTCCTTGCCTGCATTCTCCGAAAGCGCTCGATCGAGCCATGCGCGTAGCTGGGGTACCGGGGCTGCACCGGCCTGCCGAGCGAGGACCTCACCTCGATCCATCACCAGCAGGGTCGGCACGGCCCTGACGGTGAATCGTTCGGACGTCAGGGGTGCGGCATCCACGTCGACCTTGACCAGCTTGATCCGGCCCGCGCGTTCTCCGGCGAGCTGTTCGAGCGCCGGGCTGACCATGCGGCACGGTCCGCACCAGGTCGCCCAGAGATCGACGAGTACGGGCACCGAGGGGTGTTCGGCGATCTCCGCGAAGTCCTCGTCCCGTGCTGCGGCGATCCACGGCAGCGGCTCGTGGCAGTTCCCGCACCGGGGTGTCCCGTCCGCTGCGGCAGGCACCCTGTTGACCTTGCCGCAGTGCGCGCACTTCACCTTGTCCGATTCCATGGCGACATCTCCTCTCAGGCCGCCGCGACGGCGGGTTCCGCATACGCGACGACGAGTTCTCCGTCGACCACCGTGACGGTGATGGTGCCGCCTGGTTCGATGTCCCCTCGCAGTAGCGCGCGACCGATCTTGGTCTCGACCTCGTGGGCGATGTACCGACGCAATGGCCGTGCACCGTAGACCGGGTCGAATCCGCGTTCGGCGACGAGCCTGCGCGCGTCCGGGGTGATGTCCAGATCGATCCTGCGCTCCGACAACCGGTTTCGAAGATCGGTGAGCTGCAACCCGACGATGTGCTCGATCTGGGGCAGGGTGAGTGGGGTGAACAGCACGATGTCGTCGACCCGGTTGAGGAACTCGGGACGGAAATGCCCACGCAGTTCCGCGAGAACCCGCTCGCGGGCGTTCGGCTCGATCTCGCCGTCGGGTGTGACTCCTTCGAGGAGATGCTGGGAACCGATGTTGGAGGTCATGATGATCACCGTGTTCCTGAAATCGACCTGCCTGCCTTGTGAATCGGTGATCCGGCCGTCGTCGAGCACCTGTAGCAGGGTATTGAACACATCTGCGTGCGCCTTCTCGATCTCGTCGAAAAGCACAACCGAGTACGGCTTTCGGCGCACCGCCTCGGTGAGCTGTCCGCCCTCGTCGTACCCCACGTATCCGGGAGGTGCCCCGATGAGCCGGCTCACCGTGTGCCGCTCCTGGTACTCGCTCATGTCCAGGCGCACCATGTTGTCTTCGCTGTCGAAGAGAGCGCCGGCCAATGTTTTTGCGAGCTCGGTCTTTCCCACGCCCGTCGGGCCCAGAAAGATGAACGACCCGATCGGCCGGCGTGGATCACGGATGCCGGACCTCGCCCGGATCACCGCGTCCGCGACCAGCTGCACCGCCTCGTCCTGACCCACGACCCTCTCGTGCAGAATCTCGTCGAGCTGCAACAACTTCTGTCGCTCGCCTTCCTGCAGCCGAGCGACCGGGATCGAAGTCCACGCAGCCACGATTTCGGCGATCTCGTCCTCGGTGACCACTTCGCGCAACAACGGGCTCCGGCCTTGTCTGGTGACCAGCTGCTCCTCTGCCGACTCGAGCCTGCGTTCGAGCTCGACGATCTCGCCGTAACGCAACTCGGCGGCCCGATTGAGGTCGTAGGCGCGCTCCGCCTCCTCGGCCTCGTGGCGCAAGCGCTCGAGCTCGCTCCGTAGCTCTTGCACCCGGCGGATCGCCTGTCGCTCCGCCTCCCACTGAGCGTGCCGGGCATCGGCCTCGGCCCGCAGGTCGGCCAGCTCCTTGCGCAGCTCGTCGAGACGTGCCTTGCTCGCGCCGTCGGTCTCCTTGGACAGCGCGGCATCTTCGATCTCGAGCCGGGTCACCTTCCGGGTGAGTTCGTCGAGTTCGGCCGGCATCGAATCGATTTCGGTGCGCAACCGAGCGCACGCCTCGTCGACCAGATCGATGGCCTTGTCCGGGAGAAAGCGGTCGGTGATGTAGCGGTGCGAGAGGGTGACGGCAGCGACGAGAGCGCCGTCCTGAATCTTCACGCCGTGAAACACCTCGAGGCGTTCGCGGAGTCCGCGCAGGATCGAGATGGCATCCTCGGCGCTCGGCTCGTCGACGAGGACGGTCTGGAACCTTCGCTCCAGTGCCGCATCGGATTCGATGTGCTTGCGATACTCGTCGAGCGTGGTGGCACCGATCATGTGCAGCTCGCCTCGGGCGAGCATCGGCTTGAGCATGTTGCCGGCGTCGAGAGACCCCTCACCGCCCACTGATCCCGCACCGACCACGGTATGCAACTCGTCGACGAACAACAGAATCCGCCCGTCGGCTGCCTTCACCTCGGCCAGCACCGCCTGCAGACGCTCCTCGAATTCCCCGCGGTACTTCGCGCCGGCCACCAGGGAACCCATGTCGAGTGAGAAGATCGTTCTGTCGCGCAGGCCTTCCGGAACGTCGCCGCGGACGATCCGCTGGGCAAGGCCCTCGACGATCGCGGTCTTCCCGACGCCGGGGTCGCCGATCAGAACCGGATTGTTCTTGGTCTTGCGGCTCAGGATCTGCGTGACCCTGCGGATTTCGGCGTCTCGTCCGATCACCGGATCGAGTTTGCCCGCCCGCCCCTCGGCGACCAGATCGCGTCCGTACTTCTCCAGCGCGTCGTACGCACCTTCCGGGCTGGCCGAGGTGACGCGTTGATTGCCGCGCACCTTCGTCAGCGCTGTGAGGAAGGAGTCCCTGGTGATTCCGTGACGGGCGAGTACTCGCCCTGCCGCAGTGGCCGAACCCTCTTCGGCGAGGCCCATCAGGAGATGCTCCACCGACACGTAGGAATCCTTGAGCCGCTTCGCCTCTCGATCGGCGGCGTCGAGGAGCACGGACAAGCGTCGGGTGATCGCCACCTGACCGGTCCCGGCACCGGGGCCGCTGACCTTGGGCCTTCGCGAGAGTTCACGTTCCAGATCGGATTGCAGGGCATCGACCTCGGCACCGGCCTGCTCGAGCAATCGGGGCACCAAGCCATCCTGCTGACCGACCAAGGCGAGCAGTAGGTGCTCTCCGTCGACCTCGGTGTGACCCATTCTGGTCGCAAGGCTCTGGGCCTCCTGCAGCGCTTCGCGCGACTTCTCGGTCAGGTTGCTGATGTCCATGTGGTTGTCCTCCTTCTGCGGGAAGATGCTTCGAGTGTCTCGATTCGTTCCAGCAGGTCGAGCACGAGCCCGATTGCCGAGTAGTTCAGGCCGAGACCGGTCCGCAGTCGTCGAATGCGGGCTGCATGGGCCACTTCGGTTGGCGCGAAGAACATTTCGCCACCTACGACGCGGTCGGCGTCGAGCAGACCGAGGACCACGAGCTTCCGTGCAAGTTCCGGATGCAGCCCCGTACGTTCGGCGAAGGCGTCGGTCGACAGTTCGGTGCGTCGAACCAGTACGTACCGGACCACCGGGTTCGGGTCGCTCATGTCTTTGTCCTCGGATCGAAGTTCGATTCTGCGGCCAACTGCTCGAACAGTGCGTGTTCGCGTGCTGACGGTTTCGACGGCACCATCACCTTGATCTCGGCGTACAGATTGCCGTTGGTGCCACGTGGATTCGGCATTCCTTCGCCGCGCAGTCGCAGCTTCCTTCCAGTCGACGAGCCCGGGGCCACTTTGACTTTCGCCTCGCCACCCGGGGTGGGAACGGCGACGGTCGCCCCGAGGACCGCCTCCCATGGCGATACCGGGAGGTCGACGTGAATGTCTCGGCCCTGTACTCGGAACCGGGAATGTGGCTCGATCCGCACCACGAGGTACAGATCCCCCGGCGGCGCGCCGCCATTGCTCCGTCCGCCTTGCCCGGCCAACCGAATTCGCTGGCCGTCCACGACCCCGGCCGGAATGTCGACGTCGTACTGCCGTCCGTCCAGTCCGAGCGTGCGTGTGCCGCCCCGGTACGCCTCCTCGACCGTCAAGGCCAGTTCCGCTTCCTGATCGGCACCGGGAATCGGCCCGTACCCGCCACCGCCGCCGAACATCTGCCCGAAGAGGTCGTCGAGATCGACGCCACCGTCGCCACCGGAACCGAAGTGCACGCGTCTGCTCCCGCGGTCGTATCCTCCGCCGCTGTTCCCGCCACCGCCGTACCCACTCGAGTTGGTGCGGGTCCGTTCGTCGTAATCCTCTGGGACACGCCGAAAGTCGGCACCGAACCGGTCGTAGCGTTTCCGCGTGTCCGGGTCGGACAACACCTGGTAGGCCTCGTTCACCTCCTTGAAAGTGTCTTCCGCAGTGGGGTCCTTGTTCACGTCGGGGTGATACTTGCGAGCCAGCTTGCGGTAGGCCTGCTGGATCTCGTCGGTGCTCGCACCCCGCGGGACTCCGAGCGATTCGTAGTGGTCACGCGCCATCGGTGCTCACCCCTCGGGGCGGCTGACGACCACCGACGCCGGCCGCAGTTGCCGTCCGTCCTCTCCGTAACCCGGACGGACGACGTCGATCACGGTCCCGGACGGAAGGTCGGGCCGGACCACCACGCTGACCACTTCGTGCAATTGCGGGGAGAACGGAACTCCGACCTCGTCGTGACGCTCGAAACCGAACCGTGACAGCACCTGCACCGCCTGATCGCGGATCGCCTTGACGCCGTCGACAACGGTCTGCGAATCGCTGTCCGCATGTGCCAACGCAAGTTCCAGATTGTCCAGTACCGGCAGCCACGCCGCGGACACCTTCGTCACCTCCGCGGCCCGTTCTCGCTCCAGGTCCTTGGCATACCGCTTGCGCAGGTTGTCCAGATCGGCAAGGGCTCTGCGCCAGCGGTCGTCGAGTCGAGCCTCCTCGGCACTCGTGGCGGCGTGATCCGGTACCGTCTCGGTTCGATCTCCTTCCGTGACGTCGGCCGCTGGTTCGGGTGTCGAATGATCTGCAGCCCTTTCCATCTCGTGCCTCAGCTTCGATCGAATTCGGCGTCGATCACGTCGTCGTCATCGGTCGAGGCCGCGTCCGCGCCACCGACCTGACGTCCGTCACCGCCGTCCTGTACCGGCACGAGCCCGTAGAGGAGCTGTTGGAGCTCGGAGGCGAGTGGTTGTACATCTGCAGGCGAAGCGCCGTCCTTCACGGCCTTTCTGGCATCGGCGATCAGCATCTCGGCCCGTGCCCTGTCGTGCGGTGGCGCGCTGTCACCGAGTTCGGCGAGTCGCCGTTCCACCTGATACGCAACGGAATCGAGTTCGTTGCGCGCGTCGACAGCTTTGCGCAGCGCCTCGTCATCGCCCCGATTCCGTTCGGCCTCGGCCAGCATGCGTTCGACCTCGCTCGGGTCCAGATTGCTCTGCTCACTGATCGTGATGCTCTGTTCCTTGCCGGTGTCCTTGTCCCTGGCCGTGACATTGAGGATGCCGTTGGCGTCGATATCGAACGTGACCTCGACCTGGGCGTCGCCGCGCGGTGCGGGCCGGATGTCTTCCAGACGGAAACGTCCGAGCGAACGGTTGTCGGCGGCCCGCTCGCGTTCGCCCTGCAGCACAACGACATCCACGGCGGACTGCTCGTCCTCCGCGGTGGAGAACACTTCGCTGCGGCGGGCCGGGATGGTCGTGTTGCGCTCGATGATCTTGGTCATCACCCCGCCCTGTGTCTCGACGCCGAGAGACAGCGGGGTGACGTCGAGCAGCAGCACGTCGGAGACCTCGCTCTTGAGCACGCCGGCTTGAACCGCCGCGCCGAGAGCCACGACTTCGTCCGGATTGACGCCCATGTGGGGGTCCTTGCCGCCGGTGAGCCGGCGAACCAGGGCTTGCACCGCCGGGATGCGCGTCGAACCACCGACCAGAATCACTTCGTCTATGTCGTTGGCGGTGACCTTGGCATCACTCATTGCCTGTTTCACCGGGTCGAGGCAGCGCTCCACGAGATCCGCCGTCAGATCCTCGAACTTCGATCGCATGACGGTGGTCGTGAGGTGCTTGGGACCGTCCGAATCGGCGGTGACGAACGGCAGGTTGACCTGGGCCTGGGTCACCGAGGACAACTCGACCTTGGCCTTCTCTGCGGCCTCGAAAAGGCGCTGCAACGCCTGTGCGTCCTTGCGCAGATCGATGCTCTCCACCTGCTGGAAGTCGTCGGCGAGGTAGTCCACCAGGCGTCGATCGAAGTCGTCCCCGCCCAGGTGAGAGTCGCCGGCCGTCGACCGAACCTCGACGACGCCCTCGCCGACGTCGAGCAAGCTCACATCGAAGGTGCCGCCGCCGAGGTCGAAGACCAGTACGGTTTCGTGGACCTGCTTGTCCATGCCGTACGCCAGCGCCGCAGCGGTCGGCTCGTTGATGATCCGCAGGACTTCGAGGCCCGCGATACGGCCGGCGTCCTTGGTGGCGTTGCGCTGCGCGTCGTTGAAGTACGCAGGAACTGTGATGACCGCTTCCTTGACCTTCTCGCCGAGAAACTTGCTCGCGTCGTCGACGAGCTTCCGCAGTACGAGGGCACTGATCTCCTCCGGCGCATACTTCTTGCCCCGCACATCGATTCGGGCCTCGCCGTTGTCACCGGCCACGATGTCGAAGCTGACCGCTCTTGCCTCATCGGAGATCTCGTCGTAGTGGCGTCCGATGAAGCGTTTCGCCGAGTAGATCGTGCCCTTCGGATTCAAGATCGCCTGCCGTCGGGCAAGCTGACCCACCAGCCGTTCTCCGCTCTCGGTGAAGGCCACCACCGACGGCGTCGTCCGCGCTCCCTCGATATTGGAGATCACCACCGGCTCGCCGCCTTGCCAGCTGGCGATGACGGAGTTGGTGGTGCCCAGGTCTATACCCACAGCAGTCGCCATGACTCGTTCCTTTCGATCGGTCCGGCCGGTGAGCATGTGGACAGCGGCGTCCGTTACCCCGACATCGGCGAAGACTTCGTAGTGAGGTGGTTGTACTGGTTGGTACGAGTCGAGATCGGCACGCCTGTTGGGAAATGCAGGTCGAGAAGGTGGCCGACGCACCCGCAGTGAAAAATGATGGGATGAGAACGAATGCGGCTGGTAGACAGCATTATTCACCGTACAACGGAGGTCGACCGCCTGAATCCCTGGTCGCGACTGTCGACGTCGGCCAGTGTCGGTCGTTCGATATTTCTGTATCCGTGCAACAGATCGTGATGTTCGAGCCGATACGCGGTGTGGGCAGTTCGAAGCAGCACACTGAACTGACCGGTAACCCAAAACGTTGGCACATCAACATGTTTCGCGACGTGACCGAAATTCGGCCGGCGCTGCACCTGGCGTGCTTATTCCCTCTACCGGTCGAGTCTCCTCTCTCGGCTGCGAGATTACTAGGGGTAAAACCAAATTCGATCGCGCGCGGACTGCAGACCCTTCCCTTTGCCGGTCCGAGGTGTGATGCTTGGCCGTGTCCACCACTTCGAACAGGAGAATCGTCATGGTCACCAAGGCACTGCTGGTCCGACTCGAAGCCAAGCCCGGCAAGGAAGATGCAGTCGAGGAGTTTCTCCGGTCGGCCCAACCGCTCGTCGAACAGGAGCCCGGCACCCGACCCTGGTTGGCGGTACGGTTCGGCCCATCGACGTTCGGCATCGTCGATGCTTTCCCGGACGACGCCGCCCGTGAAACGCATCTCAACGGACCGGTCGGCCAGGCTCTCGGCGAACGGGCGGACGAACTCTTCGCCTCGCCGCCCGAAATAAGCTACCTCGATGTACTCGCCGAGAAACTTTGACGGTTCCTCCGTCTGCGATGCAGCCCACCTCATTCGGAAGGGAGCGGTCGCATCGGTGCCGGTAGTGCCAGGGTCTGTTGCGCCACTACGGCAGCGTCGACCGATCCCATCGCATGGGGTCTCGGGCGAGCAGTCCGGTTCAGTCTCGGCGGCCGACCACCGGGTTCAGTTCGGAGGCCGCGAGGCCGCCGGGCTCGACACCGGGGAGGAACTCGCGCCACGTGCCACTGATCAGTGTCGGCGATTCCACGACCCGAGCCCCGTCGGCGAAATAGGTGGTGGCCAGTGCTCGGCGCGGCTGTGTCGTCCGATTCGGCCCGGCGGTGTGGAAGCACAGCGCGGAGTGGAACGACACGTCGCCCACTTCGAATGGCTCCGATGCCACCGCGACGCTGCGCTCGACGAAGCGCTGGGCGACGGCCTCGTCGTACGACGTGCCGACCTTGTCGAACTCCAGGTCTTCGACCTCGTCGAGCACGTCTGCTCCGCGCGCGAACGACAGCGGACCCATTCGGCCGGGGATGGCCGACATCGGCATCCACGCAGTGACCGCCTGGACGGTCTGCAGTGGGAAATGCTCCGCGTCGTGATGCCAGGGCGTGCGTCCACAGCCGGGCTCCTTGGACAGCGCGTTGTCGTGGTAGAGCCGCACGGCCGGTTCGTCCAGCAAGGCCGCGGCCAGGCCGCCGATCCGGGGCGAGAGTGCCACGGCACGCATCAGGTCGTCGTGGAGCCACATCTGCTCCAGTGCGGTGAACCGACCGGCGACGTTCTCGCCGTGCTCGGCGCGCAGTAGCTCCTCGAGGCGCTCGGCGAGGCGTCGTACCACGGCAGGGGAGAACACGGCGGGCAGCCGAACGAAGGCCTCCCGGGCGAAGGACCCGACCGCGGCCGGGTCGAGGTTGTACGGCTCGGCAAGCTCACGCTCGACCTGCTCGTCGGACGCTGCGTCGACGTCCGGCAGGCCCGGCCCGTCGACCAACTCGGCGGGCACCTGGTCGTTGGCAGCCAGAGTGACGTACCAATCCCACCAGTCCTGATCGTCGCCTGCCCAGTCCTGGTCGATACCGCCATCGCGATTCTGCTGGGGGAGCCGTTCGTTCGTCGGAGCCGCAGGTTCGTTCAGAGCCACAGCAGGGCCGCCTCGTGCGAGAAGGTGTAGGAACCCGACTCGTCGCGACAGGAGGCGAGGTAGTCGCCCAGCACCGGTGCAGCCTCCATCTCCTCCAGCGACACGGAGTCGTCGAAGGCGCAGCGCTGCAGAAAGCCCTCGGCGACAACACGATCGGATGTGCCGGTGGTGTACGTGACGCGCTGGTCGCGCACGTCCGCGCCGGCTCGGATCAGCGCGTCGCGCACCTGCTCGGCCGTGGTGTACGGGGTCGCGTCACGCACGCCTGCCCGGAAGGCGTCGTAGAACGCCAGGTAGTGGGAGCTCGCCGTGGCCTGCGCGACCAAACCGAGGCCGCCGGGGGCCAATGCAGCCACGAATCGTTCGGCTGCGGCGTCCAATTCTGTGGGCGGAAGGGCGTACAGCGCGTGGGTGGCCCACACGATGTCGTACCCGGTCCGATCCGCGGGCAGGTCCTGCAGGGTCATCACCAGGTCGTCTCGAGGCACGAACGGTGTGCCGAGGGCTCCGCGAGCCTCGGCCACCGAGAAGGCAGACGGGTCGAGCAGGTCGTAGGCCAGCTCGGGCACCGTCGACAGATCGGTGTAGCGGCGTAGGGCGGTGGGGAACTTGCCGCTGCCGCAGGCCACGTCGAGCAGCGACCAGCCGTCACGGCTGTGCTCGGCGAGCAGGGCGGGCCAGTCGGCGGCCAGTGCCAGTTGGTGGTAGTCCTCCGTGGCCAGGGCGTAGAAGGCCTCCATGCCCGTGCGGCCGGCCTCGCTCCAGTGCTCGAGACTGCGCTCGGCCGTGTCTCCGTTGCTCATGGCACTCCTCTCGGGAAGCCAACCGCAACGCATTCCCGGGTGCGTCGTGGTTCACTCGATGTGGTGTCCAACATAGCTCCGTATCCGTCGAGCGACGCTGCAGCCGGGTTCCTCGACGCGTTACGCGCCCTGCGGCGTGACTCCGGGCCTCTGCCCGGTCTCGCGCCCGACTCCTACGCCCGAGACCACGCCGCTTTCGAGCGACTGTCCGACCAGCGCGGTCTGATCGCCGAGCACCTCGCCGCCCGGCTGGCAGCGATGGGGGATGGACCGATCTCGGTGCTGTCGGTGGGCTGCGGTGACGGGTCGCTCGACGTCCGGCTCGCCGCCGGTCTGGTGGAGCGGCTGTCCGGCGAACCGGTGCGGTACGTGGGTATCGACCCCTGGCCCGGGAGTGTGGAGTTGTTCACCGCCAGGATGGCCGCGCTGACGACCGCCGAGCTCAGCGTCGATGCGCACGTCGCGTCCTTCGGCGACGCCCCGGTCGACGAGACTTTCGACGTCGTGTTGTTCGTGCACTCGATGTACTACGTCGCCGACGTGGGGGCGACGCTGCGCAGCGCTCTCGACCTGCTGCGGCCCGGCGGTGAGCTGTGGGTGGCCGTTGCTCCGTCGGCTGCGCTCAACGCTCTGGTGGGCGTTCTCGCCCCGCCGCTGGAGGGCCACCGGCAGTGGTTCAGTGCCGACGTCGAGAAAGCCTTCGTCGACGGCGGGATCGCAGTGGACGACGTGGCCACTCTGGCCGCGTTGGTAGACCTCGCCTCTGCCGGCGACGAGGTACTCGACTTCGCAGTGCAGGCCCGGCTGACTCCCGAGTTGTACGGCACCGTGCGGGCCTATCTCGACGCGGTCTCGGTGCCGGGCACCGACGGCAGACTTCGGGTGCCGCACCCGGTCGACGTGTTCGCCGCAACCCGTCGTTGACCGGTCACGCAGGATCTGCGCCGACGATGTGCGGCCCTTCGCCGCGAATGAGCTCCGCGGGCCAGGAAAGTCGCCCCTCGTCCTGACCCACAGCGCGCGAACGGGGGGAATTGCCACCGGAGGCGCAGATCTCCGGTGACATATTGACACGAAGACGTTCCTAGTTGCATGGTGAACTGAGAACGGTGCCGTTCCTGTTTGGTGCCGATGACGGAACGTGGAGGTAAGTCATGGCAACGAACGCGGCACTGATGTCTCGGAAGTGGGTGACGGGGCGGGCGGTCGGTCGCCGGATCGAGGAACTCGACCCGGTTGTGGGCAACGAGGAAGCCACGCATCTGAGCCTCGAAGTCCGTTATGGCGACGCCATTTTCGCCCATGCCGCGTACACCGTGGCATTCGCTCGACAGGTGGCGGTTCCGTCGATCGCGCGAATTCTGTACCGGACCGGTACCGGCGACATGATGCACGACGTGCGCAGACGCAACGACGACACGCTGCTCTTCTTCGGCGAGATGCTCCATCACGGGCATTCCAGCGAATACGGCCGATCGATCATCGACCGCATGGAGCAGATCCACTCGCGGTTCGGTATCACCGACGACGACAAGCTGTACACATTGGGTTCGCTGGCCTTCGAGCCGGACCGCATCGTCGAACATCTCGGGTTGAGCGTCTTCACCGACAACGAGCGTGAAGCGCGTTTTCACTTCTGGCGTCAGGTCGGGGAGTACATGGGCCTCGATGTTCCGCAGACGCGAGAGCGCTTCTTGCGCTGGACCTTCGACTACGAGTCTCGGTACGAGCACACCGACGGTGCCCGCAAGATCGTCGATCAATTGTTCCTCGATTGGCAGGAGCGATGGTTCCCCGGTCGGACGAAGCGCTTCGCCGACGGCATTCTGCTGTCGGTGTTCACCGAAGACCTGCGTGCGATACATCGATTGCCCGAGCCGTCCCGAGGCCATCGGCATGTCGTGCCGCCGGCGATCGGTGCGTACCTGGCATTTCAGGGCGTTCGCCCGCATCGGCCCCACCGATCCTGGTCCGACCACTTCGGAACGCGGCATCCCAAGCCGCTGGACATTCCCACACTCGGCCACCGCAAGGCCGTCGGACGCACCGAGGGGCCGGCACTGGGAAGCCCTTGATGGACAACAGAGTCACGAGGACTCCGATGTACGCACGCGACGAGGCCGGATTGGTCCCGACCGTCGGGTCCTCCAGTCGTTCGAGCACTCGCACGGCAGTGGACGAATCACGTTGCTCTGACAGATAGTGGTCCGATGGACACGCTGAATCCCGATGTACCCGACGACGTCTTCGCCGACGTGTTGAAGCAGGTCTCGCAGTTCGTGCGGTCGCGTGTCGTCCCGCGCGAACTCGAGATCATGAACACCGATGCCATCCCGGAGGATCTGCGCACGCAGGCTGCCGAGATGGGATTGTTCGGCTATGCGCTTCCGCAGGAGTGGGGTGGGCTGGGCCTGAATCTGATTCAGGATGTCGAGTTCGCCATGGAGCTCGGGTACACCTCGTTGGCGTTGCGATCGATGTTCGGCACCAACAACGGAATTGCCGGGCAGGTGCTGGTGGGGTTCGGCACCGAGGAACAGAAGGCGACATGGTTGCCGGGTATGGCGTCCGGTGACGTCGTTGCGTCCTTCGCGCTGACCGAGGACGGGGCCGGATCCAATCCGGCGGGCCTGAAGACCACTGCGACGGTCGACGGCTCCGGGTGGGTCATCAACGGCAGCAAGCGGTACATCACCAATGCGCCGATCGCGAACATGTTCGTCGTCTTCGCGAAATTGGATCCGAAACCGCTGAGCGGCAACGGTATTGCGGTATTCCTGGTTCCCGCCGACGCTGCGGGAATCGAGGTCGGTGTCAAGGACGCGAAGATGGGGCAGCAGGGATCCGGCACGGCCGACGTGAACTTCACCGACGTACGCGTCGAGGCCGACGCCTTGGTTGGCGGCAACAGCGATGCAGGAGTGGAGCCTGCGGAACGACCCATGATCGATATCGGCTACAAGGCGGCGATGACCTCGCTGGCGCGGGGGCGGGTACACATTGCGGCGCTGGCCGTCGGTCAGGCGCAGCGTGCGCTGGACGAATCGGTCTCGCATGCGGCGGCGTCCACTCAGGGCGGTGAGCCGATCGGGAACTTCCAACTGGTGCAGGCCATGATCGCCGATCAGCAGGTCGGGGTGATGGCGGGCCGGGCCATGGTCCGTGAGGCTGCGCGGGCGTGGGTGCAGGAGACCGATCGGCGTATCGCGCCGTCCGCGGTGAAACTCTTCTGCACCGAGATGGTGGGCAAGGTCGCCGATCTCGCCGTCCAGATTCACGGTGGTGCCGGATACATGCGAGAGGTCCCGGTCGAACGCATCTACCGGGACGTGCGACTGCTGCGTCTGTACGAGGGCACCAGCGAGATCCAGCGGTTGATCGTCGGCGGCGGCCTGATCCGGGCCGAACAGAAGCGTAACTCGTAAGCGCGGTTCGGCTCGATGGAAATGCTCGGAGGGATACTGGTTTCCATGACTGACGCCACGTCCTTCAGAATTCTTCGCTCCGACCATGTCGGATTCTCTGTCGGGTCGCTCGATGACGCCCTTCGATTCTGGATCGACGGTCTCGGAGCAACCCTCGAACGGACGGCGGAGATGGGCGGGGAATTTCTGGGAGAGGTCACCGGAGCACACGGAGCGGCAGTTCGGATGGCGGTGGTCACCGTTGCGGGTCAGGCGATCGAGCTGCTGGAGTACCGCGATATTCGCGGAGAGTCTGGGTCGTCTCGACCCTACGATCCGGGTTTCGCCCACCTTGCTTTCGAGGTCGACGACATCGATGCGGCCCTGACGCGCATAGCGGAGTTCGGGTGGACGGCGCAGGGAACTCCACAACCGATTGCCGGCGGCACCAAGGTGGGCACCCGAGTCATGTACGCAGTGGGCCCGAATGGAGAGACCATCGAATTCATGGAGCCGCCGCGGTGACGATCAGGCAGGTGCGCGCAGGAAGTCAGGTTCCGCAGTAGGTCCGAAAACCGGCACTGAAGTTCTCAGGAGCAGGCAGGGCGTAATCCACCCGGTCATCGTGTCGGTCGAACGGCGATGTGACGATCTCGAGCAGGCGCTCGAAGGGTCCCAGATCGCCGGTCGTCGCAGCCTGGAGCGCAGCGTCGACCAGGTGGTTGCGGGGAATGTATGCCGGGTTGACGCGGTCCATGCCGTCGGCAACGGATGAAAAGTCCTGTCCCCGAGCCGAAACCGCAGTCCGCCACCTCTCGAGCCAACTCCTGGAGGCGTCGGGTGGGACGAGGGAGTCGAACGGCAGCGAGTTTCCGCGTAGGTTTTCGGCGAGGGCGCGGAAAGTCAGGGTCCAGTCGACGCGGTGGTCCGTGAGCACCCGGTGCAGGTCGTCGACCAGCTCCGCGTCGACGACCTCGTCTCCCAGGCCGAGTTTGGCGGACATCGCGGCCGCGTAGTGTCGGCGGTAGCGTTCCCCGTACGTGTCCAGGACCGCTGTGAGAGCTGTGATTGCGGTATCGGGCGTCGAATCGACCAGTGGCAGTAGTGTTTCGCCGAATCTGGCCAGATTCCAGCCGAGCACTGCGGGTTGATTGCCGTAGGCGTAGCGTCCGCCGTGGTCGATGGAGCTGAACACCGTAGCCGGATCGTAGGCGTCCAGGAAAGCACACGGCCCGTAGTCGATGGTCTCGCCGGAGATGGTCGTGTTGTCGGTGTTCATGACACCGTGTACGAATCCGACCGACATCCATTGCGCGACAAGCGATGCTTGGGCTTCGACGACGGCCTCGAAGAATGCGAGGTAGCGATCCTCGGCAGGCAGCTCGACGAGTGCGGGGTAGTGGCGGGCGATGGCATGGTCGGCGAGGGGCTGTGTGAGCCCCTCACGCCGGGCAGCGAACTCGAACGTGCCCACCCGCAGATGGCTGGACGCGACCCTGGCGAGTACCGCTCCGGGTTGCGGACCTCCTTCGCGCACCACCTGTTCCCCGGTCGTGACCACCGCGAGTGAGCGGGTGGTGGGGATGTGCAAGGCATGCATTGCCTCGCTGATCAGGTACTCGCGCAGCATGGCTGCGACCACAGCCCGTCCGTCGCCACCACGTGAGAACGGCGTTGCTCCGGACCCCTTGAGATGCAGATCGATTCGACGCCCCTGCTCGTCGCGAAGCTCGCCGAGCAGCAGTGCTCGGCCGTCGCCCAGCAGTGGTTGGAAGCTGCCGAACTGATGACCCGCGTACGCCATCGCCACGGTGGCGGTCCCGGCCGGAGGAATGGACCCGGACAGCACGCCTGCCCCCTCGGCGGTGGCCAAGGACGCCGGGTCGAGCGCGAGTGACCGGGCCAGGCCGTCGTTGAGAATCAGCACGCGAGGGTCAGGTGCGTGGGCCCCCTGCCACGGCAGGGTGACGCCGGGGACCTCGTCGGCCAACGTCGACTCGAACCCGAATGCGGGCAGGCTCGTGGTCGACACTTCAGGCCTGATGGATTCGCTCATGGTTCAGGGGTACCACGAATCGTGGCACCCAATCCCCGGGGGACTGCAATCCGATGCCGATCAGAGGCGAGAAACCGCTGTCACGCTGGTGTCCTGCTTCCCATCGACGGTCTCGTACCCGGCCGCCGCATCGAAGCGGATGTGAACCCGTCCGTTCTCGTCGTCCACCGACACCCGCGCCCGCACTCGATACACCTCGGCGATGAGTTCTTCGGTCAGCACGTCCGCAGGTGCGCCACCTGCGACGACCTTGCCGTCCTGGAGCACGAGCACCTCGTCGCAGAACATCGCGGCCAGATTCAGGTCGTGCAGCGCGACGATGCTGGTGATCGGCAGACGGGCGACGAGGGCCAGCAATTCGAGCTGGTGATGGATGTCGAGGTGGTTGGTCGGCTCGTCCAGCAACATCTCGCGAGGCTGCTGGGCGAGTGCGCGTGCAATGTGCGCCCGCTGCTGCTCACCACCGGAGAGCGTGCGCCACAACCGATCCGCTTTGTCGGTGAGTCCGGTCTGCGCGAGCGCGTCGTCCACTGCGTCGTCGTCGCGGTCGCTACCGCCGAACGCCCCGCGATGGGGGATCCGTCCCAGACGCACGACATCGCCGACCGTCACGTCGACGTCCGTGTGCGCGTGCTGTCCGACGACCGCGACGGCGCGAGCGATGTGCTTGCGTTTGAGCGAACCGAGCTCGGCACCGTTCAACTCGACGACGCCTGAGGTGGGCGACGCGGCCCCGGCCAGCAGGTGGAGCAGCGAGGACTTACCGGAACCGTTGGGCCCCAACAGGCCCACCGTTCGGCCGGGTGCCGGGTGCAGCGTCACTCCGTCGACCACGAGTGCGCCGCCGCGCTTCCAGGAGACGTTCGACGCGTGCAGTGTCATCGAATTCCTCTCTTGCGAGCCATGATTGCGATGAAGGCAGGGACACCGACCAGTGCTGTTCCGACGCCGACCGGCAGTGGGGTCGGGGCGAAGGCGACTCGGGAGACGGCGTCGACCCACACCATGAAGATCGCGCCGATGACGGCAGTGGTGGGCACGAGGCGGCTGTGGTTGGGCCCCACCAACAGTCGCGCCGCGTGCGGAAGAATGAGGCCGACGAAACCGATGGCACCGGCCACGCTGACGAGTGTCGCAGTGATCAGGGCGGTTCCGACGAGCAGTGCCAGGCGCACCTTCTTGACGTCGAAGCCGAGCGAGGACGCCACCGAGTTTCCGAACGCGAATGCGTCGAGCACGTACGCGTAGTAGCAACAGACCACTGCGCCGATACCGGCCACGGTCACACAGAGCACGACGTCGTTCCATCGGACTCCCTCGAACGATCCGAGGAGCCAGAACATCACGCCGCGGGTCTCGTCGGAGTCCGCGAACGCGAAGATCACGAAAGATGTGAGCGCCGAGAACAATTGAGTGGCCGCGACACCGGCGAGGATGACGCGGTCGTTTCCGCTACCGGACATGCGGGCAAGGAAGAGCACCAGCCCGAACGCAACGAGCGCACCGATGAACGCGCCGCCCGACAGGCCGAGTGCGGCACCGCCGACACCGAGAACGCCGACCACCACGGCTCCCGTCGACGCACCCGAGGACACCCCGAGCACGAACGGATCCGCCAACGGATTGCGCAGAAGCGACTGCATGATGACGCCGCAGATCCCGAGCCCGACGCCACTGGCCGCAGCGACGAGTGCTCGGGGGAGCCGCTCCTCCCAGACGATCGCGTTCTTCGACACTTTCACCGGCACATCGGTGACGCCGAGATGGTTGAGCACCACATCGCGGACGTTGACCAGCGAGATGTTCGCGGGCCCGAGCGTGATGGCGACGAGAACAGACACCACACACAGCACGACACCGCCCAGCAGAGCCAACCCCCAACGCCACAGGTCGGTGTGCGATCGCTGGGCGGTCCGCCGCGGGATGATGGTCGCGGTCAGGACGACAGTCCCAGGTCGCGCAGTCCGGCCGACACCTTCTCGACGCCGTCGACGGCCCGGATCGACGGGTTCATCTCCGCGCCGTGCAGCGAGATGTAGCGCTTGTCGCGGACGGCGGCCATCGTGCTGGTGACGGGGTCGGACTCGAGGAATGCGATCTTGTCGGCGAGCAGGTCACCGGGAAAACGGTTGCGCGCCAGATCCCCGAGGACGAGCACCGTCGGGTCTTTGTCGACCACGGTTTCCCACCCGACTGCGGACCAGTCGTCGTCGATCTCCGTGAACACGTTTGTCGTGCCGACGGAATCGGCCAGTAGGTTGGCCGAACCGCGTGTGCCTGCGACGTAGGGGCTCTTGGTGTCTGCGAACCAGAAGGCCACGGACACATCGGCATTTGCGGTTCGCGCGGTGGCGTCGGCCATGCGGGTCTTCAGTTCTTCGACGAATTCGGCACCGCGCTCATTGACGTCGAAGATCGCCGCGAGTTCGGTGATCTCCTGGTACAGCGACTCCATGGTGAGCGGCGTCGTCCGGGTGTTGCCCCCGTTGACGCTACGACCGGCGTCGCAGTCGGTGGGTGAAAGATACGTGGCGGCACCGGTTTCGGTGAAGCGCGAACGCTGAGCGACGCCGCCCTGCTCGAAGTGGCGTCCGAACGATGCGGTGACGAGGTCGGGTTCGGTATCGACGACGACCTCGTAGGTGGGGGCATTGTCGGCCAGTCGAGGAACCGCGGCGTTGGCGTCTGCGAGGTTGTCGCGGACCGGATCGGTCCAGGATGCGGTGCCCACCATCCGATCCTGCACACCGAGCGAGAGAAGGATTTCGGTGGAGTTCTGGTCGAGTGACACCACTCGCTGCGGGGCGGAGTCGAAGGTGACCGACTCGCCGCAGTTCTCGATCGTCAGCGGATACGACGTCCCGCCGTCGGTGGTCTCCGCGGTGGCGTCGGAGACCTCCTCGGATGCTCCGCAGGCGACGAGCGATCCGATCAGGGCGGCGGCGGCAGCGAGGGTGCCTGCGCGGCGACGAACGTTGAGCACGTGAGATGTCCTTCGGGTTCAGACAGCAACGAGCCGCCGGGGATTGCCCGACGGCGGCACACACCGAGGTATGTGTGAGCACAGGCTAACCTTTGTCTTGCGCCGATGGAAATCGTGGCATTCGATCGGGTCCGAAACGACGTGGTGGGCGGCATACTCGTCCTATGGCCGACTTCAACCAGATGATCATCGACGAGTTCCGGAGCAACGGCGGACACGTGTCGACGGCAGGGTTCGGTGATGCGCTCGTCGTGCTGCACTCCATCGGAGCCAAGAGCGGTGAGATCCGGTTGAACCCACTCATGGCGATTCCGGAGGACGACAGCTGGCTGATCGTGGGCTCGGCAGCCGGCTCACCGAAACATCCTGCGTGGGTGCACAACCTGCGTGCACACCCCGCCATCGACGTCGAGGTTCCCGGCGACGGTGCCGTCCGAACCATCGCGGTGACCGTGTCGGAACTCCCCGACGACGAGTGGGACGCGAACTGGCAGAAGTTCTTGGACGCGTCCGAGGGCTTCGCGAAATACGTCGAGACGGCGGAGGGTCGTCGGTTCCCGATCTTTCGGTTGACGCCGGCCTGACTCGATCGCGCCGGTGCGGGCGCGGTGCTGATGTCGATCGCCGCGCTCGCGAAGTGCTCGGTTCGACCCACTTCGCTCGCGGCACAGGGTCACGGCTGCGGAATCTTTGTCGACCTACAGGTGAACAGTCGGTGTGGTTGCGCTCGATTTCGGGGTGCCGGTCTCGGTGGACGCTGTGCCGCCGCGCAGCAGATCTGCTGCCGCACATGCCCGGGGGCACCGGAATTGTCGCGATAACCGTGGTTTCGCGGGTTTCGGATATCGGTTCGGGACCATCGGACCGGAAGGTGCCGAATGGCTTCTGTTGGTGCACAATGCTTGTCGAACTGCACTGCTCGACGACGGGGACGAGATATGCACATTGTCGTGGGAACCACGTGTGTCGCCACAGCGGCGGCTCTTCGTCGGTTCGTGTCGCAGGCGTCTGCGCCGTTCGTCGACAGCTCGCGAAACATGATCATCTGCCGAACTTGACCGGCACCGGCACCAGACAGCGTGCTTCCCCTCGGTCGACCCGCGAACAATCGTCGCGGACAATACTGCAACACAAAAGGATTCGACGTGGCCGCAACCGTGGAGCAAGCCTCCTATGTCTTTCGTGAGTGGCACAAGCGCATCGGGGATCGAGACGCGCCCGCTCTGTCCGAGTTGTACGCCGCAGGTGCGGTTCTCGAAAGCCCCTTGGTTCCGGTGCTGTTCGATCTGCGATCCGGAATAGTCGAAGGACGAATCGCACTCGACAGCTTTCTGCAGGAGACCACGCGCCGGCGATCCGACGAGAACGAATCGCCGTCGCCGGACCGCGTGGGCATCTACACGTTCGACGGGCACCGTCTGGTCTGGGAACACCCGCGTCAGACGGCGAACGGCGACAAACTCGATCTCGTCGAGATCGTGGAGCTCGACGGACCCCTCATCTCGAGACATCGAATCTATTGGGATTGGCACGGCATCGGGCGCATCGATCCCGCCGAACGACCTCGGGTCACTCGACGGGATCGAATCGTTCGGAGCTGACGGTGCACGGCGCCGCACGTCGGCGGTGCTCTTCGGGCGCGGCCCTGCTCAGTGGGTGAGGGCCTTCTCGCGGTCGGCAATCCGGGCCGCCAGGGAGGTCGCGAGTTCGGCGACCTCCGCAGCGAGAGCGTCGGGGGTCTTGGTATCGGTTTCGTGCAGGAAAGTCGTCGACCCCACTGTGGCACCGCAGTATTCGACGATACCGCGTTCGATCTGCGTGCGGAATGCGTCGTACACGCCGTGGCGCTCGAAGCTGTCGGCGTCGTCGCCGGCAAGGGAGACCAGGTGGACGGTGAGTCGATCCAGCTTCTTGACGATGCCGTAGTCGGCAGTGAGATCGTAGGCCCATCCGCTGACGAAGACGCGATCGATCCACCCTTTGAGCAGGGCAGGCATGGACCACCAGTACATCGGGAAGACCAGAACCAGGTGATCGGCGCGGTCGATTCTGTCCTGTTCGGCCCGCACGTCCGCGGGCGTGTTTCCCTTTCCCCGAAACAGATCGAGGTCACCATCGGCGAACCGTGGGTCGAAGTTCTCCGCGGCGAGATCGGCCGTCTCGACGGCGTCACCTGCAGTGCGGATTGCGTCGGTCACGGATCGGACGACGTGGTGGGTCAGTGAGTCGGGGTCGGAATGGGAGACTACGACGAGTGCGGTCATGGCTGGGTTCCTTCTGCGAGGCGAAACGGCTATGTACCAACAGTAGGTTACTATTCGTATATAGCGCAAGGAGGTGCCCGATGGCCCGGACGCGACTGTCTCGCTCCGACCGATACGACCAGTTGGTGGCGGTCTCCTGGGCTCTCGTGCGAGCGGAGGGGGCCGACGCTCTGACGCTCGGCCGACTCGCCGAACATGCCGGCGTCGCAAAACCCGTGGTGTACAGCCACTTCGCCTCGCGTGCAGAACTGTTGGCCGCACTGTTCACAGAATTCGACGACCGACAAACGGTCATGCTCGAGGAATCGCTCCGATCCGCGCCCGACTCGTTGAACGGACGCGCACAGGCCATCGCCGACTCGTACGTCGGCTGCGCGTTGGCGCAGGGGCGTGAGCTGACGGGTGTGCTGGCGGCACTGGAGGGCTCGCCCGAACTCGAACAGGTCAAGAGAACGGCCGAACGGGCGTACTCCGAACGATGCCGGTCGATTCTCGACCCGTACAGCGGATCCGGGGGTATCTCGGCACCGTCGATCACCGCTATCTTCGGTGCAGCGGAGGCGCTCTCTCAGGCGGCGGTATCCGGCACTCTCGCACCGGAGGACGCGACCGATGAATTGACCGAGTTGATCATCGCCGTCGTGGGAAAGCTCTGACCCGCAGCTCACTCGGCGATGAACATCGGCCTACCGACAACCGGGTCGGCCACCACTCGGGCGCGGATCTCGAATACGTCTTCGAGCAGCGTCGGTGTCACGATGTCGCGCGGATGACCGTCGGCGACGATGACACCATCGCGCATGGCCACGATTCGATCGCAATACCGCGCTGCTTGATTGAGATCGTGCAGCACCATCACGACGGTCTTCCCCCGATTCGCGACCAGATCGACGACCAGCTCCATCACATCGATCTGATGACGCACGTCGAGGTACGTGGTGGGTTCGTCCAGTAGCAGTACTTCGGTTTCCTGCGCCAAAGCCATTGCTATCCACGTACGTTGACGCTCCCCGCCGGAGAGCGAATCGACAGTTCGGTCGGCGAGGTGGAGGATTCCGGTCGAGGACATCGCTGTGTGCATGGCCTCGTCGTCGTGCCGTCTGAGCATCGACAGGGCACCGAGCCTCGGGTATCGACCCTGTTCGACGAGCTCTCGGACACGCAGCCCCTGCGGTGCGATTGCGGTCTGGGGCAGGATCGCGAGTCGTCGGGCTGTCTCGATCGACGACCGATCACGAAGAGGGGTGCCGTCCAGCCGTATCTGTCCGTGCCGAGGAGCCAAGACCCTGGCCAAGGCCATCAGCAACGTCGACTTGCCCGATCCGTTGGGGCCGACCAACGCGGTGACCGTTCCCTTCTCGATAGCGATGTCGAGGTGCTCCGAGACCGTCCGATTGCGATACCCGAGCCCGAGGTCGACGGCCTCGAGAATCGGTGTGGTGACGTAGCCCGTCATCGGGCGTCCTTTCTGATCAGCCAGATGAGATAGGGAGCGCCTACGAGTGCCGTCACGGCCCCGACCGGAAGCCCTGATACATCCGGTCCGCTGCCTGGGATGTCGATCGACGCGCTGAAGGCGAGTAGGTCTGCGGAGGACAGCAACACGGCACCGCCGATCGCGCTGACCGGAATCAATACTCTGTGGTCGCCGCCGAGCGCGGCCCGCGCGGCGTGAGGCGCGATCAAACCGACGAACGCGACGGCACCCGCGGCCGTGACGGCCGTTGCCGTTGCCAGTACCGCGATGGCGAGCAGCAACATTCGAGTCCTGTGGGGGCGAATCCCGAGGCCGGTGGACGTCGCGTCGCCCAGCATGAGCGCATTGGCGAGTGACGCACATAGAAGCCCGGCCGGTATCAAAACGATTGCCCAGGGCCACAGTCGATTCCAATCGTCGATAGTCCTGGCATTGAGAGAGCCGATCAGCCAGCGAAGGACCACCCCCATCGGTTGGGCATCGACGACGAGCAGCAGTGACGTCACCGCGGACAGGACAGCGCCGATCAGGATTCCCGCGACCGCCAGGGAGCGTCGGCCCAGGAGGTACAGAGCCAGTCCGGCGCCTGCGGCACCGAGTAGTGACGCCAGGGGCGCGGCACCGGAGGCAGGTAGCACCAGAATCGACAACACAACGCCCAGTGCCGCACCGGATCCCACGCCCGTGGTCGACGGTTCGGCCAGGGGATTGCGCATGACCGCTTGCAGCAACACGCCGGCCAGTGCCAGGAGTGCGCCGGCGACCAATCCGACGAGCACCCGTGGAAGGCGGTAGTTCCGGACGATGATCTCGTGTGCCCGTACCTCCGACGTGCCGGTCAGTACTCTGATCACCTCGGCCGCTCCGAGTTCGCTGCGCCCCGAGACGAGGTGAAGTATCACCAGGCCGGCGACGCACGTCATCGCGATCACCACGAGGTGACGAGCCTTCATCGCGTGGCGGCCTGTCTGTGCAGAGCGATCAGCAGTACCGGAACCCCGAGAAGAGTCGTCGTGATGCCTACGGGAATCTCGATCGGATACAGCATGATTCGCGACGCCAGATCGGCGGCAGCGAGCAGGAATGCGCCGATGACGGGCGTGAGCAGAAATACCCGCCGCGAACTGCTCGTGTGCAGAGCCCACCGAGCCAGATGTGGGGACAGCAACGCGACGTAGGCAACCGGACCGCACACCGATGCCACTGCGGCGGTGAGCGCAGCGGCACACACCAGTGCGATCAGCCGGGTCGGTACCACGGAGATGCCAAGTCCCGCAGCCACATCGTCGCCGAGTGCAAGGGCAGCGACCCGATGCCGCATGAGCAGAGCGAGCGGGATGAAGACGGCGAGCCAGGGTGCCGCGACACCGAGATGGGTCCACCCCCGCTCACCGAGACTGCCGAGCAGATACCGAAAGAGCAGTGGCAGGTTCCCTTCGGTGCCCAGGCTGACCAGCGCGATGACCAGTCCCGACGCGAGAGCGCTGACCGCAGCGCCGAGCAGTACCACTCGGTGCGGGTCGCTGGTCGGTCCGACGGTGGTGATCACCGCGATGCCGGCGACAGCTGCGCCGCACAATGCCAGATAGGGAAGAGCTGTGAGCGGCAACGGAATGGCAAACACGGCAACGGCCGTCATCGCGACAGCTGCACCGGAGGACACGCCGAGAATCTCCGGACCGGCAATCCTGTTGCGCAGTACATCCTGCATCAATGCGCCAGCCAGGCCGAGGGCCGCACCGCTCACCAGGCCCAACAGCACACGCGGCAGTCGAACGAGCGCAACGTGCCGATGGAGGGCATTCGACGGGTCGAGCACGGCGTGCAGCGCGCGCGCCGGATCGAGAGTCGGCTCACCCAGGCACAGGGCCAGCACCATCACGGCGACGCAGGCGCAGGTACCCGCAGCGTGGACCCCTTTATCGGTAATGGTTATCATTTCGGGCACATCATTCTGCAAAGGAGTTCCCATGCGCAAGTTGTCCGGCTCTTCTCGATCGTTCGGCGCACTCGCACTCTCGGTGTTCGCGCTCGCAGCCTGCGGTACTGCCGATGCGGGCGACGTCGACGCGGCATCTGCGGTCACGGTCACCGACGACAGCGGGACGGTGATCGAGCTCGATGCACCCGTCGAGCGAATCGCGTGTCTGACGCTCATGTGTGTCGACGCGTTGAAGGAGGTGGGCATGACCCCCGTCGCCTACCGTGAGGAACTTGCGGCCGATCCCCGCTATGCCGGCCCGGATGCCGACATGCGCAAGATCACGGGCGGATTCGGTGAAGAGAACGTCGAGGACATCGCGCTCTCGGAACCGGACCTCGTCATCGGACTCGGGGGAGTGCAGGACGGGTTGCGCGGTGCCGTCGAGGAAGTGGCACCGATGTACCTGGTGAACCCGACATCCTGGCGGGATTCGGTCGAATTCCTTCGCACCATAGGCCGTGTGACGGACCGGCAGCAGGAGGCGGACGCCGCTGCAGAGGCGTTCACCGCCGAGGTCGACGCGGCCGCGGGGAAGTGGAGTGGCCTCACGACGCTGTCGATGTACGGCGAACCGGGCAGTCTCGGAGTCGATTCCGTCGACACCCCCGTCGGCTCGCTTCTCGCGGAGGTCAGTGACTATCCGTGGCGGGCGGGAACCGATGCCTTCGCGACGGTATCGGTGGAGCAGATCGCGTCGGTGGATCCAGATGTGGTGTTCGCGCAGGCGTTTTCATCGGGCTCCGACAATGAGCCTCTCTCGGACCGGCTGGCGAGCAATCCGTTGTGGTCGGGTGTGGCGGCGGCCCGCAACGATCGGGTGATCGAGGTGGACGCCGGAGTATGGGCGACAGGGCGCGGAACGATCTCGTTGCGCATGGTGCTCGCCACTGTGACCGATGAGCTCGAAAGCTTGTAGTCCTTATTGAAAATCATTATCACTTGACGTAGGGTTGGACACCTCGACGATGTCGAGTCCATGGATCGGTTGCACCGCAACCGATTTGCCCATCGAAGAAGGAGAACCATGAACGACAACGAGCTGTTCCGTTCGATCCAGTCACCGGTATCCCTGGCGACGCACTCCGCGGGCCACAGCAACGCCCTGGTCGAGAATCCCTTCGAGGAAGCCGAGGACTGATCTCGGTGGGGTCTGCACACCACGATGTGCAGGCCCCGGCCGGGCCGTCGCCATGAAACTTGCACCCAGAACCGAACTGTACGAATCCGATTCGGGATTCGTGCTCCGCACCGCCGACGACGAACACTTCGCTCTTGCGCTCGACCGCGACGAATTCGACCAACTGGCACAAGCTTTGGCCGGCTCCGTGGCACCGGTGTCCGCGAAACCGAAGACGGCGCTGTCCGCGCTACTCACCGCAGGCCATGTCGTTCCCGATTCGTCGACCGAGGAGGTTGCGGTGCTCGGCTGCGGCTCTGTCGCGGCTGCGCTGGTGGGAATGCTGGGACGCGTCGGTAAGTCCACAGGGCATGCGGCGACTCGATCGATCTCCGTGAGTGACGACGGCGTCGAGTTTCTGGGGTCCGGTGGGTCGATCTCTTGTTTCCGTGACGGTAATCGTTACGTCGTTGTGCCCGAAGGGGTCCGGCTGACCGATGTGACGATGCGGCGCGCCGCCTCCCGTCGGAACAGGCAACGAATCGAGGACGGCTACGCCCCTCGCGCCGGCGGGCTGCGTCTGATCTCGTCGATCCATCCGGTGTCCGACGCGGCGGCCGAATTCGTGGCGGCTCAGGTTCTGGCGGAGGTCATCGATCCCACGGCCGACCATTGCGTGACGGCGATCGACCTCCATACGCTCCGGGTGACTCGGCACCCGATTCTGCCTGTACCGGAACCGCCTCGATGACGGGGCGCGAGTACATGATCGGGGGACTTCGTACCTTCGTCGTGAAGGCGCGGAGTCCGCGTGCCGTGCTGTCGATTCGCACTCCGTACAACAGCGAAGCTCACCTCGCCGAGGCTGCGGGCTGGGCCGCGCGCGGATTCACCACCGTCGTCCAGGACGTGCGCGGCCGATACGGCTCCACCGGGTCGTTTCACCCGTATCACGGTGAAGGGGCCGACGGCTTGGCCTGCATCGAGTGGATCACCGCACAAGCGTGGTGGTCGCAGGCCCCCTTCCTGTTCCTCTACGGCACGTCCTACGGAGCGCACTGTGCCACCGAAACGGCTCTCGCTGCAGCTGAAGTCGAGGGAATTGCCGGCGTATCGGTCGTCGTGCCCGCTCTGGGGATGGGGGAGACGGCGCGAAATCGAGACCGGGCCTTCTACCTGCAGTCGCGCCTCGGCTGGTGGTGCGAGCACGGCGATGCTGCCCACTCTCGCGAGAGTTCGGCATCGGCGGATCTGCTGGAGACGCTGCCGGTGTCCGACATCGGAGGCTCGTCGAGCCCCCCGATACCCTCGTGGCTCTCGGTCCTGGAGGCCGGCAGGTCGGATGCGGAACGCAGGAACCACGCCGCAGCACTACACTGTCCGCTGCTGGCGCAGGGTGGGACTGCGGACTGGTTCGGCCAGGACACCGTCGACCTCTGGTCGTCGTGGGGTGGCCCGTCGGCACTCGCCCTCGGACCGTGGGATCACTCGATGCGGGGGTCGGGTCGCGCCGAGCGCATGAGCGCATGGCTGGGTGCGGCGCTCGACGGTCGGCCGTGGACCGGAGCGCAGCTGTACGGACACCCCGGTGGTCCGTTGCGGCTGGAGACGTGGCCCACTGCCCGAGCGACGATCGAGCTGCCCGGTGGCAGCTTCGTCGCAGATCCTCTGCAGCCCTTCCCTTCCTGTAAACCCAGCACCGATGTTCGTGGACTGGCGACACGCTCGGATTGCCTTGCCCGTCCGGTGCCGTGGCGAGCCGGAGCCGTTGTCGGAACTCCCGTGGTGCGCGTCGACAGCGGCGACTGCGACCGGCACTGGGGCGCGATACTCGTCGCCCACCGGCGCGGCGGCGAGGTGGAGCAACTGACTCACGGCATGTCCCTCGACTCCGTCGTGCATCTCGCGCCGCTGTCCACACACATTCACGAGGGAGAGGAACTGACACTGATGATCTCGGCCCACGCCTTCCCGCGATATGCCCGCGATCTGCACACCGACGACGATCATCTGTACGGAACCCGAGCGGTGCCGATGCAACGTACCGTGCGCGGCATCGAGTTGGAGATGCCTGTATGAGCGATGTCTCCTTCCGCGTAGACGATCTGGTCGACCCCTTCACCGGATTGATCCGTGCGCTGCATCCGGTCGAGAGGCTCGACGGGATGCCGGAACGGTACGTCGGACTGACGGCGGAGATCGCCGATACCCGTGCGCTCGGACAGTGGCCGTGCGACTTGGTGTCGCTCGGTACCACCTTCGCGGATCCCGCAGGGGCCCGTATTGCGGCGATCGGCGAGGCAGTGGAACGGTACTGCGGAAACTACGTACCGAACACGCTGCGCTACGCAACTCCCGCAGAACTGCGCGCCGAGGGTGTTCGCCATTGGGGGATCGAGACATTCGAGTTCTTCGCGCCCTGGCAGCTGAACTCTGAAGGCTTTCCGTTCGAGCGTTTCACCGAGAACTCACGAGTCGCCTGGGTCGACGGGACATCGGACGACGGGGCGTGTGTCGCAGTTCCGGCCTCGTACGTGTACCTCAACTGGCGCGGCGGATCTCGCAGGAAGGACCCGTGGATTCATCATCTGAACTACGCCGGCATCGCCACCGGACAGGGGCTCGACGACGCGGCCACACGTGGACTGCTCGAGCTCGTGGAGCGAGATTCGCTGTCGCTCTGGTGGCACTTGAACCTGCCTGCGCGGGGTATAGATCCGGCATCGGTGCCTGGACTCACGGCAGACCTCGGCGATTCACGACTGCGGTGTCATCTCCTCGAGCTGCCATCGTACTTCGGAGTTCCGGTGGTAGCGGCCGTTGTTCACGATCTCGAACTCGGAATCGTCGCAGGCGGCTTCTCGGCGAAGCTGGACCCGGTCGAGACGGCACGCAAGGCCGTTCTCGAAGCGATCCACAGTTGGGTCTTCACCCGAGGGCTGGTCGAGGCAGACGGCTGGGTGTTCGGGTCGATGCGCGCCGGGGTGCTGTCGCCGGGTCTCTACCTGGACCACCGCGTCGATCGCAGCTACCTCGATGCCGCTGGAGCGCGCAGTGAACACGTCCGCGACCTGGGCGCACAAGCCCAGGTATGGCTCGATCCCCGTACTCAGGCCGCGTATCTTCCCCGCTTCACGAATCCGGCGGAGACGGTATCGATAGACGAGCTTCCCCGCGGCACCGCCGACGGTATGCGGAGCGCGCTCGCGGTAGCGGGCCACGAGGTGGTCGTCTGCGACATCACCACCTCGGACGTGGCGTCGACGCCACTGAGGGTGGCCCGGGTCTGTGCCTCTGGCTTGATTCCCAACGCCCCGGCCGCATTTCCCTACTTCGGGCTACCCCGATGGCGCGACATCGCTCGGCGGCACGCGCCCGATTGCGACCCGACCGATCCGAACACACTGCTGCTGGCTCCGCCTCCGAGCCTGTGACCGCCTTTCGACGCTTCGTCCTTGCGCGTGCAGTCGCCTGGATCGGCAACGCGATGTCCACGGTGGCCGTGCCGATGCTGGTCTATCAGCTGAGCGGCTCGCCGCTCCTCTCCGGTGTCGCCTTCGCAGTGGAGTCGTTGCCCTACCTGATGTTCGGACTGATCGCAGGTGCGCTCGCCGACAGGTACGACCGGCGCGCAGTCCTGCTCGCCGCTCAACTCGGCAGTGCTATGGCTCTGGCCAGTATTCCGGCGGCCCACATGATCGCGTCGGTGACCGTTGCACACCTGATGATCGTTGCGTTCGCCGTGTCGACGCTGTTCGTCTTCTTCGATGCAGCGTCCTTCGGCGTCGTACCGGCCTTGGTGGGACGCCATCGAATCGCGGACGCGACAGGCACACTGGTCAGCGTCGGGACGGTGATCGGGATCGCGGGCCCGTTGCTCGGTGGTATCGCCGCGACGACGCTGGGGCCGCCGGGTGCCATCGCGATCGACGCACTGTGCTTTCTCGTCGCGACGGTGGTCACCTCGACGATCGCGATACCCGTGAGCGCCGCGTCGGCTCGGGGCGGTTCCGATCTCGGCAGGTCGATCGTCGAGGGTGTGGCATTCATTCGGCGGCACCGCGTGGTGCGGGCACTGACCGCGGTCGGCGTCGGGGTGAGCATCGCCAACGGTGTGGTGGTGGGACTGATTGTGGTCGTCGGCGTTCGGCAGCTCGGTCTCGCCGCCGAGGATGCGAGAATCGGATCACTTTATGCAGCAACGGCTCTCGGAGCATTCCTCATCAGTCTTGTCAGTGCACGAATTCAACGGGTGCTCGGGACCGGCGTGATCACGTGCCTCGGCTTGGTGGTGGCCTTCCTGTCGATGCTGGCGTGGTCCGTCACGGGCGCACTCGCTGTGTCTCTACTGCTCCTGATCGTCTATCAGGCCGCCAACACCATGATCGTCGTCAACGGCATCGTGGTTCGTCAGTCCGTCACGCCCGACCACCTGCAGTCCCGGGTGAACACCACGGCGCGGATGATCGCGATGGGTGGAACTCCCTTCGGAGCTGCGGCAGGCGGCGCCGTTGCCGATATGTTCGGCGTGACCGCGGCCGTCGTGCTCGGAGCGGGCGCGCTCGCTCTTGCGGGGGCGGTAGCCCTGCGGCTCGGGGTGCCGCGGCTACCGTTGCTCGCCGTCCTCGCCGAGTCAGCCGAGCGCGAAAGCCAGTAACGGAACGGACAGTCGGTCCAGGCGGAGCAAGTGCGAGAGCTCTTCGTCGTAGAAGCCCGAGATTGCACAGCACGCCGATTCGAGTGCAGTCGCGACCAAATACAGGTTCTGTGCGGCGATGCCGGCGTCGATGTGAAGGGTGCGATAGTGGCGTTCGCTGTATTTGATCAGGGTTCGGTCGAGGCGTCCGACGAGAATCACGACGAAGGGTGCCCGCTGCGCGAATTGTGGCTGCACGAGGCATGATTCGAGTGCGTCGACGCACGGTCCGGTGCCGGTTCTGCTCAGAACGTGTCGATGTGGATCGAAAAGGTAGGTCCCCGGACCGATCTCACCTGTACCGCGGAGGACCACGAGATGAAGGTCGATCGAATCGAGACCGCCTGCCGTCGGATTCATCCGGAAGGTGTGTGGCCTGCCGTCCGGCCGCTCGGTAGTTCGACCGGGCCCCGCTGCCGACCGGAGAAGAGTCGAGAGCCGCAGCGCGTCCATGTCCGCGAATCGGTAGTGCGACCGGCGGTCGCGCAGTGCTGTGCGGAGCGGCATCGGTGGGAGTGGCGGCGGCGACGGCAGAACACATGTCCCGTCGGCTGCGGGGACGGTCGGAAGGCCCGATCCGGTGCCGCGATCGACGAGGCGTCGGTGCACATCATGGACGCGCGCAACCGTGGAATCGAACGAATCTTCGGCCATGGAGCTGGACCCTAATCCAATACGGTAATCAGTGTCGATAAGGCGTCGAATGTTTCGATCGGCGGCCGTTCCTACGGGCGGTGCACGGCGGGGAATCGGTTGCGCAACGCATCGAGCTGGCGGTGCAGCTCGTAGAGCGACTGCTTCTGAGTCTGCGCTTCGTCGCTGTGCCGCACGTGGCTGCGGGAATCGCCGACGCGCAGGGCTTTGCGGGCGAGTTGCTCGGAGTCCTCGATGCGACTCGACGCGGCCGCGATCTCGGCGGTCAGCATGTCGGCGAACACCCTCGCCTGAGCCGCGTCCGAATTCTCTGCCATGTGCGACCACTCTCGATCTCGCGGCTCGACCGTTGATCGTTCGAGTACCGATGATCAGGATAACCAACTGTAAAAAGACCGCTGGACCGGCTTTGGTGTAACGGGAGCGTCGCTGCCGTGCCCGAACTACTACTCGGTGTAGTCGGTAGTAAGCTCCCGTCCATGTCCGAGCCGACGGAAGGATTCGCGCCTCTGCGCGGTGCCTCCGTGGGCGGACTCTCGGCGCTGGTCACCGCCTGGGCGCACACCGTCGGCGGCGGGATGGCCCCGTCCGATGCGTCGATCGTGCTGCTGGCGCTGGTGTGCTCGGCCGTCGGATACGCAACCGCGGTGGCACCGACGGGGGCTGCACCGCGCACTCGACTGCTGGTCGTTCTCGCTGCGGCCCAGTCGATCGGCCATCTACTGCTCACCGTCGTCGACAGTCACCATCACGGTCCCATGATCACCGAGCAGATGTTCGCGGCCCACGTGGTCGCCATCCTGGTCGGTGCCCTGGCCATCAGGGGTGCAGAACTCGGCATCCGACGCGCGGTGACCTCGCTGGGCAGGGCTCTCCCACTACTGGCCGCCCTCGTCGTCGACGACAAGCGCATCGCCCCGCCACTGCCGGTGTACCGGATTCCGGGATCACCGCGACTTCTCGACCTTTCTGGCTGCGGAAACCGCGGGCCACCGGCTCGAACTGCCTGAGCACAACCCACCGTCACACCCTCCCTGCTCGTCAGGCGTCGGGTAGTGCGTTGTTGCCGCATTCGATCCTGTACTTCGCACTGTCGTCGATTCGCGCCGTCCGCGCACGGCTCGATCCGTCGTGCGATGCCACCTCGCGCACATCCGCGCGCCCAGTCATGCCTTCACGAAAGAAGTCCTCGTGTCCACACCGGAAATGGAACGCGTCGCCGATCCTTCCCCGCCCACCCGTCCGACCAGCCCCCGCAGTTGGCGTCCGCTGATCCTGCGGCTGCACTTCTATGCGGGCATTCTCGTCGCACCGTTCATTCTCATCGCCACCATCAGCGGCGGGCTGTACGCCGTCGCACCGACCATCGAACAACTCGTGTATCGGGACTACCTGCACGTCGACGCCACCGGCCCGGCCGTGCCGGTAGCGGATCAGATACGCGCAGCGCAGGCCGAACGACCCGATCTCACCGTCGCCGCCGTTCGCCCCGCAGCCGAAGCAGGCGACACCACCCGAGTGATGTTCACCGACCCCACCCTCGGTGAATCGAAGCGGCTGGCCGTCTTCGTCGATCCCGCGACCGCGACGTCCGTGGGCGAGTCGACGGTGTACGGCTCCTCCGGCGCGTTACCTCTACGCACCTGGATTTCCGAGCTGCATCGCCATCTGCACCTGGGTGAACCCGGTCGCCTCTACAGCGAACTCGCCGCCTCGTGGCTGTGGGTGATCGCGCTCGGCGGCCTCTACCTGTGGTTCGAGCGCTATCGACGCAACCGCGACAAGGCACGACTGCTCACTTTCGATCGCAAGTCGAAGGGGCGCAATCGGTCTTTGAACTGGCACGGAGTGGCGGGAATCTGGATCGCTGTGGGTCTGATCTTCCTGTCCGCCACCGGACTCACGTGGTCCACCTACGCGGGCGAGAACGTCACCGACCTCCGCACGGCGCTGAGCTGGACCACCCCCGCCATCACCAAGACCATCGGTTCCTCCGAGGCGACGACGACGGGTGACCACTCCGGTCACGGCGGTCATTCGATGGACATGTCGGCCGACGCGTCGATGACCGACGACAACGTCGGTCGCATCGATTCGGTCCTCGGCATCGCGAAGGCCAACGGTATCGACGGGGCGGTGGAGGCGTCGATCCCGGCGTCGGACGACGCAGCGTTCGTCGTCGCCGAGACCCGTCAGCCCTGGGTGATGTCGAACAACTCCATCTCGATCGACGGCAGTACCGGCACGGTGATCGACACCCTGTACTTCTCCGACTGGCCCCTTGCTGCCAAGCTCTCGGCCTGGGGTATCCAACTGCACATGGGGACTCTGTTCGGTGTAGCCAATCAGCTTGCGCTGCTTGCACTTGCGGTCGCTCTGGCATCGGTCATCGTCCGCGGTTACATGATGTGGTGGAAACGCCGTCCCACCAAGGCAACCGGCGTCACCGCGGGGCGTCCCCCGCTGCGCGGCGGCATTCGCCGAATCTCACCGATGTCCGTCGTCGCACTGACGGTCGTCGCGGTTGCTGTCGGCTGGTTCGTCCCACTCCTCGGGCTGAGCCTGGTGGCGTTCCTCGCCGTCGACGTGGTCCTCGGCTCGATCCGTCGAGCACGGACCAGAACCGCCAATGCTGCTGCCTCTCGACACGAAAGCGAACTCGCATGACACTCTCCCGACGTACCTCGACCTTGTTGGCCGCCGTGTCGGTCACCGGTCTGATCCTCACCGGATGTTCCAGCAACGAGTCGGCCGCCGCGGCGAAGGAGTCCGATTCCGTCGTCGTTCGCGAGCAATGGGTCAAAGCCGCCGACTCCGGTATGACCGCGGCGTTCGCCGAATTGCAGAACACCGGCGACGCCGACGTGCACGTGGTCGGTGCATCGTCACCGGCATCGAGCCGAACGGAATTGCACGAGATGGCAACCGGGGACGACGGAGCGATGGTGATGCGGCCCAAGGAGGGCGGCTTCGTCGTTCCGGCGGGCGGCACGCACGTGCTCGCCGCGGGAGGCGACCACCTGATGCTCATGGACGTCACATCTCCGCTGACGCCAGGAGCCGACGCAGAGTTCACCCTCGAGTTCGAGGATGCGTCGACTGCGACGTTCACCGCCCAGGTCAGGGACTTCTCCGGGGCCCAGGAGAACTACGAGCCCGGCACCATGGGCATGAACACGGACGGGTCGGCGACCCCTGCGCCGACGCACGGTGGCTGAGAACGAGAACCGGTCCCCACGCTCGCTGAGCCGGCGACGCCTCCTCGGTGGAGGCGTCGCCGCGCTCGGCGTCGCGGGCGTGGGAGCAGCGACCGGTTACGGAGTCTTCGGCAACCATGCGGCCGAGACGACCACCGGAGCCGACACGGTGCCGTGGCGCGGCATTCATCAAGCCGGGATCGATACCGTTCCGCCGCAGGCACACTCGACGTTCGTCGGTCTGAATCTGCAGGATCGTGTCGGACGCGACGAGCTGATCGGGATTCTGAAGGTCTGGACCGAGGACATCGGACGGCTCACTGCCGGCGCACCCGCGCTGGCCGATACCGAGGCGGAATTGGCACTTCGGCCGGCGCGTCTGACGGTGACGGTCGGACTCGGCCCCGGTGTGTTCGATGCGATCGGTCTGCCGGATCGGCGCCCAACGTGGCTGGCGCCGCTTCCTGCGTTCGGAATCGACCGTCTGGAACCGGGATTCACCGGTGGAGATCTGTTGCTGCAGGTGTGCTCGGACGATCCTGTGACCGTTGCGCACGCAGTGCGGGTACTCACCAAGAATGTTCGATCGTTGGTGACGATCGCCTGGATGCAGCGCGGGTTCCGCCGTTCGCGGGGAACCGAGGAATCGGGCAACACGATGCGCAATCTGATGGGCCAGGTCGACGGCACGGTCAATCCGGCGGCCGGAAGTACGGACTTCGACGGTCTGGTCTGGGACGACGGCAGCGAGCAGCCCTGGATGCAGCACGGAACGTCGATGGTGTTGCGGCGCATTCGAATCGAGATGGATACCTGGGACGAATTGGACCGACCCGGCCGCGAGTTGTCGGTGGGGCGAACTCTCGACACCGGTGCGCCGTTGACCGGAACCGACGAGTTCGACGAGGCCGATTTCGACGTGACCGATCGATTCGGCATTCCGGTCATCCCACCGTCCTCGCACATCGCTCGGGCGCGGCACACTCACGACGGCGAGCGAATCTTCCGGCGGGCGTACAACTACGACGACCCACCTGCTCCCGGTTCGGTGTCGAACTCCGGGCTGCTGTTCGCGAGCTATCAGCGCGATGTGCTCACCCAGTTCCTCCCGATTCAGCGGCGCCTCGACGAATTCGATGCGCTCAACGAATGGACGACACCCATCGGGTCCGCGGTGTTCGCCGTGCTGCCGGGAGTGGTCGACGACGGCTATCTGGGCCGGAGTCTGCTCGAGTGACGGCCCGACACACGGGTGCGCTCAGAAAGAGGTCGCCAGGGCGACGCCGAGCGCGGTCAATGTGTCGACGAACTCCACTTCGGTGAAGTCCAGATCGCCGCGAAGCCACCGGTCGAGTAGCTCGGTCGTGCCTGCCACCATCAGGACGGTCGCTGCCTCGGCCCGTGGATTCGCGGGGTCGGCGTCGAGCACTGCTCGCATCAGCAGTGGTGTGAACGTGTCGACCATCTGTCGGCGTCGGGCCTCGAGTGCGGGATTGGCCGACGCCGAGGTGTACAGCAGGGACGACCGTGGATCGGAGGTGAGCGCGCGCACCAGAACGGCTGCAGTCTGGGCGACGCGGTCCGAGGTCGACCCCTGTTCCTGCACAATCTCTTCGAGAGCAGTTCCCACGGTGTCGATCACGTCGTCGAGAGCGCTCACCAGAATGGCGTCGCGGTCTCCGAAACTTTCGTAGAAGTACCTCTTGGACAGGCCGGCGCGCGCACAGATGCCGTCGACCGTGACGGCGGCGACACCGGACTCCGCAACCACGTCGAGGCAGGCGTCGAGCAGTTTCTCGCGGCGCTCGCGGCGACGTTTGTCTGCGGCGACACCTCGGTAGGGGCGAACGACCGGCGGCATGACTACATCTTGACACGGGGGTGTGCCCAGTAGTGTCGCGAGCCGAACAGTGCGGTGAGGCGAGGACGGGGGTGTCGGCGCTAGACGAGCGTCGGCGCGTTGTCCACGTTGGACAACGCCAGACCCATGCTGGTGGTCATGCCGATCCCGGTCGTGACGGTGACGATGTGCACACGGTCGATGGGCTCTTCCAGCAGGAATTCCGAACCCGGTGCGGAGCAGTACGTTCCCTGCCATCGCTCGACGACGTCGATGCGGTCGACTCCGAACAGCGTTCTCGCTTCGCCGAGCAACACCTCGAAACCGTCTTCGCTCTGGAACGGCGAGGTGGTGATCTCGCGAACGTGGGTGTCGCCCAACAGGATCGACCCATCCGGTTGTGGGGTGTACATCTGGTGCAGGTCGAGTTCGACGTAGTCGGGATACTCGGCCTGCAGGCGGGCAGCGACGTCTGCAACGGCGGGCAGGTTCTCGAAGCCCGAGTACCTCAGCAGCGACCAGCCGGTGAACAGCGGCGAGGGAAGCGGTGCACGCAGCGGCATGGTGGCTCGCATCATGTGCAGTCGGCACCGCACCAGTCCGCCGCGTTCGGCGCTCTCGGGAAACAGGCGATCGATGTCGTGGTTGACGGTGACGAACGTGGCACCGGCATGCAGGTCGCCGCGGGAGGTGCGAACGATTCCCGGCGCGAACGACGTTGCAGCGGTGCGCCAGTGGAAGTCCACCCCGGAATCGGCGAGCCAGCGTGCGACGGCCGGAGCGGCGGAGCGCGGGTCCACCTGGACGTCCAGAGGCAGGTACATGCCGCCGACCACATCGGTGTCGGCAAGGGGGAGTCGGTTCAGTACCTCGCTGCGGTCCAGCAGCTGTACCTGATCCTCGCCCCGTAGTTCGGCGAACTGCTCGAGCACCGCGAGCTCGTCCTCGTGCCGGGCGACGCAGTGCGTTCCCGATTCCGCTGCCCAGAAGTCGGCTTTGCGGGCGAGGTCGAGCCAGTGACTGCGGCCTGCTCGCGCGTACTCGAGTGCGGCCCCGGATTGCGCTGTGATGCAGGCGTGCCCGAAGTTCTGGACGGAGGCACCTGCGACACGATCGGCATGATCGATCACAGCCACGGTGAGTCCGCGCCGATGGGCGTGATACGCGTGTGCGAGACCGACGATCCCGGCCCCGACGACCACGACGTCGTACGTCGATGTCATACGGAAAGTCTTTCTGCTGAGGTCATGTCAGGCGTCCATGACGGCGGTGAAGGTCATCCGGTCTCCGCGATAGAGCGACCGTCGGTGTTCGATGGGAACACCGTCCGTGTCGTAGGAGACACGGCCGAGCAGAAACATCGGTGTCCGAGTGTCGACGGTGAGCAGTGCGGCTTCCCTGGCATCGGGGAGGACGGTTTCGATGGTGTCGACAACGCGCCCGAACGTGACTCCCCGGGCTGCCAATTCGGCATAGAGAGACGTTCGGTGATCGAAACTGTCCTGTAGCCCCGGGATTCGATAGGCGGGAATGCGGGTCGTTTCCAGTCCGACTCGCACGTCGCCGGTGGTGAAGACGCGTTCGAGTTGCACCACCTCCGAACCGATCTCGATCGCGAGGAGTTCCGCCAGCACGTCGTCTGCTCGGAACACTTCCCAGCCGACCAGAATTCGAGTGGCGCTCATGCCCTTCTCGCGCGCGGCCTCGGTGTAGGAGCCGATCGCCAACGGCAGCACCACTTTGGGTTCGGCCACCACCGTCGCCCGGCCGCGACGTTCGATTCGACCGGCTACCAACAGTTCTCGGATGGCTTGACGCAGTGTCTCGCGGGACACGTCGTATCGATCGGCGAGATCGCGCTCGGACGGAAACGCGTCGCCCGCAGACATGCCGTCGAGCATCGCGTCGAGGCTTCTGCGGACGATCTGATGCTTGAGTACGCGAGGTTCGGTGTCCACGGCCATGGACCAACCATAGCATCAATTGGTCTAGACCTAATTGTCGTGCGACGTTCACGGTCCGTTCACTCACGTTCCACGTAATGGTCTATACCAAACGGAAGTCTCTTCCCCATGCCGAACTCCACCAGCCCGAACATCAGCACCCCCGTCGAGCTCGTCGTCCTCGACATGGCCGGAACCACTGTCACCGACGACGGTCTGGTACTCGAATCGTTCGATGCCGCAGCCACCGCCGTCGGACTTGCCGACGCCGGTCCGGAACGTGACGACGCCCGCCGCTATGTGCTCGACACGATGGGTCGGTCCAAGATCGAGGTGTTCCGCGCACTGTTCGGAACAGAGGACCGCGCTCAGGCCGCCAACCGCGCTTTCGAGTCGGCCTACGACGCCCGCATCGACGACGGGGTCTCACCCGTACCCGGTGCGGCCCAGGCGATCACGAAGCTTCGCGAATCCGGAATCACCGTCGTCCTGACGACCGGATTCTCTGCACCCACCCAGATTCGCATCATCGACGCGCTCGGCTGGCGGGATCTGCCGGACGCATTCCTCGCACCCGGGAGTGCCGGTCGTGGCCGTCCGCACCCCGATCTCGTGCTCTCGGCCGCCCTGCTCGCCGAGGTGACCGACATTTCCGCGGTCGCCGTCGTCGGTGACACGTCGAGCGACATCCTGTCCGGTCGCCGAGCCGGCGCATCGCTGCTGGTCGGCGTCCTCACCGGAGCTCATTCCGAGACCCAGCTGCTCGAAGCGGGTGCCACCCACGTGCTCGACAGCGTCGCCGACCTTCCCCCCATCGTTCTGCCCTGAACAGCTCTGCCCTGAACATCCACCACACCCCGAACGGACATCACGCCATGACCACCATCTCTCGCCGTCGTGCCGGAACCGCCGCGGCCGTGCTCTCTGCCGCGGCTCTCGTCGCAGCCGGTTGTTCGAGCTCATCCGAGGGGGCGACCACCGAGCAGGGATTCCCCGAAACCATCACGCTCGCAGCCATTCCCGCCGAGAACTCCACTGACCTGAAGGCCAGCTACGACCCCGTCATCGAGCGGCTGGAGAACGAGACCGGAGCGAGCGTCGAGTTCATCCAGGCCTCGGACTACGCCGGCGTGGTCGAGGGCCTGATCGCAGGCAACGTCGACATCGCGTTCTTCGGCCCCTTCGCGTACGTCGTCGCAGGCATCAACGGTGCGGAGATGACACCGCTGGGTGCCGTCGTCCAGGACGAGGGAACTCCTCCCGGCTACCAGTCGTACGGAATCGCTCGTTCGGACAATGCCTCGGTGAACGGTCTCGCCGACTACGCAGGCAAGAAGGTCTGCTTCGTCGACCCGAGCTCCACCTCCGGATTCCTCTACCCGACAGCGGGACTCATCGAGGACAACGTCATTTCCTCCGGTTCCGAGGCCGACATCTCCGCCGCGATGACCCCGATCTACGCCGGCGGACACGATGCATCGGCGCTGGCCGTCAAGGCCGGAGACTGCGACGCCGGATTCGCGTTCGACACCATGGTCGACCGCACGATGATCGACAACGGTGAACTTGCACCCGGTGAGCTGAAGACCGTGTGGAAGTCCGAGATGATCGCCGGATCGCTCTTCGCAGCCAACAACGATCTCGGTGCCGACGCCATTGCCAAGCTCCAAGACGTCTTCAGCGAGGGCATGAACTCGGATGCCTTCGTGGCCGACGGCATCTGTGCCGAGGAATGCCGCATCACCGACGAGGACGCCTGGGGCGTCGTTCCCGCCCAGGACAGCGATTACGACGGCGTGCGCCACGTATGCGAGGTCACCGGCTCCGAGAAGTGCCAGGGCTGATGATGTCCGCACCGATGGACCGGGGCGACGTGGTGGTCAGTGTTCGCAACGTCACCAAGACATTCGGATCCACCACAGCGCTCGAGAACGTGAATCTCGATGTGCATCACAGTGAGATGTTGGTTCTGCTCGGGCTTTCCGGCTCCGGGAAGTCGACGCTGTTGCGGTGCATCAACGGCTTGCAGCCCGTGACGTCGGGGAGCGTGACTGCACTCGACATCCGGGTCGATCTGGCGAACCGCCGCCGTGTGCGCGAGCTACGCCGAGATGTCGGCTTCGTCTTTCAGCACTTCAATCTCGTGGGCCGGCTGAGTTGCCTCGAGAACGTACTCGTGGGAGGCATCGGCCGACTGTCGATTCCGCGCTACGGCGCACTCACCTACCCGAAAGCGATGCGAGAGGAAGCCCGCGCGTGCCTCGACCGAGTCGGGTTGGCGGACTTCGCCGAACGGCGCGCCGACACGCTGTCGGGTGGACAGCAGCAACGGGTGGCGATCGCACGCACCCTGATGCAGCGTCCGCGGATCGTCCTCGCGGACGAACCCGTCGCCTCGCTCGACCCCGAGAACGCGGGCGTGGTGATGGATCTGTTGCAGCGAGTGTGCAGCGAGGAGAAACTGACCGTGGTGTGCACGTTGCATCAGGTCGATCTCGCCCTCGGCTGGGCCCATCGCCTCGTGGGTCTCCGAGACGGTCGGGTGGTGCTCGATCGCCCCGCCGCCGGTCTCCAGCGTGATGACATCATGCCGATCTATCAACGGATCGCGCCCGACCCCGGGAGCATGACCACGGTGGCACCGACATGACCGTCACCGTCGAACCGAAGCCCACGAACACTGCAGGGCAGAAGGATCCGCAGCGGCGTCGATGGCTGTTCCCGGCACTGGGTGTCGTCGCGCTCGTTCTCACCGTGCTCTCGGCGGGCTACATCGACTTCGCGCCGACGACCTTGATCGACGGTCTCGACGATGTGGGCAACCTGCTCGAGCGGATGCTGCCGCCGCGTGTCGACGACACCGGAAGGATCGTCTCCCTCGCGCTCGACACCTTGCTCATGGCAGTGCTGGGCACCGTGCTCGCAGCGGTCGTCTCGGTACCGCTGGCGTTCCTCGCGGCACGGAACACCTCGCCCCACCCGGCCCTGTACGGCATCGCGCGCGCCGTCATCACCTTCTGCCGGGCGATGCCGGATCTGCTGTTCGCGGTGCTGTTCGTCCGGGCGTTGGGAATCGGTGTGCTGCCCGGCATCCTGGCTCTGGCACTACATTCCATCGGCATGCTCGGCAAACTGTTCGCCGACGCCATCGAAGAGACCGATGTCGGACCGCGAGAGGCGCTCCGTGCCGCTGGAGCCGGCTACTACCGGCAGATGATCAATGCCGTTGTTCCGCAGGTCGTTCCGGCGTGGATCGGCGCTTTCGTCTATCGAATCGACATCAATCTGCGCATGTCGGTCGTGCTCGGCTTCGTCGGGGCAGGCGGCATCGGTTTCGCCCTGCAGGACGCTCTCCGCGGACTGATCTACCCGCGTGCTCTCGGAATCGTGTTGGTGATCCTGGTGATCATCGCCGCAATGGAATTTGTAGCGATGGCTCTGCGCCGCATGCTGCTGGTCCCGTCTGCGGCCGGCCCGCAGCGCGATCGACTGATGCGCATCGGGGCGTCGGCTGTGCTCTTGTTCGCGATCGTGGCGTCGTTCGTGGTTCTCGAATTGGATCCGCGCTCGCTGCTGACCTGGATCGGGCCGTCGATCGAGGTGTTCGGTCGAATGGTCCCACCGGATTTCTCCGCTTTGGGATCGGACCTGTTCGACGCCGCCGTACAGACCGTCGCCATCGGAGTCGTGGCCACCGCAATCGGCATCGTGCTGTCGATTCCCGTCGGAGTTCTGGCTGCGTGCAACGCAACTCCGCATCCCGCGGTGTACTGGGTTGCGCGATCCTGGATTCTGTTGGTTCGGGCTGTGCCCGAACTCATCCTCGCCGTCGTGTTCGTCGCAGCACTCGGACTGGGTCCGATGGCGGGAACCTGCGCACTGGCCATCGGATCCGTCGGATTTCTCGGCAAACTCGTTGCGGACGCGATCGAGGAGATCGATCCCGGTCCCCTCGAAGCGGTGGCGTCGGTGGGTGGCGGTTGGTGGAACAGGACATCGAGTGCCGTTGTTCCTCAGGCTATTCCATCGATGGTCGGTTCGAGCTTGTATCTGCTCGACGTGAACATTCGTACCTCGACCATTCTCGGGATCGTCGGTGCGGGCGGTATCGGCTTCCTGCTCTTCGAGTCGATTCGTACCCTGAACTTCGACGTCGCCGGTGCGATCGTTCTCGTCATCTTCGTCGTCGTGTACATCGTGGAAAGGGTCTCAGGATGGATCAGATCACTGTTGGTCTGACACCGGCCGCCGTCTGGACGGGGAGCGGGATCGAGATGTGGGACATCGAGATTCCCGCCCTCGAGTCGGGTGATCTGCTGGTGCGCGTCGATCTCGCCACGGTGTGCGGGAGCGATCTGCACACGGTGTCCGGTCGACGGCACGGAGCGTGCCCGTCGGTACTCGGGCACGAGGCCGTCGGTCGCGTCGTCGCCGCCGGTGATGCCACATCCCCAGCGGCGGTCGGGGATCGGATCGTGTGGTCGGTGACCGTGCCCTGCGGCCGATGCAGTCGATGCGTCCGCGGGTTCACGGCCAAGTGCTCGTCCGTGCGCAAGGTGGGGCACGAATCTGCCGAGAGTCCATGGGTTCTCAGCGGCTCCTACGCCCGACACATCGTGCTTCCTCGCGGTACCGCAGTGGCCCGGGTTCCCGACACCATGCCCGACGCCGTCGCCGCACCGGCAGCGTGTGCGACGGCGACGGTCATGGCGGCTCTTGACGCAGCGGGTGCTATGAACGGCCGACGAGTACTGATCGTCGGGGCCGGAATGCTGGGGGTCACCGCCGCCGCAGCGGCATGCGAGCGAGGGGCATCGGTGACGGTCGTCGATCGAGACCCGGAGCGACAGAGACAATCTCGTGCATTCGGGGCCGGTGAGGACGACGGTGCACGAACAGATGTGGCAATCGACTTCTCCGGATCGTCGGCGGCCGTGCAGTCGGCGTTGGGGCGACTCGACGTTGGTGGGCGGCTCGTGCTTGCCGGATCCGTCGCGCCGGGTCCGCCGATCACCGTCGACCCGGAAGCAGTGGTCCGGAACTGGCTGACCATCACCGGCATCCACAACTACGAGCCGCGGCACCTCCATCAGGCCGTTGCCTTCCTACGCGACACCGGCGCGAAGTATCCGTGGGAATCCCTCGTCGAGGCACCGGTGCCGTTGGCCGAACTCGCGTCGGTGTTGCGGCCGACGCCGTCGGGAATTCTCCGATCCTCGGTCGCGCCGTAGGTTCTGGGTCTGTCCACCAGCTCTGTCGTGCCCACGCCGGCCGGGGCGTGTCGCCGACAGCGTCGCTCTCGACATAGCGAGCGACGATCACATCCGGCCGATGCGGGCCCGGTGTTCGGATTGCGTTTCGTTCGAGCGGGATACCCGGAGGTCATGCCCGAAGGTGACACCGTGTTCGTATTGGCCGCGAGGTTGCGTCGGGCATTGGACGGCACATCGTTGCGGGCCGGAAGGCTGCAGGTGCCCGCGCATGCAGTCGAGAATCTGGCCGGGCGAACCGTCGTCGCACACCGGACCCACGGCAAACATCTGCTGACCGATTTCGACGACGACACGACGCTGCACACGCATCTGCGGATGAGCGGATCGTGGACGGTGGTGCGGGCCGGTCGCTCGATTCCGCAGCGTGTCCGACCCGACGTGCGGGTGCGGCTCGCCGCGGTCGACGGGCCCACCGCCTACGGAATTCTGCTACCGGTCGTCGATTACGGATACACACCGGACATGAACGCGCTGATCGCACATCTGGGACCGGACCCACTGCACTCGAAGTTCGACGCAGACCGAGCGGTTGCCAACATTGCCGCTCAGGGAACGCGGCCGATCATCGCGACGCTGCTGGACCAGAGGGTGATCGCCGGGCCGGGTAATCTGTGGGCGAACGAGCTCTGCTTTCTGCGCGGGCTGTGGCCGTGGACTCCGTCGACCACCGTCGACGCCCAGCGGTTGGTCGCGTTGCTCGAACGAGCGATGCGTCACTCGGCGACGGTCCCGGGTGCGATGCAGGTGACCACCGGGGACACTCGCCGGGGCCGCACGCATTGGGTCGCCGGTCGAGCCGGGAAGCCGTGCCTGCGGTGCGGAACATCGATTCGGGTGGTCGCAGAAGTGAACGGTGACCCGGACAGGCGTCGAACGTGGTGGTGTCCGAGCTGTCAACCGGAGCAATAGCGACGGGCGGTCGATCGCTGTTGTCTCAACGAGATAACCGCCCGCGGGTATCGCGTGTTGCCTGCCGATACCACTGACAGCCATTCCTCGCGAGCGGCGAATCGAAACCCCGTCGTCTCGTCAGAAGGTCGAGTCCGTCGGATGATCGGTCTCCACCAGATCACGGGCCACGAGGTGCAGAGGGAGGTTCTGTTGCTGTGACAGCTTGGCCAACAGCTCGAAGGCCTGCACCGCGTCGAGGTCGTAGCGTTCCATGATCATGCCCTTGGCCTGACCGATGATGTCTCGACTGGCCAGACCGGTTCGGAACTGCTCGTGGTCACGGGCGCTGAGCATCGCGATGGCAGCGTGGGCAGAAAGCGCTTCACCGATGGTCACCGCGTCGGCGTGGAATGCGCCGGGTCGGTCGCTGTAGAGCACGAGCGCACCGAGGTCGTCGGCGTTGCTGTAGAGCTGGAACGCAGCAAGTGATTTGAAACCCTCTTCGACGGCGGTGGCAGCGAATCGAGGCCACCGATCCTCGTCGGTCAGATCGGCGGCGACGACGACGTCGAAGTGATGAACCTCGGTGGAAATGGGTCCTTCGCCGAGCTCGTACTGCAGGCGACACAGCTTCTCCGCGACCGGATCGGTGGACGCGACCACCGTCCGCTCGCCCTTTTTCACCGTGGTGATGCATCCGGTGACTGCACCCGGGATCATCGTGATGGCAGTACGCAGAATCGCATCGAGTGTCTGCGGCATCGAGCGCCGAGTCTCACGCAAGGATCGGGCGAATTCGGCCAAGCTCGAGGCGTCCGCCGATGCGGCTGTGTTGCCTTCGATAGAAGAGTGCGGCATGCACACAGTCCTCTCGCATGGGACCCCTGCCGACTTTGTCGCAGAGATCCGAGATCATGCGCCTTCTGCTGGACGCTCGATTCGGCCGACGGTGTCGGCTCCGTGCATTTTATACGCTGTCTTCGGGACGGTTGTACGTAGAACCGTCGAGCATCGGCGGCGGCACCCGAAAACGCAGCGAGGGCCGTCGATCCGCAGATCGACGGCCCTCGCGGCTGCGACTTACTTGAAGGTGTCCTTGATGTTCTCGCCGACCTTCTTCACGCCTGCCGAACCCTGGTCCTTCTTGCCCTCGGCCTCGAGGTCCTTGTTGTTGGTGGCGTCGCCCACAACTTCCTTGGCCTTGCCGATGGCGTCTTCTGCTGCGTTCTTGGCCTTGTCGATGAAGCTCATGTGAGTCCCTTTCTCGTTTCGTGCGGTGTCAGTAGTTGGTCGATGCTCGAACCGGAAAGCGCACGCCGAACCTATGAGATCTGGGTCACATCGGACGCCGCGCTCGGTCGACGTTTCGAGGAGCGGCACGGCGGATACATTCGAGCGATGATGGTCGGCAAGGTGGACAGCTTTCAGCGCAGGCACCCGTCAGCGGGTTTCCCGCTCGCAGTTCTGTACAAGTTCCTCGACGATCGAGGTGGATATCTCGCGGCTCTCATCGCGTACTACTCGTTTCTCTCGTTGTTCCCGTTGCTGCTGCTCTTCACCACCGTGTTGGGAATCGTGCTGGCCGGCGACCCCGAATTGCAGAGTCGAATCATCGATTCCGCGATGAGCCAGATCCCGGTCATCGGTGACCAACTCGGTCAGCCGGACCGCCTCAGCGGCGGAACGACCGCCATCGTCATCGGCGTGGTGGGGTCGTTGTACGGCGGACTCGGAGTGTCACTTGCCGCGCAGTACGCGATGAACACCGCGTGGTCCGTCCCGCGAAACGAACAACCGGATCCGATCAAGGGACGCCTGCGAGGGCTGTTGCTGCTGAGCACCGTCGGCACGGCGATCATCGGACTGACCGTTCTCAACGGAGTCGCGTCCTCGGGTGTGTTCGGTTTTGCCGGCGGTGCGTTGGCGCTCGTCGGGGCCGTGGTCGTCAACGTCGTGGTCTTCACCGCCGCATTTCGTATCGGCACCGCCCGAGCCCTGACCGTGCGTGAGGTGCTGCCCGGCGCTGCGATCGCCGCGGTGATCTGGCAGGCACTGCAATCGTTCGGCGGGATCTACATTCGCTACGTCGTCGGCAACGCCAGCGCCAGCAACGGAATCTTTGCGATCGTCCTCGGCCTGCTCGGCTTCCTCTATGTCTCGTCGGTGCTCATCGTGCTGTGTATCGAAATCAATGCCGTGCGGGTCGACCACCTGCACCCACGGGCGCTGTTGACGCCGTTCACCGACAACGTCGAACTCACCGAGGGTGACAAGAACTCCTACACCGGACAGGCAGAAGCGCAGCGCAACAAAGGATTCCAGGACATCACGGTCACCTACGACGAGCCGGATTCGGTGACGGGGGAGGACGCGCCGACCAAGTGACCCGTGTGTCCACTGTTTCTGCTCGCGAGCGGTTCCCCTGTTCGGATGCGAATCGTGGTCACTCCTGGCGGTTCGGAATTTCTGACATGCATGGGAAAAATAATGCGGTGGTGCTAAAGTTGGGTTCATGCCATCGCCCAAGGCGGACCGTCCCGAACCCACATTCATTCAGAACGCCCGTCGCGAACAGCTGATCCACTGCGCTGTCGATGTCATCGCGGAAGCGGGGGCGGAGAAGGCGTCGTTCGTCCGCATCGCCGAGCGCGCCGGAATCAGTCGCGGCGTCATCTCCTACCATTTCGGCACCCGCGAGGAACTCCTCGATGGCGTCGTCCAGCTCGTCTACGCACTCGGTGAACAGGAGGTCGGACCTCTCGTTCGTGCGGCAGGTTCGAGTCGAGAAGCGTTGCTGGAGTTCATCGGCGGCAGCGTCATGTTCTACGCTGCCTACCCTCGGCACATGAAGGCACTGTCGGCAATCTTTGCCACAGCTCCCGCTCGCGGTGAACGATCCGAGCACGGAGCCGAGATGCTCGAAGTTCACGGCCTTCTCGAGTCGGGGCAGCAGACTGGTGAGTTCCGGTCCTTCGACACTCGGATCATGGCCATGACGATTCGCGCTGCTCTCGACGCGGCCGTGTGGCAAGTAGGAGCTGGCGACGATGCGGTGAAGCTGGCCGACGAGCTGCGTCGAACATTCGATGCCGCAACACGATCGGACGGCCGATGAGGAAGTTGCCGGTCGCCCTCGCTACCGTGCTCCTGGTACTCGCCGGGTGCGCATCTACCTCGGATCCATCCGACAGCGCAAGCCTCGACGTCGCCACGACCACAGCTACCGTGCACGGGTTTGCTGCGCAGAACACGCGGCAATTTCTCGGCATCAGGTACGCGGAGCCTCCGGTCGGTGATCTGAGATGGTCACCTCCACAACCGCTTCCGGCATCCGACGACGATGCCGACGCCACTGCGCCGGGTTCGCAGTGTCCGCAGAACTCGGCCGAGTCCGGTGGAACACCGACGACGGACGAAGATTGCCTCTTCCTCAATGTGACGACGCCGCTGGTGACGTCGAACGAGCCACTGCCGGTGATGGTGTGGTGGCACGGCGGCGGTTTCACGTCTGGAGCGGGCTCCGCATACGAAGCTCAGCGGATCGCTTCGGAGGGCAATGTCATCGTGGTGACGGTGAACTACCGACTGGGCATGCTGGGTTACCTGGGGCTCCCCGACCTGGACGGGGGCGGCAACTTCGGATTCGCCGATCAGATTCAGTCCCTGCGGTGGGTGAACGACAATGCCGCAGCATTCGGGGGAGACCCCGACAACGTCACCGTGTTCGGAGAGTCCGCAGGCGGTATGGCGGCGTGTGCTGCGTTGACATCGCCTGCCGCGCAGGGGTTGGTGGACAAGGTGGCCATCATGTCGGGGTCGTGTGCGTTGAACTTTCCGACCGACTCGATCTACCCGGGCGTGCCCGAGCAACGACCTTACGTTGCGCTGGCCGACAACGAGGCCACCGGAGCCGAAGTGGCGAAGCAACTGGGATGCTCGGGCTCGGGCGCGATCGAATGTTTGCGTGCGCTGCCCGTCGATGCTCTCGTAGCGCAGGGACAGAATTTCTCCAATCAACTCGCCTACGGTACCGAGCTACTACCCGCCGATCCGGCGCGTGCTGTCGAAGCCGGTGCAGCCCTGAACGTTCCGGTGTTCTCCGGTGGCAACCGGGCCGAACAGAATTCGTTCGTCGGTGGGGCGCTGTTGGCGGATCCGACTTCGGTGACAGCCGATTCGTATCCCGCACTCCTCGCCGATGCATTCGGACCCGGGGCCGCCCGCGTCGCCGATCTGTATCCGCTGCAGAATTTTTCGTCTGCGGCGCTGGCATGGGCGTCGGCGACCACCGATGCCGGTTGGTCGTGCCCGACGTACCGAAACAACCGGGCTTTGGCAGTGAATGCGCCGGTGTATTCGTACGAGTTCGCCGATACCGGGACCGCCGACGTCAGTGGCGTCGGTGCGTCCGGCGTGCCACAGGATGCCGCACATGCAACGGATATGCCGTACTTCTTCGACATTGCGGGACACGATCTGCTGAAGACTCCGGCGCAGCACGATCTCGCCCGAACGATGATCGCGTACCTCACCTCGTTCGCCCACACCGGAACACCCAGTGCAGACAATGCACCGCCGTGGCCTCGTACCACCGCAGACGTCAGCGCCGTTCTGCAGTTCGTCTCCGACGACATCTCGGTGATCGACGCCGATGCCGAGCATCACTGTGACTTCTGGAATTCGCTCGCGCGCTGACAGATGGGTTCGGTCGACGGGCAAACGCGCGCGCATTCGTCGGATGCGCGCGGAATTGCCGGGTGATCGGGCGCTGTTTCGCGCGCGGATGGCAAGTGCGCGCGCGTTTGCGAGTGAACGGGGCAGGGGCTGGGGAGCGCTGCTGTCGCCGCGTAGGGATTGACTGCGGGGGACGAGTCGGGGGCCGGCCGGTTCGCTGGCCGATCGGGCTGAGGCAAACGCGCGCGCATTCGTCGGATGCGAGCGGAATTGCCGGGTGATCGGGGGCTGATTCGCGCGCGGCTGGCAAGTGCGCGCGCGTTTGCGGGGCACGGGGGAACCGGCAGCGGGGGGCAGGGGGACCGGCAGCGGGGGACCGGCAGCGAGGGAACGGGGAACCGGCAGCGGAGGGCGGGGCGACGATGGCGGACGTCGACGACCGGTGGCGATGGAGTGACCCCTGTCACGAACCGGCTGACCGGTCGGCTGAAACAAACTTCGAGTTCGTTTTGCGAAAGCGCATGCGCAAGCGCTTGTATGCGTCCTAGGCTCCTGCAATCGAGCGACGCGACCGCGTGGCCAGGGGACAAGGGAGTCCACATGTTCAATCACCGTCGGAAGTCCGCGCTGACGATCGGGACCGTGCTCATGGCCGGTTCGCTCGTGCTGGGTCTGACCGCCTGCAGCAGTTCGGATTCGGACAGCGTCAAGGTCGGGCTCATCACCAAGACGGACTCGAATCCCTACTTCGTGAAGCTCCGCGAGGCAGCACAGGCCAAGGCCGATTCCAGCGGAGCCGAGCTGGTGGCCCTGGCCGGCGCATTCGACGGTGACAACGAAGGACAGGTCGCGGCGATCGAGAACCTGGTCGGCCAGGGTGTGAAGGGAATTCTGATCACCCCGAACTCGTCCACCGGAGTCCTCGACGCGATCAAGAAGGCCCGTGACGCCGGCGTCGTCGTCATCGCCCTCGACACCGCAACCGACCCCGAGGACGCGGTCGACGCCACGTTCGCCACCGACAACAAGGCGGCCGGAGTGAGCCAGGGTGCCTGGGTCAAGGGCACGCTCGGCACCACCGCACCCCAGGTCATCATGCTCGACGGCACCGCGGGCGGCACGGTCGACACCTTCCGTCACGACGGGTTCCTCGAAGGCATGGGTCTGACCGACAGTTCGCCGGAGATCGTGGGCCAGGAGAACACCAACGGTGATCAGACCAAGGCGCAGACCGCCATGGAGAACCTGCTGCAGCGCGCTCCGGGCGTCAACGCTCTCTACACGATCAACGAGCCTGCAGCTGCGGGTGCGTACCAGGCGATCCAGTCCGCCGGTCGCGCCGACCAGATCACCATCGGGTCGATCGACGGTAGCTGCACCGGCATCGCGAATGTGAAGTCCGGCATCATCGGCGCGACGGTGCTGCAGTTCCCCGCGAAGATGGCCGAGCAGGGCGTCGACGCAGTGGTGAAGTTCGCGCAGGACGGCACCAAGCCCAGCGGTTTCAACGACACCGGTTCGCAGCTCGTCACCGACAAGCCCGTTGCCGGAATCGATTCCCAGGACACTGCGTGGGGCGAAGCGAATTGCTGGGGCTGATCGCGAATTCCCGGACCGCCGTCGAGTACGAGGACTGATCAGTGAGTACCGAAACCGCTGCGCCTCCCAAGGCACCGAGCCGGTTCAACGTGGGAACCGTCCTGCGTGAACCGCTGCTCGGGCCGTTGGCCGCGCTCGTCATTGCCATTATCGTGTTCAGCTCTATTTCGAGCTCGTTCCTCAACCCGCAGAACGTCTCTCTGATTCTGCAGCAGTCGGTGGTGGTCGGCATTCTCGCCGTCGGCCAGACACTGATCATTCTCACGTCCGGGATCGATCTGTCGATCGGCGCGGTCGCGGTGATGGGCACCATCGTGATGGCACAGTCGGCCGGGGCGAACGGACCGGTCGTAGCGTTGGGTTCGACGCTTGCCGTGTGCGTGGCGTTCGGCGCGATCAACGGCGGATTGGTGACGGTACTGAGACTGCCGCCGTTCATCGTCACGCTCGGCACGTTCACCGCGATCCAAGCGGCCACCAGACTGTTGGCCGGATCCGAGACCTATCAGGTCCCGAGCGGGCCGCTGACATTTCTCGGCACCTCGTTCAAGGTCGGTACCTTCTCCACCACCTACGGCGTGGTGGTGATGCTGCTGGTGTACGCCGTGATGTGGTACGCGTTGTCCCAAACATCCTGGGGAAGGCATATTTACGCGGTCGGCGGGAGTCCGCAGGCCTCGGACCGTTCCGGCATCAAGTCCGGTCGCGTGCTGTTCTCGGTCTACATCGTCACCGGCGTCATCGCGGCGATCGCGGCGTGGGCGGCTCTCGGACGAATCCCCAATGCCGACCCGAACGCGTATCAGAACGCCAATCTGGAAACGATCACCGCGGTGGTCATCGGTGGAACCAGCCTGTTCGGTGGCCGCGGTACCGTCATCGGAACTCTCGTCGGAACTCTGATCGTCGGTGTGTTGCGCAACGGTCTCACTCAGGCAGGCGTCGACAGCCTGTACCAGAACATCGCGACCGGCATTCTCGTCATCGTGGCGGTGGCCGTCGATCAATTCGCACGTCGGAGGTCACAGTGAACGCCCCTCTCGCTCTGGAAGCGCGTGGTCTGGTCAAGACCTACGGCAGCGTGACGGCCATCAACGGTGCAGATTTCGAGTTGCGGGCCGGTGAAGTGTTGGCGGTGATCGGCGACAACGGTGCCGGAAAGTCCAGCCTCATCAAAGCTCTGGCCGGGGCTGTCATTCCGGATTCGGGTGAGATCTTGATGAACGGATCGCCGGTGTCGTTCAAGAACACGCGCGACGCACGAGCGGCAGGCATCGAGACGGTCTATCAGGACCTGGCCGTCATTCCGGCGCTCGACATCGCCTCCAACGTCTACCTGGGGCGCGAGATCAAGCGTAAAGGCATCAGCGGCAGTCTCTTTCGACGGCTGGACATGCCGAGGATGCGAGAGGAGTCGTCGAAGCACCTGCAGGACCTCAAGATCGGTATCAAGTCGGTAAACCAGGCGGTGGAGACGCTCTCCGGTGGCCAACGTCAGGGTGTGGCCGTAGCGCGGGCAGCAGCGTTCGGTCGCGGAGTGATCATCATGGACGAGCCGACTGCCGCACTGGGTGTGCGAGAGTCGGGCATGGTGATCGATCTGATTCGCACCATTCGTGACCGCGGCATACCTGTGGTGCTCATCAGCCACGACATGCCGCACGTGTTCGAGGTCGCCGACCGGATCCACATCCACCGCCTCGGCAAGCGGGCGGGCGTGGTCGATCCGAAGAACCGCAGTATGTCCGAGGTCGTCGCGCTCATGACCGGCGCGGAGGAGCCGACCGACGATGAACGCGCCGGGCGCTGAATCGACAAGCCCGGTCGGTGTTTTCGTCGGGCTGGCGACTCTCGACGTCATCCATCGAGTGTCGGCAGCGCCGGCACCCAACCAGAAGATCACCTCGAGCGCTCAGTTCGTCGCGGCGGGAGGTCCTGCCGCCAACGCGGCCGTCACCTTTGCCGCGCTCGGCGGGACGGCCGTGCTCGTCACCGCACTCGGAGACGACCCGGTGGCCGCGCTGGTGAAGGCGGACCTGGCTGCGTTCGGCGTCCGCGTGATCGACGCGGCCGCGGGCTCGAGCAGATCGGTGCCCGTCTCGGCGGTGACGGTGATCGAATCGACCGGCGACCGATCGGTCGTCTCGGCCGACGCCGTGAACTCCGACGCCTCGCCGCCGGAAGGGCTGGAGGCCGTCGTCGCCGGTGCCGACGTCGTTCTGGTCGACGGGCACCACCCCCTGATCGCCTGCGCCGCCGCGGAACATGCGGCGGCGCGGGTTACCACGTTGGTCGTGGACGCCGGTCGCTGGAAACCGGTGATGACCGAGCTGATCGAGCACGCCACGGACATGGTGTGCTCGGCGGACTTTCGCGCCCCCGGCACCTCGGACACGGCTGCGAACGCCGCGGAACTCGTTGCATCCGGTGTTCGGACCGTCGTCACCACCCGCGGCGGCGAGCCCGTCGAGTGGTGGTCCGAGGGATCGACCGGATCGGTCGATGTGGAGCCGGTCGCGGTGGTCGATACTCTGGGTGCCGGGGATGCGTTCCACGGCGCGTATGCCTACTACTGCACGCAGCCGGGCTCGCTGGCCGAGCGCATCGACAGTTCGGCTCACGTTGCCGCGCTGCGCTGCTCGGTGATCGGCCCCAGAGCATGGCTACGCGAACTTTCCATCAACGGACTCGAAAGCGACAACGGTGAGCATTGACCAGGACGTACAGGAAGCCGCCCTCGACGAACTCGTGGAGCTGGCGCGAAAGCTGGCCGTACCGGGTGAGCGGCGCATACTCGGCCTGACCGGTGCACCGGGTGCCGGAAAATCCACTGTGGCACAGCAACTCGTCGACGCGCTGGGGCCCGAACTCGCGGTACTGGTTCCGATGGACGGATTCCATCTCGCCAACGAGGTGTTGATCGAGCTGGGTCGGCTCGATCGCAAGGGTGCCCACGACACGTTCGACGACGGTGGATACGCGCGGTTGATCGCGGCCGTTCACGATCAGCAGCCCGGTGGTCCGCTCGTGTACGCGCCGAGATTTCGCCGAGAGATCGAGGAGTCGATCGGTTCCTCCATCCCGGTCCCGTCGACTGTTCCGCTGGTCATCACCGAAGGCAACTACCTGCTGATGGAATCCGATGCGTGGCCGGCGGCGCGGGCGATGATCGACGAAGTCTGGTTTCTGGCTCCACACACGAGAGTTCGGCACGAGCGGCTGGTGGCCAGGCACGAGGCCTACGGAAAGTCGCACGAGGACGCGGAGTTCTGGGCACTGGGATCGGACGAACGCAACGCGGAATTGATCGGGTCCACCGCACGTCGCGCCGATCGAATCCTGCGGCTGACATGACGATTGCGCAGAACCACGAGACACGACAGCGCTGGGCCGACTGACATGCCCACGATGGACGACGTCGCCCGATTGGCAGGTGTATCGGTATCGACTGTCTCGCACGTGCTCAACGGAACTCGCAACGTCAATGCCGCCACCCGGGAACGTGTCGACGCGGCGATTGCCGAGATCGGATACCGCCGCAACGTCGTCGCTCGATCGCTCGCGGCAGGTCGGACTCACACCGTGGGACTGTCGATCGCCGCGTTGACCAACCCATATTTCGGAAGCCTGGTCCATGCCGTCGAGCAGCGATTGTCCGAGGCCGGTTACGTCTTGATCCTCGGTGATTCGCACGACGAGCCCAGGTCCGAGCGGAGGGTGACGGACTCGTTGCTCGACCGTCAGGTCGACGGCATGATTCTCGCACCCGCGGCGGGCTCCGAATTCTCGACGATTCCCGAGATCGTGCGCAGTGGAACGCCTCTGGTGTTGATCGACCGGATGCTCGACGTCTCCTGCGATCAGGTGGGTCCGGAGAACGACGCGTCGGCGTACGAGCTCACGACCCACCTCCTCGATGCCGGACACCGACGTATCGCGATCGTGCGCGGCATCGAAGGGATCTCCTCCACGACCGAGCGATTCGACGGCTACGCCCGCGCGCTGGCCGATCGAGGAATCGAACTCGATCCTCGACTGATTCTCGACGGCCGGTCCAGCGTCGAGGTGGCCGAGTCTCGGGTGCGTGAGCTGATGTCCGGTCCGGACCGGCCGTCGGCCCTGGTGTCGATGAACAACTCGATGACGATCGGATCGCTGAAAGCTGTTCGAGGCCTGGGTTTGTCGATTCCGGCGGACCTGGCCTTCGTCTGCTACGACGACTTCGAGTGGTCGGACCTGTTCGAGCCTCGGCTCACGGCGGCAGCTCAGGACGTGCAGACCATCGGCCGAACCGCAGCCGACCTGGTTCTCCGGCGCATCGAGGGACACGAGGACGCGCCCCGATCGATCCGAGTACCGACCACCTTCACCCACCGAAATTCCTGCGGCTGCAGTGCACCTCGAGCCGACGTGCCGGCCGCACCCGAAAGATAGGACAGTTCATGCCGATTGCCAGTCCGGACCAGTACGCCGCCATGCTGGATCGCGCCAAGGAGGGCGGGTTCGCCTACCCGTCGATCAACGTCACCGGTTCACAGACCCTCAACGCAGCCCTTCAGGGCTTCGCCGAGGCCGAGAGCGACGGGATCATTCAGGTATCGGTCGGCACGGCGCTCTATCTCTCCGGCAATGCGGTGCAGAACCGCTTCGCCGGCTCCAAGGCGCTCGCACAGTACGCCCACGAAGTGGCGCAGCACTATTCGATCTCGGTGGCGCTGCACACCGATCACTGCCCAGCCGAGAATCTGGACGACTGGGTGCGGCCCCTGCTGGCCGACGCCATCGACCGACGCGGACGCGGACTCGACCCGCTCTACCAATCGCACATGTGGGACGGCTCGGCGGTGCCGCTCGACGAAAACCTGCGTGTCGCTCGGGAATTGCTCGATCTGTCGATGCAGGCGAACACGATCCTCGAAATCGAGGTCGGCGTCATCGGCGGCGAGGAGGACGGCGTCTCGCACGAGATCAACGAACAGCTGTACTCGACCGTCGACGATGCTCGGGCCACGATCGCGGCGCTCGGTGCCGGGGAGCGCGGTCGCTACATGACCGCCCTGACCTTCGGCAACGTGCACGGCGTCTACAACCCCGACTCGGTGCACCTACGCCCGGAAATCCTCGCCGAGATCCAGGCCGTCGTCGGAGCCGAGACCGGTAAGGACAACCCGTTCGATCTGGTGTTCCACGGTGGATCGGGATCCAGCGCAGAAGATATCGCCTCCGCGGTCGCGAGCGGGGTGATCAAGATGAACATCGACACCGACACCCAATACGCGTTCACCCGGTCCATCGCCGGGCACATGATCAGCAAGTACGACCAAGTCCTCAAGGTCGACGGCGAGTACGGCAACAAGAAGGCCTACGACCCGCGATCGTGGGGCAAGCCGGCCGAGACGGCGATGGCGGCTCGGGTGGTCGAGGCGACGCAGATGCTGGGCTCGGCAGGTCGCACGATGCGCTGAGAATCTTTTTCGTCGAACGTGTCGAAATCTGCGGACCGGTTCCGTCCCAGGGTCGAATGCGGCAAGAATGGCCGCATCGGACGACAGGAGACACCATGGCCAAGTACCTCATGCTCAAGCACTACCGCGGAGCCCCCGAGCCTGCCGACTGGATCCCGATGGACCGGTGGACACCCGCCGAAGTGCGCGACCACATCGAGTTCATGCAGGACTTCGCCGCCGAACTCGAGAAGACCGGCGAATTCGTCGACGCGCAAGCTCTGGCCCCGGAGGGAACGTGGGTGCGCTCGGATGGGGAAGGGAAGCCTCCGGTCACCGATGGCCCGTTCGCGGAGACGAAGGACCTCATCGCAGGCTGGATGGTGATCGACGTCGACTCCTACGAACGCGCGCTCGAGCTGGCAGGGCAGCTGTCGGCAGCGCCCGGTGCCGGTGGGAAGCCGATCGACGAGTGGCTCGAACTGCGTCCGTTCATGGAGGCACCTCCCACCATCGCCGACTGACGACCGTCGTGGATCCACGGATTCTGCGGGAACTGACGCCCGCGGTGATCGGCGTTCTCGTCCACCGCGGAGCAGATTTCGCGGCGGCCGAGGATGCTGTGCAGGAAGCGATGCTCGAGGCGATCTCGACGTGGGTCTGCGAAGCACCGACCGACCCGAAGGGCTGGTTGGTCACCGTTGCCTGGCGGAAATTTCTCGACGCGCAACGCTCCGAGAACGCGCGACGAGCACGTGAGGATCGAGTCGCCGCCCAACCGGATCCCGGCAGTGTCGGCGGCGTCGACGACACGTTGCAGTTGTTCTTCCAGTGCGCGCATCCCTCGCTCGGTCCGGCGGCAGCGGTGGCACTGACTCTGCGTGCCGTCGGGGGATTGACGACTCGGCAGATCGCGCAGGCATACCTGGTGCCGGAGAAGACCATGGCGCAGCGCATCAGCCGAGCCAAGCGCACGGTGCGCGACGTGCGTTTCGACGCCCCCGGTGATGTGGGGACGGTACGACGGGTGCTGTATCTCGTCTTCAACGAGGGGTACAGCGGGGACATCGATCCGGCGGCCGAGGCGATTCGGTTGACCCGGCAGCTGGCCAGGTTGTCCGACGACGAGGAAACGGCCGGACTGTTGGCGCTGATGCTGCTTCACCACGCACGCCGTTCGGCCAGGACAGGGCCCGACGGTCACCTCATTCCTCTCGCCGAGCAGGATCGATCTCGTTGGGATACAACGCTGATCGCGGAGGGAGTGCAGATTCTGCAGACTGCGCTCGCCCGAGATCGGTTGGGAGAGTTCCAGGCGCAGGCGGCCATCGCCGCCCTGCACGCCGACGCGTCGCGTGTGGAGGAGACCGACTGGGTGCAGATCGTCGAGTGGTACGACGAGTTACTCGCTCTCACAGGCAGTTCCGTCGTGCGGCTCAATCGAGCGGTGGCGATCGGGGAGGCCGACGGTCCGGCGGCGGGGCTTGCGGCACTGGGCGAGGTCGATTCGGCCGTCCCGCGGCACACAGCAGCGGCCGCGTACCTGCACGAGAAGTCCGGTGATCTGCAGCGTGCCGCCGAGTTGTACGTGCAGGCAGCCGAGAGGGCGTCGTCGATGTCCGAGCGGCACCACCTGACGCTGCAGGCCGCGCGGATCCGGGCCGAGTGAGCCCTCCTGGGAGCAAGCGAACGGACCGATCGGTTTCGTAATCCGATCGTTAGCGGTAGGAAGCGAAATTCGTGCGACCCTCGTGTGGTGCTGATGTTGCGTGTGGGGCAGAAGAGGAAGAAGCGGACTCGATCCGCTGCGGTCGTGGCGGCTGCGGCGGTGGCGTCGATGCTGATGACCGGAGCGTCGGTGCAGGCGCTGCCGGGGAACACGGGGTCGGCCGACGCGGCTGCGGGCGCCGTCGGCATCCATCAGGTGTCGGCGACCCGAGCGGTACTGAACGTGTTCTCCCCGTCCATGAATCGCGTCGTATCCAACGAGGTGCTGCATTCCCCCGACGACGGACCAGCACCCACTCTCGTGCTGCTCAACGGCGCGCTCGGCAACGAGGACGGCGTGGGCTGGCTCAACAATTCCGGCGTCGAGAAGTTCTTCCTCGACAAGAAGGTCACCGTGGTGGCACCGATCGGTGGCCGGTTCAGTTTCTACACCGACTGGCAGACAACAGATCCGGTGCTCGGCAGCAACAAGTGGCAGACCTACCTCACCCGCGAACTGCCCGCCGCCGTCGACGCAGCCTACGGATCGACCGGCAGGCGCGGCGTGGCAGGGCTGTCGATGAGTGGTGGTCCGGCACTCGACCTCGCGATCCAGGCCCCGGACGTGTTCGACGCGGCCGCGTCCTTCAGTGGATGTCCGGCACCGTCCACTCCGCTTGCCACGGCGGGTATATCGGCGATGATCGCCGGCGGACTCAACAATCCCTTCAATATGTGGGGGCTACCGGGAAGCCAGGGATGGCGCGATCACGACCCATCGCTCAACGTCGAGCGGCTGCGCGGAACCGCGGTGTACGTCAGTTCGTCCCGCGGACTCCCGGGGCCTGTCGATCGCATTCCCGAAGGCGCGATCCCGCCCTTCGGAGGGATGGCGGTCGAAGCGATGGTCAACCACTGCACGTCGATCTTCGTCGACGCTCTGCGCCGAGCCGACGTGCCGGCGACGGTGTCCATGCGCGAGGAGGGCGCGCACACCTGGCCGCTGTTCGAGGATCAGCTACGCGAGGCGTGGTTCACCACGCTGGCACCTGCTCTGGGAACCAGGTGATTGCGCCGACACCGGCGCGGGTACGCGTCGGTGGACAACACTGACGAAGGGACGACTCGAACATGTCGAAGGACGAATTGCACAAGGGCGACAAGGTCGAATGGCAGACCCACGGAACGAAGACCGAGGGCGAAGTGGTGGAGAAGATCACCTCCGATACCGAAGCCGCAGGCCGGACCGTGAAGGCATCGAAGGACGACCCGCAGTACCGGGTCGAGAGCGACAAGTCGGGTAAGGACGCGGTGCACAAGCCGGACGCGCTCGACAAGAAGGACTGACGACACCCGGCTCTTCCGATGCACCCGAGTGCACGGCCTCGGGTGCATCGGAGGATCTCAGGCCTGAGGCACCGAACGTTCTGCGCCCCAACTTCGTTCGATGTAGCCACGAATCCGCTCGATGTCCTCGGCCGGGATTCTCTCCGGCTCGCCGTGTTCGAGTGGATCGGTGTGGAAGATGTAGAGCCGTGAGGCGAACTGGTCGAACGGCAGCGAACCTTCGCCTGCGCGTTCGCCGTTGCCCGCCGTACCCACCACGACGCCGTCGCCCCAGTCCTGCCCGCTGTCGTTGTTCGGGTTGAAGAAGTACACCCGCATGACACCGTCGGGGTCTGCGGACACCCGCAGAATCGTGATGGCGTGCCATCCCACATACCGTGCCGCACTGTCGGTTACGGCCACACCGGCCGGCTGTGGATGGATCAACGGTTGGTGCCCGTTGTATTCCGGGTGGTACGCGGCGTAGAACTGCCGCAGGAAGACATCCAGGTCCACGAGATTGCCGGTCGCGACGTCGACGTCGATGTGGAATTCGCGTGCCGACCACCAGCCGTGGAACTCGGGGTTGACCCAGCGGTGCGGATCACCGGGACGATCGGCGCAACGGCGGACCATCTCGGCGTAGATGCGGTCGAGGTGCGGAACCAACAACAGCGACGCGGGATCGAGGTCAACCGGATCGGACGTGGCGACGCCGCTGACGCTCTCGGTCGACGAGATCGACTGGCCCTCGAAGTGCATGACGATCTCCTCGTCACGCGCCGCCCACACCACCATCTGCAGCAAGTAGTCGGGATCGTTGTAGGCCCACATCGACAACGCCCGCGCCGACTGACACGTCGGGTTGTCGCCTTGGCCGACGCCCAGGGGCTGCCCGAGCATCGAGAGCAAACCCCCGAGCAAGCGTGACTCCGGCGCGGGGACGGGCCCGAACGAGGTGATCAGTCGCTCCCGCACCGCGGGAGCGAGTTTCAGCGAGATCTGGCGCCACAGGGACGGCACGATCGGCGGCTGATGCAGAATTCCCCGATCGAGCAGCAGCGCCAATCCGTAGAGGCACTGCGCGGTCTCGGGATACACCGTCTCCTCGATGAGGCGATGAACCAGTTCGGGATACCGCGTCAGGCAGGTCCGGCCGGTATCGGACAGACCGAGCGCCTCGGGCAGAACATACGAGTAATGGTCGACGAGATACTGCGTCAGCGTCGCGTGGTACGGCGAGACCAGACCGGTGTCGTGCATGGCCCGCGCGAATCCACGGGCCTCGAACTGCAATGCCTCGACGTCCATCGCCTCGAGCCGAGACCGGTACACCTCGACGCCCGGGTCCTCGCGGCAGGCATCGGTGGTGCCGAACAGCGCCGTGATCAATCGATCGAGGCCCTGCCCGGAGTTGCCGAGGTCCACGGTCGGGTCGTCGCGATAGATGGCGATGCGCGTGACCATCGCCTTGATGGTGTCCACCTGAATCGGACGCTGGCGCAGAATCCGCCAGATCTCCTCGACCAACTCGTCGAGCACGCTGTCGTACCCGATCTGCTGCGCGACGTAGCCGAACAGATCACGAATCAGATGCGCGGTGCGGCCCAATCGAACTCGCTCCGATTCCGACGGCGGTGTGAAGAGCACGTCGAGGTTGAGTGCGAGAACCTGCGAGAGAAATCGCCGAGCCTCCTCGGCGGTCACGGCAGGATGCTCGTACTCACCCGCGACGATCGCGATCATGCGCAGTTCGCTGGTCGCCTCGAGCACCACGGTGTCGTCGTTGCCGCTGCGCAGGCTCGGCCCCACGAACGCCGGGACGAGAATGTCCGGCTGGGCCCAGTCGGTACCTGCGAACAGTCCGGCCTGCTCGAGCATCGCGGCGCGTTCGCGAATTGCGCTGCAACCGCCGGGCTGCAACAACACTCGATGCAGGCCGTCGAGCACCCGCCGTACCTTGGTGTTCTTGCTGAACTCGGGTGCTCCGGCCAGCGCCTCGGTGGCGTGGTCCAGCTGGGCCAGCCGTGACACCAGAGCCTTGTCGACCGGTGCAGAGTCGTTCATCGTCTGCGTCGATGGTTCATGGTCGTTGCCGAGTTGCTGCTTCACACGTAGAAGTCCAGTTCTTCCTGTTGCCTGAGCAGATCACGCATTCGGTACGGGTCCTCGCCGAAGAAGTACAGCAGGCCCCAGTGAGTACCGAATGCTGTTCTCTTGGTGACGGTTTCCTCGACCGGAGCGGACAGGTCGTTGGTCTCGTAGTAGTCGTCGTCTGCGGTGACATCGGGGATGACGAGATCGCTGACGACGCGTCGCCGCGGGTAGACGCCGAAGCATCCGGCGTGACCGGTGGCGTCGACCACCTCTCTCGGGAAGAAGGCGTCGATCTCCTCCTCGGTGGTCTTCGGGTCGAACGCCAATGCCAGGCCCTGGTACGCGTTGAAGCCGTAGGCGCGCTCGAGCAGCTCGAAGACTTTGAAACCCGGTGGCCGGTAAGCGACTTCACCGAAGTACATCTCGCCGTCGCTGGTGACGAAGTACTCGGGATGAATGAAACCGAACTCGATGTCGAAGGCCTTGATCAGCTTCTCGATCTGCACCGTGATCTGCTCGCGGTACTTCTCCAGTTCCGGTGTGGCCGGGACGAACACCGAGTAACCGAGCCTGACGTACTCGGAGATGTTGAGGAACTTGATCTTGCCGTTGTGAATCCATGCTTCGACCGCGAATTCCCAGCCGTCGAGGTGCGATTCCATCAGCGCCGGAAATTCCTCGTCGGGAATGGAGTCGACCTCGTCAGGGGTGCGAATGACACGGTGGCCGAGGCAACCGGCCTTGTCGAAGGCCTTGACATGAATCGGGTCGTTGGGATCGCCGTCGAGCTTGAGCAGCGTCTGGTTGACACGCTTGAGGAATCGAATGACGTCCTCACGGTCGTGGGCTTCCTCGAAGATGCCCACTCGAATGCCGCCGAGCTGAGCACGGCGCTTCATCAAGGACTTGTCGCGCAACAGCATTGCCTGACCGAACAAGCGTGGGTTGCCGAGCAACACCGAGTTGATGGCACCGGCCCACTCCACTGTCTCCTCGTACAACGGAATCGCGACGTCGACGCCCTTGGCCTGCAGGGTCTCGGCGATTTCCAGCGAGCGATCGTTGAGTCGCTCGAAGTTCCACGGGAGGTACGGAATGTCGTGCTCGGTGCAGTACGCCTCCGCCCACTCCGGGGCGACGACCACGTAGCGCCGATCGAACTTGTCCAGTGCTTCCACTGCGGCCAAACTCCAGCCCAGCAGGGCCACGAAACCTTTGTTCGGGTCTTTCTCCAGCCTGTCTGGCTGAGCCATGAAGTTCCTTCCCCTTGATGATTCATCGGTCGAGGTCCTTCGCTCCACCGTACAGAGGCGCAAACGGTCGCTCGGCACCCCTGTCGGTGACGGTGGATCACGAACCCGCCGTACGCAGGTGCTCGGTGCGGTTCACGATCGACAGATCTCCGCCGATCGTGCACGATCGTGACCGACGAGGTGCGGTGCGCGCCTACCGGGAACGAGGAGTGCGGAATGACGGTCGACAAAACCGGTGCCGAGGTCGAGATCTCCCAGCAGGCGGACCGTTTCACCGTCTCGGTGGAGGGTTCGCAGGTCGGCTTCACCGAGTTCGCCGACGACGAGCAGGGCAGACGCATCTTCTTCCATACCGAGGTCGACGCAGCCTACGGCGGACGTGGTCTGGCAACGATTCTCGTGCAGCAGGCGCTCGACGCCACCCGTTCCGACGCCAGGCGAATCGTTCCGATCTGCGAACTGGTGGCCGCCTTCGTGGGTAAGCATCGGGAGTACGACGACATCGTCGAACCGGTCACCGACGAGATCCGGCAGTGGCTGGCCGACCGGCAGGGCTGACCGCGGGAATACCGTCGAGCACCGCCGGGTTGAAGCGCGTAGAGTAGTTGCAGAGTCAACTACATTGCCGAAAGGGAGCCCATGCCCGCAGTGACGGTCGACAACATCCTCGCGTTGCCCCGCATCCCCATGCCCGACGCCACCGCCGTCCCCCGGCCGGTCCGGTCGGTCACGACGGCACCGACGGGATACGAGGGGGAGGGCTTTCCCGTTCGCAGAGCATTCGCCGGGCTGGACATGTCGTCCCTCGACCCGTTCATTCACATGGATCAGATGGGCGAGGTGAAT